>Ga0310694_10003012_pt1 | contig 16697 bp, 15 predicted proteins | sample 174DNAGHGhighgp2_FD_203884 | JGI IMG/M metagenome (GOLD analysis project Ga0310694, IMG submission 203884) | Sheep rumen microbial communities from Palmerston North, Manawatu-Wanganui, New Zealand - 1742 DNA GHGhigh gp2 (v2) (version 2) | ecosystem: Host-associated > Mammals > Digestive system... | reverse complement strand
CTGGACACTCAACCCCAGAAAATCCAAACCTACAGAAATAGTGGGACAAGAGTATTCCCGCCGGATGTTGCGATAGGGGGCACTTCCCCACGTATCGTCCTTCATCGCTGTTTCATCGTCCTTCATCGCTGTTTCATCGTCCTTTCATCGTCCTTTCATCGCTTTTCATCGCTTTTCATCGCTTTTCATCGCTTTCTCATCCTCCAATTCTCTTATCCTCTTATCCTCAAAGTCGATCTCAAACACCCTCTGTTCCACCCCGTTCGTGACGCACAGCAGCGGTGCCTTCAGGATGCTGTTGTAGCGGCCGGCCTGCTCCACGACCTTTTGCGTGAGCTTTATGTGCGGGGCCTTGCACTCGACCACCATATACGGCTGCAGCTCGTTGTCGAAGACCACCATGTCGTAACGCTGCGTCATCCCGTTGACCGTCACCGCGTGCTCAACCGAGAGGTGTGACAACGGGAACCCCTTGACATTCAACAGGTAAAGGATGAAGACCTGCCGTACGCGCTCTTCGGGGGTCATCACCACCCATTTCTGCCGCACTGGGTCGAAAACCTCCTGCTGCGCACCGCATTCTCGTATTATAAGGGTATATGCCATATTTATTAATCGTTGATGTATTGTATCGCCCCTGCCGGGACTTTGGAAAAAAAACAAATGGCCTCGTGCTACCGAGCTTTGGTCCCTGTCGGGACATGATGCCTATTGTCTATTGCCTATTGCCTATTGTCCTAACCCTTACCCCAACTTCGCCTTGTACGAAGCGTAATCGCCGGGTTGTGCGAGCATCTCGAAGTTGCCGTCCGAGTGGATGACCCCGATGGCGGGATGCGCCACCCCGTTGAAGAAGGTGGTCTTCACCATCGTGTAGTGGATCATGTCGTCGAAGACAATGCGGTCGCCGATTTCCAAGGGCTCGGGGAAGGCGAAGTCGCCCATGCCGATGAAGTCGCCGGCCAGGCAGGAGCATCCGCCCAAGCGATAGACGTGTTTGCTGCTCTCGTCGGGCTCGGTGGCGCCGAGAACCGTCGGTTTGTAGGGCATTTCCAGACAGTCTGGCATGTGGCAGGCGAAGGAGACGTTGAGCATCGCGATCTTGATGCCTTTGTTTTCCACGATGTCCTCCACGGTGGAGGTCAGCACGCCGGTCTGCCAGCCTACGGCTTCGCCCGGTTCGAGGATGACCTCCTCCAAATTCGGGTAGCGGTTGCGGAAGTCCTGCAGCAGCCCGATGAGGTGCGGGATGTCGTAGTCGGCGCGGGTGATATGGTGGCCGCCGCCCATGTTGAACCATTTGCACTGGCGAATGAGGTCGCCGAACTTCTCCTCCGTGGCTTTAAGGCAGCGTTCGAGGGCGTAGCTGTCGTTCTCGCAGAGCACGTGGAAGTGCAGACCCTCAATGCCTTCGGGCAGCGTGTCGGGCATGTCCTCGCGCAGGATGCCCAAGCGCGAGCCCGGCACGGCGGGGTTGTAGAGGTCGGTCTCGATTTCCGAATACTCGGGGTTGATGCGCAGTCCGAGGGAGACCTTCTTGGGGAAGGCGGCGGCCTGCTCGCGGAACCGGTCGTATTGCCCCAACGAGTTGAACGTCAGGTGACTGCTGTACATGAGGAGCTGTTCGAAATCGTTGTCGGTATAGACGGGCGCGTAGGTGTGTGCCTCGCAGCCCATCTCCTCGGCGATGAGCCTCGCCTCGTTCACGGAGCTGGCGGTGGCGCCGCTAAGCCACTCGTTGATGAGCGGGAACGACGGCCAGAAGGCGTAGCCCTTGAGCGCGCAGATGATCTTCACGCCGGTCTCTTTCTGCACGAGATCCAGCAGTTGCAGATTCGCTAAAAGAGCCTCCTCCGAGAGAATGTAGCAGGGGGAGGGGAATGCATCGTATTTCATGTCCGATATTACATGGGTTAGTTGACTACTTTACAAAGATATCGAGGCACCAGCCCTGTCCTGTGGAGCCATTGTCGAGTGTCACTTTGGAGAGATTCTTGAGCAGGACGGGACGATTGGTGTACTCTCCGTATGCCCCGGCAATGTAAATGTCGTTGTTGTGGATGAACAAAGCCATAGGGCGGTCGCAGCCGTAGTTGGAAATGTTCGTCACATTTCCGCCATGCCACACGAATCCTTTGTAGTGCCCATCATAGGCGCTTCCGATCCATCCCTCTGCCAGTACATAAGGCTTTCCGTCCTTGATGGCCACAGCGGTGGCCTTGGATCCAAGCCCGTTGTTGGTGGTCACCTGCACATCCTGAACAGCCCCGTTGACCCACATGACCGATTTCTGGATACCTCCTTCCGTATATTTTTCGCTGCCCACCACATATACAGTGTTGTTATAGACGCACACGTCGTGGGCTTCGGATTCTTTGTCGGACAGCTTCTGGAAGACGCCGTTTTTCCACAAGTAGGCACCTTTCCCGTTGTTTAGTTCGCTTCCCGAATAGCCAGTCACGTATATGTCATTGCCGGAAACGTAGATGGCGGTGGTGACATATTCTGAATAATAAGAGTTGGGGTCTTCGGGAAGAGACACGATTTGTCCGTCCTCCCAATAGACGGGGTGTGAATTCACATAACCCGAAGCATACAGCTTCCCGTTGGCGACTGTCAAATCCGTCACGCATCCATATTCGTTGGATAATACCTGCGGGACTCCGTTTTTCCACAACACGGGATGGCTGTTGGCATCGCGTCCGCCATAATAGACATCGCTGCCTAATACACATGCTGCGCGTGCCGCATCGTAAGCATTGGCATCCAAAGTGTGCTGTACACCGTCTTCCCAACAGACGGCAGGACCAAAGAAGAGGTTCGAACTTGATGTCCCCGCCATATATACATGGGTGACAGAGGGGGTGCCCCCGCCTCCACCTCCACCGTCGTTGTTTGGATTCGAAGGATCATCTTCACGATTGCACGAAACGAAAAGTGCAAAACAGATGAGAACAATGCTTGTTGTAATGATTCTATTGTTCATGTTTTTTAAGGTGACTTCTATTTATTACTTCTTCACGTTGCCGCCGACCTTGATGCGAAGTCCGTTAAACATCAAGATAAGCAAACAACACTGCAAAATTAATTCTTTTATCTATTCATAGGATGCAAAAAATCCAAAAGGTTGCAGCTTGTTGATATTTTTTTGTTTTAGTTGATTCAACTATTTGATTTTTAGTTAGTTAATTGATTCGTTCCAAGACGCATTACTTGCTCGTAACGTCACAGGTTGTAAACCAGGTTTGTCAGGGTGTTGTAGGCCGCCCTTCTTCACCTATCGTGCATCTATGTCTTTCTGCCTTTTTTGTTGGCCTTGCGCCTCTTCTCCTCCTCGGTGTCGCCCTCTTCGGGATTCCACAACTCGCCGCCCCTGCCTTCCTTGATTATTTTGTTCTCTTCGCGTGTGTTGTGCTGGCGCGGTGCATCCACGAAACTCCCGTCTATCATGGTGCCCTCATGCATGATCAGGTTGTTCTCCTCCAGAAAAGCGTAGAATTCATTGAACAATTGCTCAAAAAGACCTTTCTTTGTCAATTCCTCCTTGAAAGCCCATATTGTTTTCTCGTCGGGCACCTTGTCGCCGCTGGCCAGTCCGAGGAAATCGCGGAACGAGAGCCTGTCCAAAAGGAAGTCCCCAATAGTTAATAGTAATAGCTAATGGTTGATGGTTAATGGTTTAGTGTGCAAAAATACAAAATAATGAGGTCGTTTGGAGGGGTCTTGTCGAGTGTCTTATGGCCTGTTCAGAATCAATTTCGAGATAAATTTCTGGTTCCCGTGGATGAAATATACACCGTCAGGCAATTCGCGAAGGTTGATTTGCGAGGTGCCGTCTGGGATGCATTGTTGATATACCCTTTTTCCTAATATATCCGTGATGGTGATGTTGGTGGGGCCATTTACAAAAAGATTAACCAATCCCGTGGATGGGTTAGGCCATATTTTGAGGGAAGTGGGAGTCATATCAGGGATGGACGAGGGCTTGAAATGGCCTGTGAAGAAGTCGTGGATCACATCCATGTAGCCCACGTCATATAGGTTCGGGTTGTGATACCATATATGGGCTCCACCAATGACTTTCAAGTGCTGGACATCCGTACTGCAATCGTACGTGTATCTCACAAAACGGAGTCCGTCGTCTTTCAAATCCGGCAACGTGTCAATATGAGGCTCTCCTTCGCACCCATTGTAAGTTGTCCAATAATTTATGATGGAGTCCAAACGGAGGCCGATTTCCATGCCGAAAAAGAAAGAGTAGCCGTCGTAGCCCACTATATCATCGTTAGTTCCATGGATGAGCAATATTCTTACTGGTGATACAGGCGTCTGTGAAGCGAGTGCGTTTGTGATGAGACCGCTTACGGGCGCGCAGGCTGTAATGCGGTCTCCTTGTTCAATCGCCATGCGGTGCGACATGAAACCACCCATAGAATAACCCGTAAAGAAGACGCTGTCCGTATTAAGTTGATACCGATCAGTCAGCGTGTCAAGGAGAGCCGTTAAGAACCCGACATCATCCACAGGACTGTCGGTGAATCCCACGTTCCACATCGTACCGATACCCAAATCCAATGCTTGCGGAAGCACGATCATCCAACCATAATCCTCAGCCAGTTGGGCGAAATTGTATTGTTGATCCAAGTGTCCGACCAAGTTATTAAGTCCATGCAAGAAAAACATCACGGGCATGTTGGCAGTTGGAGTTGAAGGTGTGCGCACCAAGTATTCACGTTGCATCCCTTGCCATTCAATAGTCTGAATCTGAGCACTTAAACTGCTAAAAAGCGTTATCGTCAAGAAAATGATACCGAATCTTAAAGGATGAAGTGGTTTCATGAGATTGAAGAAAGGGGATTTAAGAATTGTTATCCACAAGTTTTCCGATGATGAAGAACACCATCCAAACGATGAGGACGCTGCCGCCGGTTATGGTCATTATGTTGCCGCCGGGCCATTTGCATAACATAAATACTATGCCTAACCCGAAGACAATCAATGCATAAATCAGCAGCTTTTTCATAAACGCCTTATACGCGGCGGAATGGATTATATCTTTAATACTGGCCATAATGATGTTTGTTTTGAAAGCGCAAAATTACAAAAAATGCGGTATGGTTATCTCAGCGTAGTTTGTCTCCGCGAATCACACGTGACTACACGTATATATTCTACATGCTACATTCATCATAAAAAAGGGGACCCTTCCGAGTCCCCCTAATTTCTCATTACTAATTACTAATTGAATCAGTGGTTTTCCTTGAACAGCTTCAGTCGCTCTTCCAGGATCGGGAATTGGCGACGCGGGGTGAGTGAGACGCAGGCGCGGAGGCCTTCGCTGCGGTCGCTGCCGCAAGTGCTCAGCGAGATGGCACTGACGCCGTAGTACAGGAACTCGTGCAGGAGTTCCTCGCTGCTCATGCCGGGATAAGCCACGGTGAAGTAGAAACCGTCGGCCAGCGGTTTGTCGCCGTCCTTGTCATAGACGATTTCGAAGCCGTTGTCTAAGAACATCTTCTTCATGATGGCGGCCTTTTCGCCGTATTCCTTCACATCTTCGATGTAATTGTAGGTGCCGTCGTTGCAGCCCTTGAGGATGGCGGCCATAGCGTATTGTGCGGAGTGAGCGACACCAGAGCTGATGGCATAGACCGTGCCGTAGATGATGGCGCGACCTAACTTCTTCATCTTGAAGTAGGGCTCCAGGTCGTCGAACTCTCTGTTATAGAGCTTCTTGGACATCACCATAAGGGCGATACGCTCACCAGCGTAGCTGAACGCTTTCGAACCGGAAATCAGCAGGGCGTAGTTGTCGGTGTATTTGCCGACGCTCGGTTGGTAGGGCGGGATGCCCGGCGCGGAGATGTTCTGGCGGAAATCCATGCCGAAATAGGCGAGGTCCTCGAACACGAACACGTCGTACTTGTTGGCCATGTCGCCGATGATTTGCAGTTCCTCTTCGGTGAAGCAGATCCACGACGGGTTGTTGGGGTTGGAGTACATGATGGTGTGGATGTTGCCCTTTTCGAGGTAGCTCTCTAATTTGGCTCTCAGCTTGGCACCGCGGTGCTCATACACGTCGAAGGTCTCGTATTTGAGGCCCATGACGCGGTGTTGCTGTTTCTGCACGGGGAAGCCGGGGTCGATGAAAAGTGTCGTGTCGCGCTCTTTGCGGCAGCGCACGAAGGTCATGAAACCGGCCATGCCGCCCATCATGGAACCGACGGTCGGGATGCAGTTTTCTGGATCGACTTCGAGGTCGATGAAATTCTTGACGAAGCGTGCGGCTTCCTGCTTCAGGGCGGGAATGCCCTCGATGTCAGGGTAGATGGCGGCGACGCCCTTCTTCAGGGCCTCGATTTGCGCCTCCACGCCTACTTGGCACGGCGGAAGCCCGGGAATGCCCATTTCCATGCGCACGAACTCCTTGCCGGAGGCCTGCTCAATCTCGTTGATCAGACGTTTCACCTCACGGATGGAGGCTTTGCCAACGCTGCTGATGCCGCTTTCAGCGACTTTCTTGTCCACAATTTCTGCGGGAATCGGTGTATTCTTCATACTGATATATTGAAAGTTATACTTCTAGTATTTTTTCGGCAAAAATACATTTTTTTGTGAATCTCTGACACTCACTTCATGGTTTTTATGTATTTTTGCCGCTTCAATAATATAATAGAAAACTCGATATGAAGAAGATATTCGTTTTGCTGATACTCAGTTTTTTCACCGTGTTTCAGGCGCAGGCGGTATTGAAGGAAAAGGATTTGGCGCAGACTTTGGGGGTGCTGCGCGCAGAGCTGGAACTTTTCTACAACGAGCAGCAAGCCCTGATGGAGATGTATGAGAAACGCTATTTGGATCAGCATAGGGCATTGGTGAAAATGATGCAGCAGAGCAACCAGATTGCGCTGATGCTTTACTCGCAAAATGCTGATTTTACGTTCGATATGGCCTACGCTTGTCAGGCGGCCACTGAACAATACCGCACCCTCAAAGAACGACACTTGCCATACAACAAAATGATAGAGCGGCTTACTGCAGAAATTGAGCGGTATGATGCCCTCATCCAGACGTTGCTCAATCTTCCGCCCAGGCTTCTGCCTAACGGCGAATTAGCAAAACTCCCCGATTCTATCAAAGTATTGCTGCCCAAGGTAGTGTTCGACACCGCCCAAAAGTCGTTGTTCTTACTGGATGAACAAGGTATGGCCGACCGCGAAGCTTGTCTGGAATATGCAACTGCTTTGCGCGATAATTACCGCACCATGCTGGAAAATGTGGAACGCGACCAAGAACATTACGCTAAGGTGACAAAGCGCGTGGAGAAACTGAACGAATACGCCCTCTCCAAATACGAAAGTATCCAGAAAAACATCTTCGTGAACGGAGGAAACAATTATTTCCAGACAATCAAACGGTTCAAAAGATACCTCGCCGTGGCCAAAAAAGATGTGGGCGACAAGTACCGCCCCTTCCAGCGCGAGTCGGAATGGCGCGGTCCGGTCATCTTTGGTATCAGCATATTCATGCTGTTTTACATTGTGGTAGCCAGCCTTTTAAGCTATGTGATCATGCGATGGGTGCTCCCGAGAAAATGGCGGCTCTTCTTTGCCGAGAACAACAAACGTCCGTTCATCACCATCGCCTGCGGAATTGCCATCTTCGCCATCTCCATCTCCATAGCCAGGGCTTTTGTGACACAGAATTTCGTGCTGATGGCTATCAGGATGATGATTTTCTTCTCTTGGTTGGCGGAAGTGATCCTTGTTTCCTTGCTTATCCGACTGACCGACAAACAGATACGTGCTGGTGTGCGTTCTTATCTGCCGTTCATCTGCATGGCTTTCGTCGTGATAGTCTTCCGTATAATATTGATTCCTAATAATTTAGTGAATTTGATATATCCTCCCATCATGCTTATATTCACTATTTGGCAGTTCTTTGTGATGAAACGCAAGATCACTAAATTGCCGGATAGTGACATGATTTACACCGTGATTTCGCTCATTGTGATGATAGTGTCGTGTGTGGCTTCCTGGTTCGGATTTGTGCTGTTGGCCGTGCAAATTATGGTGTGGTGGATGATTCAATTAGCTGCCATACAAACAGTTACATGTTTCTACGATTTGGCGAAACTCTATGAATCGCATCGCCTGCCTCGCAAAATCGCCAAGGATCGCGGTGAAAAGATCGCCACCAAGGAGGAGTTGCAGAAATACTTCAAAAAGTTGCAACCCAAGATGGCAAAGGGTGAATACATAGGGCAAACATGGTTCTACGATTTCCTTTTCAAGGCCTTGTTGCCGATTTTGGCCGTGCTCTCGGTGCCGTTTAGCATCTATTGGGCCGCCAATATCTTCGAAATGTCCTCACTCTGCCGCAAAGCTTTTGTCTTTGTCTTCCTAAATAAACCCGGAATTATCCAACTGTCGCTCTTTAAGTTATGTCTGGTCCTTGAACTTTACTTCCTGTTCCGTTACCTCAATTATGCTTGTAGGTCCTTCTACAAGATGCTCAAAAAACGCAAGAAGAAAAACGATACCCTTCAGCCCTCAAGTAATTTTACGTTGGCCGACAACGTTATCTCTATTTTGATTTGGGGTATTTACGTGGTGTCGGCCATGATGATTTTGGAGGTTTCGGGCAAGGGCATCTCCATTGTGATGGCAGGTCTGGCCACTGGTCTTGGTTTTGCCATGAAGGATTTGCTCGAAAATTTTGTCTATGGCGTGATCCTGATGACTGGCCGTCTGCGCGTGGGCGACTACATCGAGTGTGACGGGGTCCAGGGCAAGGTGGAAAGCATCAACTACCAGAGCACTCAGATTGTGACCCTCGACGGCTCTGTGATTGCTTTCCAGAATGCCGCGCTCTTTACCAAGAATTTTAAGAACCTTACCCGCAACCATGGTTACGTGTTGGTCAAGATTCCTGTGGGTGTGGCGTATGGCACAAATGTGGAAAAAGTCCGTAAGATGCTGATAGAGAGTCTTGAACCCTTAGCCACCAAGAATGCTGCAGGAAAGTCCATCGTCGATACCAAGCAGGGCTTCTCCGTGTTGTTTGACGATTTCGGCGACAGCAGCGTGGATCTGTTTGTAGTCTGCTGGGCTCTCGTGGAGGAGAAGGTCGCGTTGGTGTCTAAAGTCAAGGAGGTGATTTATAATACGCTGAATAGAAACCATATACAGATTCCCTTCCCGCAACAAGATGTCTATATTCGCCATCTGGAGATGCCGAAGAATAGTTTCCAAGTCAACAACGGGCTGGAGAACGAAAAGAATGAGCAGTAGATGTTGCAGGATCTCGGCCTTCTCGGACTTTTCATTGGGTGTCTGCTCGCTGCGACCATCATCCCGTTCTCTTCAGAGGCTCTTTTGGCGGGTGCTTTGCTCCTCGACTACTCCCCGTGGACGGTCATCCTGGTGGCCACGTTGGGCAATACCATCGGCGGCATGACCTGCTACCTGTTAGGCTGGCTCTGCAAATGGTCGTGGATCGAGCGCTTTCTGAAAGTGAAGGAAGAGACTCTGGCCAAGGCGTCCCAAAAAGTGGAAAAGTACGGATGTTTTGCGGCGTTGTTCGCTTGGCTGCCCGTCATCGGCGATGTGATAGCTCTTGCGTTGGGACTGATGCGTACCCGCGTGGTGCCCACAACCGTGCTGATGTTCGTCGGAAAAGGGCTGCGCTACATGGCGGTGGCGGGACTGATGACAGCGGTGCTTAATTGATAATTGATTACTACTGATGCGATAAATTTTAGAAATTTCTTGTAACAAATTGATTTATATATATTTATAAGCGTTCTTTGATTTTTTGACTTGAAATGACAGTGTAACTTTGCGGCCTGAAATCGTAAAGTTATGTATAAGGGTCGTTTTGTGTTTTCCCAGATTCTAGACTACCTTCCTCGTTATGAATTTGACAAACTTGTAAGCAAGTACAAGGGAGACTGGCATGCCAAGGAGTTGACATGTTACAACCAACTCCTACACCTGCTTTTCGGACAACTAACTGGCTGTGACTCCCTGCGGGACATCTGCCTGTGTCTGGGAGCCCACGGGAATCTTCTCTATCACCTTGGCTTTAGCAACACCGTCAACCCATCCTCGCTCTCCCGTGCCAATGACAAGCGCGACAGCCGCATCTACGAGGAACTCGGAGCTCTTCTCATAGACGATGTCCGACCGCTATATTCGGAAGAAGAGGTCGCGAAGATCAGCATAGACAATGTGCTGTATGCATTGGACTCGACCACTATCTCCACCAGCATAAAACTGGCATCATGGGCTCTCGGGAAATATAGCAGAGGCGCTGTTAAGATGCACACGTTGCTCGCGCTACGGGGCTGCATTCCCACAAGCATCCATATCACCGACGGAAAATGGCATGACAGCAACGAACTGGACCACATTGATCCGGAACCGCTTGCCTTCTACATGATGGACAAGGCGTATGTTGACCTGGAGGCCCTTTACCGGTTCCACAGGGCCGGAGCCTATTGGATAAGCCGTCCAAAGGACAATATGCGATACGAGGTGACAAGCCATCGGGCGGACTTCGACACGAAGACGGGCGTTCGGGCGGACTTTACCATACGCCTCACCACACCAAAATCCCGCAAGCTATACCCTGAATCCTTACGTATGGTGGTCTATTACGACATGGAGACTGGCAACGAGGTGACATTTATCACCAACAACTTCGAAATCAGCGCGTTGGAAATCGCAAATCTTTACCGCCACCGTTGGGATATAGAGGTTTTCTTCAAGTGGATAAAGCAGAACATCGTCGTCAAGACGTTTTGGGGATACTCGGAGAACGCCGTAAAGACACATCTTTGGGTGGCGATCATCGCATATTTGCTGTTGGCAAAGGCAAAAGCGGTTTGCGATAGCACTTATTCCATCACCGAAGTGGCGACGTTGATCAGAATCTCCGCTTTGGAGCGAATCCCTCTCCGCGAACTAGTCACCAAACCCGACCCCTCTGTCATTCCTAATCAATCTGTCAAAGAACCTACTTTATTTGATAATTTATAACGTATTAAAATTTATTGCATCAGTACTAATAATTGATAATGAGTGATTGATAATGAAGACGGTTTGTAATATAAAAAAAGGATTGGATTTGAAAATTTACGGGAACGCAATTGACCAAATGTTGGAAATGAAGTCGCCCGACCGATATTACATTCGCCCATCGGATTTTCGGTGGATGACTCCGAAATTGTTGGTCCAAGCCGGAGATGAGGTACAAGTCGGTACCCCGCTGTTCCATGACAAAAAAGATGAACGAATTGTCGTGGTGTCGCCCGTGAAGGGTAGGGTAGAGGAAATAGTGCGTGGGGAGAAGCGCGTCATTGAGGCGATTACGATTGTTGCTGTGAAGGATGCCGCTACGGAAACAACTGTCAATTTTGCAGAGCCCGAAGATGCTGAGAATATTCGTAACTTGCTGTTACAGTATGGCTTGTGGCCGTGTTTACGACAACGGCCATTTTCGGTGATTCCTTCTCCTGACGTGAAACCGAAAGCTCTATTTGTTCCCTGTTTCGATAGCCATCCGCTTGCCCCCGATTTCAACATTTTGATACGTGGCAAGGAGGAAGATTTCCTTTATGGTTTGCAGATGTTGCAACGCGCTGCGGACGATGTTCCAATGCACCTTTGTATGCGAGAAGGTGCTGACAACCAGATATGTGAGAGGATTGAGAACGCTCATAAGCACTATTTCAGCGGCCCACATCCAGCAGGTAATGTGGGTACACATATCCATCATGTTGCCCCATTGAATAAAGAAGAAACCGTTTGGTACGTCTATCCGCAGGAAGTTGCTCGAATGGGCGCCTTTTTCCGTAATCATCAGTTGAATTTTACCAAAACCGCTGCCGTAACGGGCCCTGCTGTTGCTCAAACAGGCTATTTCACAGGCGTTTATGGAGCGGATTTGTCAGGTCTGCTTAAAGAAGAGTTTGCTTCGAAAAAGAAACGTGTTATCAGTGGTAGTGTGTTGTGCGGTAATAAGTTGGATGAATTCCCGGTGTTGGGTTTCCACGACCGGCAGGTAACGGTTATTGACGAAGGTGGGCATCGCGAATTTATCGGTTGGTTGTTGCCCGGTCTTCGCAAATGGAGTCTCTCGCACACATACCTCTCCTGGCTCACCCCGAAGCGCACATACGAGGTCAATACATCGCTTCATGGTGGTCGTCGCGCCATCATGCTCACCGATGTTTACGACAAGGTGTTCCCTTTCGACTTGATGCCCTTGCAGCTTCTTAAAGCTTGCGAGATCAAGGATATAGAACAGATGGAAGCGTTGGGTATCTATGAAGTGGATGACGAAGACTTCGCATTGTGTGAGTTGGTTTGTCCATCGAAAACGGAGTGCCAAAGAATTGTGAGGGAAGCACTCTGGGAGTTGGCGGTTAGTAGTTAATAGTTAATAATTAGTAGTTGAGAATGAAGAAGATATATGTAGTTTTTTTGATGGTTGTGCTTTTCGTCTTGGGAAGTGCGTGTGTGCGTAAATCTAAGGTGGAAAAGTTGCAGTTGCCTGTTATTCACTTGTTTACGGATTCGGATATCCAGTGGAAAGAGCGTATTCCTTGTGAACTGTCTGTGGTGATCGGCAACGATTCTGTAGTTTGGTCTGGAAAAGTAAAATGCAGAGGAGGTGTCTCATCCAAGTATAACAAACACTCCTATTCTGTGAAGCTTGCCGAGGCTCATTCGCTATGCGGTTTGCCTTCGAGTCGCAGTTGGATTTTAAACGCGAGTTACATTGACAAGACGTTCATGCGACATAAACTTTGTTATGATCTCTTCAATATGATGGGAGACAATGATTTAGCACCAAAATGTGCATACGCCCTCGTCCGTGAGAACAGTCAGCCGCAGGGACTTTACGTGGTCATGCAGAGGCTAAACAAACATGTGTTGGGGATCGACGATGAAGACCCGGAAGCTGTCATTTTCAAGGAACCCAAACTCTTTTATCCCGGCAACAAAATGCCCGACAAAGATCCTCTTGACGAAAACTACCATGGACAAAGTTTTCCAGATTACGAGAAGGGTGACCGTAGTTTTCTTATTGATGAATTGCGCAATTTCATCGTCAAGACTTTAGATGAGGAGTTTTATGCTCATGTTGGTGAATGGTTTGATATACAGAATCTTATCGACTGGCATCTGATCATCCTTTTCACGAATAGCGGTGATGGGGTACTCAAGAACTTCTACCTCTACAAGAAGGACGCTAACACCCCTTACCGCATTGCCCTTTGGGACTGTGATCACAGTTTGGGGCGCGATGGCGATAACGAAAAAAATATGCTGCAGAATCTACCGGAAGAGCGTCGGAACATATTGATTGATAGAATGATGAAATCGGATGAGTATGTTCAAAAATTGAAAAACCGCTATGCCAATCTACGCCAATCCGGTATTTTTTCATACGAAACAATTGAAAAGATGATGCGCGAGAACGATCCCTATATTCGTTTAGGATTGGAAGAGAACACGCGTCTTTGGCCATATAATAGTGAAAATTATTATGATTCATCCACTTACGAAGAAGAGTGTGCGCTAATTCTTGAGTTTGTAAAACTAAGTGTCAATAGGTTAGACTCATTGATGAAACCTTAGGCGAATAACTTAATCTTAACTTAGAACTTAACAAAAAAATACTATTTTTGCCGTTTTAGAATAAAGCTTTATGTCCCGGAAGTTCAACGCCCTTTTCGACGCCATGGACACGTTCCTGCGCACGCCCGCGACGGTCACGGATGGCCGTTGCCACGTGCGCGACGCGGTCGATATGAAGCGCATCATGATCACGGTGATGATCGCGTTGGTGCCCGCGTTGGTGTTTGGCTGGTGGAATGTTGGCTATCAGCATTTCTTCGCTATCGGGGAACAGGCTGCTCTTTGGCCTTGTCTTTGGTACGGTTTCCTGAAATGGCTGCCGTTGGTTATTGTGACCTATGTCAGCGGACTCGGCGTGGAGGTCCTCTTCGCGCAGATCCGCAAGGAGGAGGTGGCGGAGGGCTTCTTTGTCACCGGTTTCCTCATCCCGATGATCATGCCGCCCGACGTGCCGCTCTGGATAGTGGCGTTGGCCACCGTTTTTGCCGTGCTCTTCGGCAAGGAGGTCTTTGGCGGCACAGGCTATAACTTCCTGAACCCCGCGCTGTTGGCCCGCGCGTTCGTCTTCTTCGCCTACCCGTCGGTGATCTCCGGCGACAAGGTCTGGATTTCCAATTCACCGGATGCAGTCTCCGGTGCCACTCCGCTTGCGCTCGTCATGAACGGACATGCCGAGGCGATGCCTACCACTTGGGAACTGTTCCTCGGCACGATTCCAGGATGTATTGGCGAAACCTGTAAAATCGCCATTCTCATCGGTGCGGTCATCCTTCTCTTCACGCAAGTGGCCGACTGGCGCATCATGATTCCTGTGTTTGCAGGTGGATATGTCACGGCGATGGTCTGCCAGCTGACAGGACTTTGTCCTATCGCGGCCCACGATCAATTGCTGATGGGCGGCTTCGTGTTCGGCGCGGTCTTCATGGCCACCGACCCTGTCACCGCCGCACACACCCGCAACGGCAAGTACCTCTACGGACTGCTCATCGGCATCCTCGCCATACTCATCCGCACCCTCAACAAAGGCTATCCCGAAGGCATGATGCTCGCCATCCTGCTAATGAACATCTTTGCCCCGCTCATCGACTGGTGCGTCGTGCAAAATCATATCAAACGGAGACGTAAGACGTGAGACGTTGGACTTATGACTTATGACATATGACTTTTGGCTCTAATCACTAATCACTAATCACTAAATGAAAAAATTCAGCAATACCTACATATTCCTCTACGTCACCGCTTTGGTCGTGGTGATCGCCGTGGTGCTCACCCTCGTTTCCACGGGGTTGAAGCCGCGTCGCGACCGCAACAAACAGGCAGAGAAGTGCCAGCAGATATTGCGGGCGGCGGGTCATGATATCGACCGGTCAAAAGCCGTGGCGGCGTTCTCGAATCTCGCCGTGCCGCTGACGGATGATGGTCGTCAGTATCGGGTAGTTTGCGCCGATGGTACCGAAGGTGTCGCTATTCGTCTGGACGGCAAAGGGTTGTGGGGGCCGATTTGGGGCTATGCAGTGGTGTCGGAGGACGGACAGACGCTCAAGGGTGTCGCTTTCGACCACAAGTCGGAAACGCCTGGTTTGGGCGCGAAAATCACGGAAGAGGCGTTCCTGAAATCTTTCGAGGGCAAGAAACTCTACGACAAGGATGGCAAATTCGTGTCCGTGAGGGTGTTGAAACCGGGAACCGCCAGCGAAATCGCCGAGGGGAACCGCGTGGATGCCATTTCCGGTGCAACACTCACTTCGAAAGGGGTGGATAAAATGCTTGAACAATTAGAAACTATTTCCTTGAGCAGCCCCGAAGGGGCAAGCGCTCGGTAAAGCAGGACAAATATGAAAAAGTATCTCGGACCCCTCAGCAAAGACAACCCGATTTTAGTGCAGACGTTGGGCGTCTGCTCGGCGTTGGCGGTGACTGCGCAGCTCAAGCCCGCCGTGGTCATGGCGTTCTCCGTAACCGTGGTCTGTGCTTGCTCCAACTTCATCATTTCCCTGATACGCAACACGATACCACCGCGTATCCGCATCATCGTGCAGCTGTTAGTGGTATCCTTCTTCGTCATCATGGTGGATTTGCTTCTGCAATCGTTTGTCTATGACGTAAGCAAGATGCTCTCGGTATTCGTCGGGTTGATCATCACCAACTGCATCATCATGGGCCGGTTGGAAGCGTTTGCCCTGTCGCACAAGCCGTTGCCTTCGCTGATGGATGGTGTGATGAACGGTCTCGGCTATGGGCTGGTGCTCGTCGTGGTGGCCTTTTTCCGCGAGCTCCTCGGCTCCGGCACGTTGTGGAACCACCAGGTCGTCCCCGACAGCTGGTACACTGCCGGCTACCTCAACAACGGGCTGATGATTTTGCCGCCCATGGCGCTGATCTTGATTGGGGTGATTATTTGGGCGAAGAACGGGGTGATGGAGAGATAAGTGCACTGGCGAGGACGGGATTCCGGCACCGTGCTGTCCATCAGCCCGATGCGTGTGCCGGAAGCGTGGCGGTTGGGGGCGGTGTGGGCCAAGGAGACGCGTGACGGAGAATCTATATGAAGATTACGTTATCACGTGATAACGTGACACATCGACACTACCCCTTACTCTACGTTTCTGGTCCCTCTGCACGCCGGGTATCCGGAACAGCTCCAGAACTCCTTTCCCGAATTGATCCCTTTTCTCGCCATGCGTTTCAGCATCGGTTTGCCGCATTTCGGGCAGACAGGGGCGTTGGAGTTCGCGCTTTTTTCGGCCCGGTAGGCGAGTCTTTCGGCGGTCAGGGCTTCTGTGAAACCGCCTTCGGTCCGGAAAGTTTCCAGTTGGTTAGCCAGTTGCTTCCTCAGCATCATGATCAAACGATTGCAGAGGACCAACAGGCAATTGGCCGCCACAATCGAGTTCTTTGCCTCTAACCACTCGTCGAATTTTTGCTTTTGGAGCAGAATATGTTGGCTGCTTAGGTGTTGCACATCGTCCTTGTATAAGGGCCTGTCGAGGTGGGTGTTTGCCACCTTGCGGTAGATATCCGACTTCACGGACCATGGAAGCTCTTCGT
>Ga0310694_10003010_pt1 | contig 16701 bp, 8 predicted proteins | sample 174DNAGHGhighgp2_FD_203884 | JGI IMG/M metagenome (GOLD analysis project Ga0310694, IMG submission 203884) | Sheep rumen microbial communities from Palmerston North, Manawatu-Wanganui, New Zealand - 1742 DNA GHGhigh gp2 (v2) (version 2) | ecosystem: Host-associated > Mammals > Digestive system >... | reverse complement strand
AAAAAACCGCTCAGGGCCTATGACCTTGGGCGGGATGTTTTTTTAGTTTATGAAACGCTGCCATGAAAATCACTGTCTGTCAGGAAAAGGGCGAAGGAGGCTGGAAAGATGAACAGGCTGAGAAGAGCGCTCCTGCTGCTGGCGGTTTGCGCCTTTGCGATGATGTGCGGATCGGCCGCGGAGGAAAAGACAGCCTATACCGACGTTGTGATTCTTTCCACCACCGATCTGCACGGAAAATGCTGGGATACCAATGTGCTAACCGGCTCCGTGGAGAAGAATAGTATTCTTCGTATTTCCACCGCGGTGAATGAAATTCGGGAGAAGTATGGGAAGGAACATGTGCTACTGATAGATAACGGGGATCTGTATCAGGGCACGCAGGTATCAGAATACCAGCTGAAGCAGCGCCATCTGGGTCTGTCTGATGCTCCGCTGGTCATGGCTCTTTGCCTGAAGGAAATCGGCTATACGGCGTCGGTGCCGGGCAACCATGAATTCAACTACCCCTGGGACCTGATGCGGGAAACCTACATGTGGCTGGAGGAGAACGGTATTCCAGTGCTGGCGGCCAATATCTGCGGAGATGGAACTGAAGCAGGAATGAATGCAGGGGACAGCGTCTTTACGCCCTATATTATCCGGGAAATCACTGTGAACGGGCACACGCATAAAATTGGCATCCTGGGACTGGAAAACTGTGACATTCCCCGGTGGGATCTGCCAGATAACTATCCGGGGCTTCGTTTTGTGCATCCCGGCAATTCGGACTTCTCCATGACGGAAGAGGTAAATCTGTTCCTGCCGAAGATGAAGGCGCAGGGATGCGAATTCATTATCGTGTCCTATCATGGAGGCCTCGGAGCAGCTGCCGGAACGGAGCTTGTGTATGGAGTCAATACTGCTAATCAGGCGCTGCGAACAATCATGGAAAGCCATGACATCGACCTGATGATCAACGGGCATGACCATACGGCTGGCTACTCCAGCAGTATGATTGCGAACGCGGACGGGCGTGAGATCCCGCTGGTCAACGGCGGTGGTCAGGAACTGACTCATATCGTTTTCCGCTTTACGGAGGATCGGGATGGAAAGCTCATCTGGGAGATATTGGAAACCGGGAACCTGGATCCCTCTCACTTTGCGGTTGATGAAAGACTTCAGGAGATCGTTCGGCCCTACGCAGAAATGGCGGAACGCTACGTGACGCAGCCTCTGGGAACCGCGGAGGGCGAATGGGACGAAAACCGGCAGTTCCTCCGGGAGCAGACGGATTCCGTGGATCTGGTAGCCGCAGCCTGCATCAGGATGACCACCAGGCGAATTGCCGAGACGGCGGAGGAGACCGGCGAACTGGCGTTGTTAGCGAAGGCAGGGACGGATCATCTGGATACGGATATTTCCATCCTCAACTGTAAGGTTGCCGAAAACTATGTGGTACATTCCGGCCCGATCTCTCTAAAAGATGTTTACCGGCTCAACCGTTTTTCAAACATGGTTCTGGTGATTCCCATGACAGGAGAACAGATCAGGGCCGTAATGGAAGAAAACGCGGCTGGGCGGCTCAGCGTGCGTGTGCATGACGGAGAAGCGTTTATCTATTCGAAAGGACACCAGAACACGCATCTGCTTTTCGGCGGGATGAACTATACCTGCGACTTGGCCAGGCCGGACGGGGAGAAGATAGTCATCGAAGGGTTTGCCAACGGCCGATCCTTTGATCCGGATATGACTTATCTGGCCGCCGTAAGCGATTACGTTCTGGGCAATGAACGGTGCGGGCTGCGGGGCTTTTCCGCGGACGACGCTATCTGGAGACAGACGGATGAAAGCGGAGAAGTAATCCAGAACCTGATCGCGGAATACATCATTCTGCAGGGTCATGTGACCCCTGCGGAATTCAACTGGACCTGGAAAAACACTTTCTCCGGAAGCCTGGAGGATACGGCGCTTCCGGAGAAAGTGGCGGCGGCCCTGGTGTCCGTGCCGAAGGATGGACAGCGCGTTGTGATCTTCAGCGAAGCGGAGCAATGCGTGATCACCGGACAGCAGATCAGCGGCTTTCTGGAGGCGGAGGCCTGGGGAGCACAGGGAAGGACCTTGAAATCGCCACGTCCCGACGCGGCCCTCGTGTTCACGGTGCAGGCCATGGAGAACAGAATGTTCCGCTTCCGTGATCCGGAGGGAAGATGGCTGGTTCTTACCGCCAATGGAATCACATTGTCGGCTGAGCCGGAGCGTGAGGAGCTGACATGGTGGACATTGGAGCCGGCTTACGGAGGCTGGAACATTGTGAACGCTGAGATGAAAAACAGAGCGATGGAAGTGCGTTATGGACTGGCTGCCGCTTCCCAGCGCGGCGAGGGAGACGCGTTCATCTTTAACTTCTATGAGCTTGAACAAGAGCGGTAATTCTGAGACGACTGAAATAAGGGAAGGGAATCAGATCTCACACTGGTGGCTTTGGCCATTGGATAAAGCTTTAATATCTTCGGGTATTTGGTCGTTTCATAATTATGAAACTGAGTATCAATTTGACAATCTGGAACACTTTCTTGACAGCGATAAGGAAGCATTACAAAATTGAAAATAGGTGTATCTGATCTGCGGACAGATCTGTAGTGGGAAAGCATGAATTATACGGAGGATCTGAGCATGAGCATTTGGGATGAAATCAACAGCACGGAACGCGACTACGCGGACACGGATATCGTCACGGCGTTTCGCAATTCGGTTCAGCAGAATGGGAATCGTACAGCCGTTGTTTTTAAGGAAAAGTCTTATACCTACGCAGAGATTGACGAGCTTTCGGAGAGAATCGCCGGCTTTCTGATCGGACAGGGAATCGGGAAAGGAGACGTCGTGTCCATCATGATTTCCCGGAGCGAGTATATGCCGATTACCTCCCTGGGCGTGCTGAAAACAGGAGCGGCCTATCAGCCCCTGGATCCGGGATATCCGGCGGAACGTCTGATGTTTATGATGGAGGACGCTGAATGCAAGCTGCTGATTGCGGATCAGGATTTGCTGGACCGCATTCCCGATTACCGGGGAGATGTTCTGCTGACAAAGGATATTCCTTCTCTTCCCGCCTGCGAAAAAGTCGGGACGCATCCCGATGCTGAGGATTTGTTTATCCTTCTCTACACATCAGGATCTACCGGCGTGCCCAAGGGAGTCATGCTGGAGCACGGAAATCTGGTGAACTTCTGCGGGTGGTACAGGGAGTATTATCAGCTGGATCCGGAATGCAGGGTTTCCGCCTACGCAAGCTTTGGCTTTGACGCGAATATGATGGAAACCTATCCCGCGCTCACAGCCGGCGCGACCCTTTATATCGTGGAGGAAGAAATCAGGCTGGATCTGATTGCCATGGAGGCGTGGTTTAACAAAAACCGGATTACCCATGCCTTTATGACAACGCAGGTGGCCCGGCAGTTTTACAGCTTCGCGAAAGTCAAAGACCTGCGATACCTGTCCACGGGAGGGGAAAAGCTGGTCCCTGTCGAACCCAGGGCGGACGGGCCCAGGCTGATCAATCTGTATGGGCCCACCGAATGCACTGTGGCCGCGACCGGGATGTATGTGGACAGGCTGTATGACAGAGTTCCCATCGGAAAGCCCCTCAGCAACACCAGGTGCTACGTGGTGGATGAGAAAGGCAATCTTCTTCCCCCGATGCAGACGGGTGAGCTGCTGATCGCTGGCCGCGGAGTGGGGCGGGGTTATCTGAAAAGGCCGGATCTGACCGAAAAAGTATTCATTCAGAATCCTTTCTCAGATGATCCTGCGTATCAGCGCGCGTACCGGACGGGGGATCAGGCAAGAATCAGACCGGACGGAAATATCGACTTTGTCGGGCGCATGGACGATCAGGTGAAGGTACGCGGGTTCAGGATTGAGCTGACAGAAGTGGAGAGCGTGATCAGAGAGTATCCGGGGATTACCGACGCGACCGTTCAGGCTTTTGAGGATGAGAGAACCGGGGAGAAATTTATCGCGGCGTATGTAGTCAGCGGGGATACGGTGGATGAGGGCCAGCTGAAAGAGTTCATCCGGGAACGAAAGCCGGCTTACATGGTTCCCTCCGTCACCATGCAGATCGACGCCATCCCACTGAACCGGAACCAGAAAGTGGACCGGAAAGCCCTGCCCAGACCGGAAAGAAAACACGAGGACTATACACAACCCGGAAACGAAGTACAGCAGCGAATCTATGACGCGGTCGCGGAGGCGCTTGGACACCGCGACTTCGGGATTGACACGGATATCTTTGAGGCAGGCCTGTCCTCTATCGGAGCGATCCATTTGAATTTGCTGCTGGCAGAAGCGTTTCAGATTCCCGTCTCGATCCAGGATTTACAGAACCATCATACCGTAGAGGAGCTGGAACAGATCCTGCGGTCCGGGAAAGCGGCCGAATCCCACGAGCTCAGGGAGGATTATCCTCTTTCCGAGACGCAGAAAGGAATCCTGATTGAATGCATTTCCCAGCCCGATACGCAGCTGTACCATATTCCGATGCTGTTCCGGCTTTCTCCCCGGATCAACGTGCAGCGGTTGAAGGAAGCGGTGGAACAGGCGATCGCGGCCCATCCCTATCTGAATGCTGTCGTATACAGTGACGATCAGGGGAACTTCCGTGTAAAGAGAAATGACGATCTGGCGGCCCAGGTCGATCTTGTCGAGACAGACAGGCTGCCGGAGGATATGTACGCGCCCTTCCAGCTGCTTGGCGGCAGGCTGTATCGGGCGGCAGTCTATGTTACGAAGGAGGGAAACTATCTCGTCCTGTATATCCATCATATCGTTACAGACGGCAGCAGCATGGGCGTCCTGATTCAGGACATCAATGACGCCTATGCCGGCGCGGTTCCGGAAAAGGAGACCTATACCGGGTATGAGCTTGCGCTGGATGAGGAGGAACTGCGAAAAACCGAAAAGTACGACAAAGCCAGGGAATGGTTTGATGGGCTCCTGTGCGATGCCGATAAGGAGATGTTGCCCCTGGGCGACGTATTCGGAGAATCTGAAAGCTATGGCGCGCTGCGCATTTCTTCCGGGCTGAACCTCGGGACGCTGGAAAGCTTCCTGGAGGAGAAACGTCTGTCGGCAAACGCGTTCTTCAACGCGGTTTTCGCATACGCATTGAGCAAGTTCACAGGGAAGAAGGAAGCGCTGTATACGACCATCTATAATGGCCGAAATGATTCCAGAATGGCCCGAACGGTGACCATGATGGTGAAGACCTTCCCTGTGCTCGCTCGGATTCAGGAGGACGCGGAGATCGCAGCCTTTGTTTCGGATATGGGACAGCAGCTGATGACCAGCATGGCTTCAGATCTGTATTCCTTTGCCGAGATCGCCGGAAAGTTTGAGATTGGCTCGGATATTATTTTCGCTTACCAGGGAGACGATTTCGATTTTAACCGGATCGGCGGGGAAAAGGCGGAGATGATCCCTGTCGAAATGCTGGAAACCAAAGCGCCGCTGCATATTGATGTGTTTGTGACGGACGGACAAATCCTGTACAATTGCGAGCATCGGAAGGATATCTTCAGTGAGGAATATATCCGCAGGCTTGTCGCCTGCCTGGAGAAGGTTGCTTCCGAGTTTATTTTCAGAAGCAGGCTCCGGGAGATCTGCCTTGCGGACGACGGCGATCTGAAGGAGATGGCCTTGTGGAATGAAACCAAAGTGGACGATCCCGAAACAGATATCGTATCCATGGTCAGAGCCGCGGCTGCCAAATACCCGGGGAACAACGCGGTGATCTTCCAGGATGAAAAATGGACATACAAAGAACTGGATGAGATATCTGAAAGAATCGCGGGATATCTGCAATCCAGGGGAATCGGGAAGGGCAAGATCGTATCCGTGCTGATTCCCAGAAGCGCTTTCATGGTGACGGTTTCGCTGGGCGTACTGAAATCCGGAGCGGCATACCAGCCCCTGGATCCCGGGTATCCCACGGAGAGACTCGAATTTATGATGAAGGATGCGGACTGCGCACTGCTGGTTGCCGAGAAAGCGCTGATGGAAAAAGTACCCGGCTACCAGGGCGAGATCCTGTATACGGAGGAGATTGCGGGCCTGCCCTCCTGCGAAACGCGGCAGGAACCCATCGCGCCGGAGGATCTGTTCATCCTGCTCTATACTTCGGGCTCCACAGGCGTTCCCAAAGGCGTGATGCTGGAGCATCGGAACCTGGCGAATTTCTGCCGCTGGTACAGGGATTTTTATCATCTGGACGAGACGGGCCGGGTGGCGGCCTATGCCAGTTATGGCTTTGACGCGTGCATGATGGATATGTATCCTGCCCTGACTACCGGCGCCTGCGTATGCATCGTGGCGGAGGAGATCCGGCTCGATCTGGCTGCGATGAAAGAATGGTTTGACCGGATCGGCATTACCCATTCTTTTATGACGACGCAGATCTGCAGACAATTCTACACCGCGTTCTCGGTTGATTCCTTAAGGTATCTTTCAGGCGGCGGGGAAGCGCTGGTGCCTGTCATCCCGAAGAGCGGAATGACGGAGCTGGTGAATGGATACGGACCGACCGAATGTACGATATTTTCGACGGTGATGCCTGTCCGAAAGGAATATGGCCGGGTTCCCATCGGAAAACCGATCCGCAACTATGCCTGCTATGTTGTGGATGAAAACATGCGCCGGCTGCCTCCGCTGATGCCGGGCGAGCTGGTGATCGCCGGCAGCGGTGTGGGCCGGGGTTATCTGGGAAGGCCGGATCTGACGGAAAAGGTCTTTATTCCGAATCCCTTTGACGATGATCCGGCTTTTGCAAGAGCTTACCGGACGGGGGATGTGGTTCGCCTTCTGCCGGACGGAAATCTGGATTTCCTCGGGCGAAACGACGGGCAGGTCAAAATCCGGGGTTTCCGGATTGAGCTGACGGAGGTTGAAAGCGTCATCCGGGACTTCCCGGGCGTCAGGGACGCAACGGTTCAGGCGTTTACCCATGAGAAGACTGAGGAGAAATATATCGCCGCGTATATCGTTGGCGACCATGAAATTGATCAGGCTGCCCTGAAGGACTTTATCAGGGAACGGAAACCTGCTTATATGGTGCCGGCTGTCATTATGCAGATCGATGCCATTCCGCTCAATCAGAATCAGAAGGTAAACAAAAAAGCGCTGCCCATCCCGGCCAGACAGGATGAGGAGTCGGCATCGGAATATGCCGCGCCGGTGACGGAACTGCAGAAAAAGATCTGCGCGGTCTTTGAATATGCCCTGGGCCTGGACAAAATCGGGATACAGGAAAACTTCTTCGATGTGGGCGGTTCGTCTCTGGATGTGGCCAAGGCCGCGGTGAAGGCCACCATGGAAGAGCTGCCCATTGTTTTCAGGGATGTGTATGAACATCCGACCGTGGAATCCATGGAGAAGTATGTCCTGTCTCTGTCGGAAACTGTTCAGGAGGATGCAAAGCCTGAAGTGAAACCGACGGAGTATGGGATTCTTGAGAAAAACACCCCGGATCATCTTTCGGAGCTGGAAACATCTGATATCGGGGATGTGTTGTTAACCGGCGCCACCGGTTTCCTGGGAATCCATGTATTGAAGGAACTGATTGACACGACGGACCACAGGATCTTCTGCATGGTACAAAGCGGGAAGACCGATCCTGAATTCTATCTCAAGGAGATGCTGATGTATTATTTCGGCAGCTCCTTTGAAGAACTGTTTGGGAACAGGATTATTCCGGTGGAAGGGGATCTTACGGATCGGGATGAAATGATGTCGATGGCTGATCTGCCCTTCAGGACTGTGATCAATTGCGCCGCGTGCGTAAAGCACTTTGTGGCGGATGATCTGCTGGATCGTGTGAATTGGCACGGCGTGGAAAACCTGATTGAGCTGTGCCTGAAGAAGGGAGGAAGGCTGGTTCAGATCTCAACCCTCAGCGTGGCCGGAATGAGCGTCAACCGGCATATCAGCCCGGATCGGAAAATACGGGAGAATGAGCTGTTCTTCGGACAGAATCTGGACAATAAGTACTGTTTCTCCAAGTTCAAAGCGGAGGAGGCGATCCTCTCCGCCATAGCGGAAAGAGGACTGAATGCGCGGATCGTGAGAGCGGGCAATCTGATGCCCCGGTACAGGGACGGTGAGTTCCAGATCAATTCCCGCACCAACGCCTTCATGCGGACCCTGCGGGCGCTGGCCACCCTGAAAAAGGTATCGGTTTATATGCTGGACTATCCGCAGGAGTTTTCTCCCATCGACATCACCGCGGCGTCGGTCGTGGCTCTGGCCAGCGCGGAGAATTTCTCTGTATATCATGCCAGCAACAGTCATACGGTTCAGCTGGGAGACGTGATTGAATCCATGAACCGATGCGGAATCCCGGTCGAAACAGTGGATGAAAAAGAGTTTACAGCGTGTTTCCAACAGGCGTTGAAGGATGAAAAACTGTCAGAATATGTATCACCGCTCCTGACCTATGAGGCCTCTTTCCAAAACAGCGATGAATTTGAGATCGGTTACGATAATTCATTTACCACAAAGGTGCTGTATGGCCTGAGGATAAAGTGGCCTATCATCAATGAAGCCTATCTTGACAGGGTATTTACCGCTCTGAAGACGCTCGGATTCTTTGATATTGCTTAAAGAAAAGTCAGGCATTGTGTTTTGAGGAATCGCCGATTGATTTAAAATCAGCGTGAAAGCATTCTGCTTGCTTCGTTGATTTATAAGGTTTTTCTCGCTCCTCCGCTTCGCGGAGGAGCTTTAATCAGCGTATCCTTAGAGAATGCTATAGCGGCATCGGCAATGCAATGAAGCTTTACAAAAAAAACGATCCCCCGGATCGATTGAAGGATCCGGGGGGATTTTGTATCCGTGAAATTAGTTAGTTGTTTCGGGTTCAGCGGTCGGCTCGGCCGTCTTGACCGTGACCACCACGTCCTTCAGGATCTTCTCCAGCTCGGCTTCGAGCTTTTCGACAGTGACTTCGTTGATCTTTTCGGAAGCGCTCAGATCTTCGATCTCCGTCTTGTCAATCCGGCTGACCTTGAACTGGACCGTCGTGTCAGAGCCTTCAACGCTCAGTTCTTGGATCAAGCTGTCGCCATCCTGATAGAAATCGATGATCATGGATTTGGACTCGCCGTTGGCGGTTTCAACCACCAGTTCAACGCGGAGCTTGCCCGTCCAGGTTTCCCGCACAGAGGTGCTGATTCCGCCCTTCGGGCCCTTCATATACAGATAATCTTCGCCAAATTCCATCTTCATTTCTTCCACGCCGTCGATCACGGCGGTGACCTTCGCGCCGCGGACCCGGTTGCTGTCGACGTTTACCTGAGTTTCTGTCCAGGAGTTTCCGGAGCTCAGCTTCTCCCGGTAAGCGCTGGGGTTCACAGCGGTTTCATAGACCAGGAGGGGTTCCTCGTTCTGGAAGGACAGGGTGGTGGTGATCTCCGCGTAACCATATTCCGCGTCGATCCAGGCGTCTGAATCCATGCACAGGATCTTCTCGGCGGAACCTTCCTCGCCAATCTGGAAATGGGACGTATAGTGGCCGTTCTCCTCGAGCTTTTCAGTGCTGTCGATGGTGCGGATGGCTTCCAGGGTGGCTTCCCGGGTCTTCAGCCATTCAGCCTGATAATCGGCAAAGGACTTGCCGCCCTCCGAAGCAGCCGTCCGATCCACCAGCTTGGCCAGCGAGGGGTTGGTCATCAGTTCGTCCATCGCGTCGGCCAGCGCGCTGGCATAGGCTTCGCTGCGCAGGCTGATGGTCACGCTGCCGTTGTCTTCTTTCACATCCAGGATGTATTCCGGCTTAAACTTGCCTGCAAAGGACAGCGCCGCCGAGGTGAGCGTGGCCGCGTCAGCCTGCTCCTGGGCTTCCGCCTCAGCAGCCAGGATGGACAGCTCTTCCACGGCCTTCTTGATCTCGGCCTCCGTGGGAGCCGGCTCCTCGGGGATGTCCTTGACAGCCTCATCCAGGATGTCTTCCAGACCCTTCACAATATTCTGCATGAAGGTGGTGATGGTGTCATAGCGCAGCATCGTCACGGAATCATCGGAAGCCACATAGATGCCCGTGGGATTCAGCTGAATATGGCCGGCGGGCACATTGTTCTCCCGCGGAACCAGGTGAAGGTTGTCCTCATCCAAACGGATCACGAGATCCGCGGAGCTGTCGCCGGCTAGAACCTGCAGGGAGAGATCCTTGGTCTTCAGATCCGTTTCATCCAGGAATTTGTTCAGCACATTGTCTAACTGGATGGATTCAAAAGTGACTGCGGACGCGCTCGCGACTATGAAAATCATCATGGCGGCCAGCAGACAGGAAATCAGTTTCTTCATCAATATAAGTTCCCCTTTCATGGTTGTTTATTGCCGCCCTCGGATACCGACTGCGCCGGCGCCCGAGGGTGACTTCGAAAGCCAAAGGCTTCCTTTTCACTTATTCGCCCTTCTCTTCGGAGGCGCGCAGCGCTTCATGGGCCTGGCGGGCCAGTTCATCCCGGATCTTCTCAGCCTCTTCCAGCTCCTTGGCGATGACATCCGCGTCATAGCGGACGACGACGGTGTTATACTTCACGAGGGCGTGATCCAGGACGTCTTCCTTGGTCTCTTCCGCAAGAATAATCAGGGCAATGTCGCCCTCTTCCAGCTTCTGGGCTGCCTGCTCGATCAGAGCCGCGCTGTCGTCCTTGTTATCGAGATCGTCGGCTTTTCCCATCAGCGCGCCGGTCACGCCGCCCAGCAGCATCCCCACAGGACCGGCCAGCAGCCCAATCAGGCCGCCCACCAGGCCGCCGCTCGCGGAGTTGGACTTCAGATGCTCGGAGGTGAAATTGTTGCAGAGCTTCAGCACGCCATCTACACGCTTCACCAGAGAAATCTGATAGATGGTGGTACCGTTGATCTGAGGGACCTCAGACAGCGCGGCCATGGCCGTGCGGGCTTCGCTCTCTTCTTTGAACAGTGCTCCTACGATGTTGTACATGATGGAACATTCCTTTCGAGTTGTATTAACGGAGATAATTCATCCGTCTTTCATGTTAATTATATGAAGAGGAGATTTGATTTCAAGGGGGGGTTCCAGATTGTCAAATCCATCCGGCCCACGCTGTTGCCAGCGCGTACCGAAAGGGGAGGGAATACTCTTTTCCGGTTCGACAATCTGGAAACCCCGCTTTGAAAAAACGGAAAAACCATGTATGATTGATCCGGAGCAGCGATTTGATTCATGAAATCACGGTGAAGCTGCTTCGCCTGATAAATTAAAGACGGAGGTAGCCTTCCTTTCTCAAGGCATTGTCAGGGATACCAATTATACGGAAGTGTAAGACTTATTTCCATACAAAACGAACTGGATTCTCATGTAGGACTTACTTCCAGTTGAAGTGCCCCACTCTGGAAGTAACCTTTTCACTTCAGCTATCGTCACGCAGCGCTTGACATTCTGGAAACCCTCTTGTTTTCTTCCAATAAATCCTTTATTCTCTAACCGGAGGTGTATAGATTTGTATATAAAAAAGACGATTTCCCTGGTATTGGCGCTTCTGATGGCTCTGGGACTGTATGCCGCGGCTTGCGCGGAAGCGCCGACTGCGATGGAGAGCGCTGTTTCCGAAATCATGGATCCGCTCATTGAGCAATTGAAGGCGAATCCCCGCCGGCTGGTTTTTACGGAGGGAACCGACGCCCGCATCCTGGAAGCGGCCGCTCGCCTGAAGCAGGAGGGTTTCCTTACGCTTGTACTCATCGGCAAGGAGAGCGACGTCAGCGCTGCGGCTGCTGAAGGCGGCTTTGACATTGAGGGCCTGGAAATCATCGATCCTGCCGCTTATCGCGATATGGATCGGCTTGTGGAGGATTTTGTGACGCTGCGCAAGGGCAAGGCCACGGCGGAGGAGGCCCGCGAAATGCTCCTTCAACCCAATTACTTCGGAACCATGCTGGTGAAGGAAGGCTTGGCTGACGCGCTGCTTGGCGGCGCGACCTATTCCACCGCCGACACTGTTCGCCCTGCGCTGCAGCTGGTTAAAACCCGGGAAGGCGCAAGCCTTGTATCCTCCTGTATGATTCTTATCCGTGACGACGAAAAGCTGGCCATGGGCGACTGCGCCATCAACGTTTCCTATGCGGATAAGGTGGACGATCAGGGGAATGTCACGCTGAGCGCCGCCCAACAGGTGGCGGAGGTGGCCGTTGAAACCGCGCGAACCGCCCGGCTCTTTGGCATCAGTCCCAGAATCGCCATGCTGTCTTTCTCTACCAACGGTTCCGCCAGCGGCTCCGGTCCGGAGATGATGCGCGAGGCTGCCGCCATTGTGAAGCAGACCCATCCTGAGCTGGATTGCGATGGTGAGATGCAGTTTGACGCCGCCTACGTTCCTGAGGTTGGTCAGCTCAAGTTCCCGGGCAGCCCGGTGGCAGGCTATGCCAACACCTTCATTTTTCCGGAGATTCAGTCCGGTAATATCGGATACAAGATCGCCCAGCGCCTGGGCGGCTTCATGGCGATTGGCCCCATTCTCCAGGGCTTAAATGCCCCCATCAATGACCTTTCCCGTGGCTGCAATGCCGAGGAGGTTTATCTGATGAGCATCATTACGGCTGCCCAGAGCATCGAATAAATCTGTGAATATGATTGCGGACGGTACGCTGCTTGCCTTATGCCCTGACGCGGAAAAGGCTGCACTGCCCATTTTGACAGGAGGCGCGGAAGCGTGAACGACTGGAGCTCCATTTTCTACTTCTCCATCATCAGCTCTGCGCTGATGCTGAGCCTGCTGGGGCTGTGGTTCGCCGCCATTATGCCCGGCTTCAGCCGCTGGAACAAGCGCTTCTTCAAGGACTATTTTATCATTTTGATGGCGTGCTGCTTTTCCGGCTTCTCCGATTTGCTCCTGGTCAGGTATCCCACATCACAGGGGATAACCTATTTCGTTATGATTCTGGAGTGCCTGATTCTCTCGCTGCCGCTGCCCATGCTGTCGGTTTATCTGCTGCACTGCTGCGGTGAAAGCACGCGGTCAGGCAAGCTCCTCCGCGCGGTGCTCGGCATGTGGGCGGTCTATTGCGTCCTGCTTGTATGTTCCCCGTTCATCGACGTTTTTGGCTATCTCGCGGAGGATAAAGTGTACCACCGCGGGCCCATGTACCCTCTTCTTCTGGTTCCATTGATCGCCATCCTGCTGATTAATTTCGAGGGCGTGATACGGCGCAGAAAACAGCTGTCCCATAAAGTCTTTCTCGGCTTCCTGACCGTTCTGCTGCCGATGACGGCGGCGTTTCTGGTGCTGCTGTTTACGGAGTTTTTCCCGCTCATGGACATTGCCTATGTGCTTTCCGCGCTGGTCATGTTCAGCTTTGCCCTGTCGGACCAGGTGGAGCAGGATCTGCGCCGCCAGCGGGAAATCGCCAACCAGCGGGCCAGTATCATGGTGCTGCAAATGAGGCCGCACTACATCTACAACACCCTGACGAGCATCTATTGCCTCTGTGATCAGGACCCAAAGCTGGCCCGGCAGGTCATTCTGGATTTCAACACCTACCTGCGCAAAAACTTTACCGCCATCGCCAGTGAAACGCCCATCCCCTTTTCCTCGGAATTGGAGCACACCCGCGCCTACCTCGCCGTGGAGCAGGCCCAGTATGAGGACAGCCTGTTTGTGGATTACGACACGCCGCATACCATGTTCCGCGTGCCGCCGCTGACCGTGCAGCCCATCGTGGAAAATGCCGTCAAGCACGGCAGGGATCCCTATGCCGGGCCGTTTCACATCTCCATCCGGACCCGCAAGACGGATTCCGGCAGCGAGATTATTGTTTCGGACGATGGCCGCGGCTTTCAGCCCGCCGATGACAGCGAGCCCCATCTGGCGCTCAAAAATATTCGGGAAAGGCTGGAGATCATGTGCGGCGGAAGCCTGAGGATCACCCCTAATCAGGACGGCGGGACCGTGGTGACGGTGACCATCCCGGACAGCCGGAGTGAGGGGGACATTCCTTCGGGCGACTGAACAGTTTTGAATGAGAAAAGGAGTGCTTTGCGGTGAATTTCACATTCGCGAAAACCCTGCGAAAGCTGAGAGAGGAAAAAGGGCTTTCACAGAAACAGCTCGGACGGCAGCTGTTTGTCAATCACTCCACCATTGCCAGGTGGGAAAACGCCAGCAGGCTGCCGGACGCCACGATGATTCCCCGTATCGCCAACAGCCTGGGGGTAGACGCGAATGAGCTTTTCCAGCTGGTGACGCAGAGTGAAGAGAATCCCAACGTCATCATTGTGGACGACAGCAAGGTCATCCTCTCCAGCGGGCTGGCTGTCCTTGGAGAAGTTATGCCTAACGCCACCATTACAGGCTTTATCTGGCCGCAGGAAGCGATCGAATTTGCAAGGACCAATCAGGTTACTCTCGCGATCCTGGATATCGAGCTTGGAAATTCCAGCGGGCTTGATTTGTGCCGCATGCTGACTGAAATCAATCCCCGCACGAACATCGTGTTTCTGACCGCCTACGCCGACTATTCCCTGGACGCGTGGAAAACCGAAGCCAGCGGATTTATGGTGAAACCCCTGACCCCCGAGGGCGTCAAGGAGCAGCTGAAAAAGCTGCGGTATCCTCTTTCAAACTTGGGAGGAGATCAGGAATGACCGGATGGCTGGTTTTGCCCAATTTCATCCTGGGCGGCGCCTCGCTGCTGCTGATGATCCTGGGACTGATGCTGGCGCTTTTGAGCCCCGGCCTGGAAAAGTGGAACAGGCGATTCTTTGTCGTCATGTTTTCCCTGATGGTTCTGTGCGTGGCGGTGGGTATGGTCGAGCAGGTTTTTGCGCTTTCCCCGGAGGGGATGCTGGGAAACAAGCTTTGCCTGTTCGTGGAATCGCTCCTTGCATCCCTCCTTCCGCCCCTGCTGACGGTTTATCTGCTTCACTGTAACGGGGAGCCCTGGCGGAAAAGCAGGCTGCTTTATGCAGTATCCGGCCTGTGGCTTGTTTACTTCGTGCTGCTGGTGATCACGCAGTTCACCGATTTCATCTATTATTTTACGCCGGATAACCGGTATTTCCGCGGACCCTGGTATCCGCTGCTGCTGGTTCCGCCGGTGGCCATGATGGCGGTCAATCTGCTGGCCCTGCTGAAAAGACGTCACAGGCTGACCCGCAGGCAGCTGATCGCCCTGCTCATCTATGTGGCTGTACCGATGGCCGCGATGATCGTCCAGATGTTTGTTTATGGACTGTATATCATCGGCCTGGGTATGGCGATTGCCTCGCTTTTTATGTTCGGGTTTATCCTCGCGGATCAAATCGACCAGTATATCCGCCAGCAGCGGGAAATCGCCAATCAACGGGCCAGCATTACGGTGCTTCAAATGCGGCCCCACTTCATCTACAACACGATGACGAGCATCTATAGCCTCTGCGATCAGGATCCCCAGCTGGCAAGACAGATGATCACAGACTTCACCACCTACCTGCGCAAAAACTTCACCGCGATCGCAAGCGAAACGCCCATTCCGTTTTCTTCGGAGCTGGAGCACACCCGCGCCTATCTGGCTGTGGAGCAGGCCCAGTATGAGGACAGTCTGTTTGTGGATTACGATACGCCGCATATCATGTTCCGCGTCCCGCCCCTGACCCTGCAGCCTCTTGTGGAGAATGCCGTCAAGCATGGTCGGGATCTGTATACCGGTCCCCTCCATGTTTCCATCCGGACGCGGAAGACGGATTCCGGCAGTGAGATCATTGTTGCGGACGATGGCTGCGGCTATCATCCCGCGGATGACGGCGAGCCTCATCTGGCGCTGAAAAACATCCGGGAGAGGCTGGAAATGATGTGCGGAGGAAGGCTTGTAATTGCGCCGAACGAGGGCGGCGGAACCGTGGCGACGATCTGGATCCCGGATGACCAGTAGGGTTACGGAATCCCCCGGCGCGTTTTGGGTTGAGCAGAAACCGGTCAGGTTTGACATTCTGGAACACCCCCTTGATGAGCGGACGGAATCATCGGTATAATTGGCCGAAAATGCTGCGGATACACAGCGTTTTCTCCGGCGGGAAGGAACGGAGCGCGGCAGGAAGGAGCACTTTTTTCTGCCGGTTCCTTCCCGTGGCTGAAAAGAAACCGATGAAAGAGGATTGGTGGATGATCGAAGAACTGGAACCACTCATCAGCGAGGGGCATTATATCTCCCTCCTGCTGATTCTGATTCTGGCAAGCGTTCTGCTAAGCAGGAATACATTTTCGGAAAGGGTGCATCAGGATGGCCTGTGGGTCACCATCCTTTGCTGCGCGCTGCTGACCGTTCAGGAAATCCTGGAAAAATATGCACAGCTTGATCCGTCCAGACGGACTCTCCGGTTGATTACCTCGATTGCGGGATACTCCCTGCGCCCGATGGCGGTGCTCGGATTCCTGCTGACTGTCTGGCTGGAGGGCCGCAGGCGCTGGTATCTGTGGATCCCTGTGGTGATCAACGCGCTTCTGTATGCTACGGCGCTGTTCATGCCGCTCACGTTTTCCTTTGATGATGAATATGTTTTTCAGCGGGGGCCGCTGAATGGGCTGGCGTTTGGCATGTGCATTGTCTACCTCATACTGATATTGCACACCATGAACAGAAGATTCAGGGACAGGCGGTCGGGAGACAGCTTTATTCTTTATCTGTGTACATTTGGCTGCCTAGGCGCCGCTTTCATGGACATTT
>Ga0310694_10003009_pt1 | contig 16709 bp, 13 predicted proteins | sample 174DNAGHGhighgp2_FD_203884 | JGI IMG/M metagenome (GOLD analysis project Ga0310694, IMG submission 203884) | Sheep rumen microbial communities from Palmerston North, Manawatu-Wanganui, New Zealand - 1742 DNA GHGhigh gp2 (v2) (version 2) | ecosystem: Host-associated > Mammals > Digestive system... | reverse complement strand
CTTCATCTGTCAGCAGAAACAGATGGTTTGTTCTGGCGCCGGATGCCGCCGCAAAGAAGAAATTCTCACCCCGATGATCCGCCAGAACGCCTTCCACACCCGGAAGCCTCAGCATTCCGGGCCACCCTGATTCAGAGCGGTGCGCCAGCCAGTCCGGGTTTTTGCACTTTTCCTTCATCGGCGCGCTTTGTCCGTAGTAGGGCTCGATACCTTCGCCCGCAATGTATGAATCGCCCAGGGCAACCAGTACCTTCCCCTTTTCCGCTCCTTCCGGATAAGCAGCAGAATATACCAGGGAGATGAAAACAAGCAGAATCAGAATACAGTTTTTTTTCATATCCGGTCGCCAGTCCTTTCTGTTTCGCGGGCCGCTTTCCCGCGTATGTTTCTGCTGTGCTGCGCTGTCGTTTTCGGTTCCGCAAAACTGTTTCCTCATGTAATTCTTTCGTTGAAGATATTTCCTTCAAATGATAGGATACCATATTAAGGAACCCCGGGCAAATTAAAAAACCGGTTGGAACCATTCCAACCGGCCTGGTTCTCGCTTGGGTTATCCCGCCCGGAACATCCGTATGTTTACCTTGTTCTCATCTTTCTTGCCCGCCGGTTTTTCCTGCTCTGTCCGGGCATTTTCCAATTCCTGCATCCGCCCCACCTGATCCTGCAGGTTCCCTCCAGAATCGCGCAGCCCTCCCGGGAGGGCCGCTCCGTTACCGGTACCAGGACAGCAGCTTCGTCACATGATCATCGGAATACTGCCGCCGCTCGGCGAAGAAATTCAGGATGTCCTGTACCTGGGACATCAGGACATTCGCCCCGTTCGGTCCGCCCGGCCAGGTGGGCCAGAAGCGGTCATAGGTCGCAAGGATTGCATCCATGTTCTGGCCATACAGCTCCATCACGGCATCCCGGACCAGGTTGTCCGCAAATTCCGCATTGGTCAGGTCGTCATAGGTATACGCGAATTTTCGCCGGAATTCCGGGTTTTCCATCGCGCCGAAGAAAAGGTTGCTGATGAAGCAGTCTTTTTCCAGGAGCCGCTCGATGGCGTTTTCATCGGGCTTCACCGTCCCGTAAAGCCCGGTGCTGTATTCGGTATCGTAGAGGATAAACCGCCATTTCCCGTCCGCCCAGTCGTTGTCTGGTTCCGTTTCCCGGGCCCGCCAGCAAGCGAAGTTGTTTTCGCCGAAGTCCCAGTTGCAAATATAGAACTGGACGGTGAGGTATTCCGCAAGGCCGTCCAGGTCCACCTGTTCCTCCAGCTGCCGGTAAGCTTCTTCATCGGAGAAATCCGTTTCCCGGATCCAGTTGCGGAAAGCCGCGAACTCCTGCCCGTCCTCCTCGGTGCCTTCCTCGACCTCTTCGTTCTTCATCAGGATCACGTTCTGCTTCCGGATGCCGAAGTGGTCGTGGATAAAGTCATCGGTCAGCTTTTCCGTGATTTCGTAGTGTCCCCAGAATTCCCCGTCTATGAACACCAGGCAGGGCTTCATCGCCTGGGTGATAAAGCTCCTGCCCCATACCAGGCCTTGGATCAGGTGGTCCCGGATCCGGGAAAACTTGTTGTCATTCCCGCAGTTCCGGAGGATGAAGCTGTCGTATTCAGTAATATATTCATCCTCCGCCTCGCTGATGTTTTCCCTGTCATACAGGTCATAGTCGATGACCTTCGTCCCGTATTCTTTCCGGGTATAGATGCTGAAGCTCTTCTGTTCACTGTCCCGGCTGGCGCCTCCGTGGATGCGGATGCCGACCTCGCCGGAAAACACCTCGGTTCCCCCGTCGAAGACCTGCATCCGTGCCTGCCGTTCCCATTCCCGGCCCCGGTTCAGGTAGTTCCCGGGAATCAACCACTCGTCCAGCGACGGGTCGTATGCATCGCTGTTCAGCCACTCGTCAAAGGAATTCCCCTGGATATAGATGCCGCGTGCCGGATCAAACAGGTCGCCCGGATCCACAGCCAGGGAGATCACCTTGTAGTCCCGGTAGAACTCCGCCTTGTCCTGGTAGCCGATAAAGTAAACTGCTGTCGATACGGCGCTGCGGTTGCCCTGCCCGTCCACCGCTACGGCCCGGATCACGTCGGCCTTGTCCACCTTCATCAGGGGAGCCATGGCATCTCCCCATTTGTTCGGGGCAATAATGTCCGTCCGGTTGCTCAGGACGTTCTTCTCATATGTCCGGTCGACCACTTCCAGCGGTCCGGTGTACAGCGTATCCGTCTCATCCGGGATACTCCCGTCCCGGGTGTAATACACCGAAAGCCCTTCCTCCGAAAGGATCATCAGTTCAAAGGGGTCATCATAGAACCCGGAAACCCGGGAAAACTCCGGGGCAGGGATCTCAGGCCCCGTCTGCCCGGCCAGGGCTGGCCCGCCTGCCGGAACCGCTGCGGCGCAAAAAACCAGCAGGAGCAGGATACCGGCCCTCGCAGCCGGCTTCACGGCATCTGCCTTCAGCCGGAAGATTGCCGTCAGGAGTACCGCGGTCAGGATCAGGTACATCACGGAAAAGGCCTCCTTTATCCCCGGATATGGCTGCAGGGTATGCAGTCCCGCGCGAATCAGAGAAAAATGAGAAAAATATAAGAGTCCCTGTGTCGCACAGGGGATCTTTGAATTCCTTCCCGGAAACATACATGCTCTTACCAATTCTGTCTGATTTTAAATCGGCTGTCCGCTTTCCCGGATTCCCGTTCCCTCAATGTCCGGGATTTGTGATTCCCGCAAATTCGAGCATCCGTTCTGCAGGGACTGTTTTAGCATGATGTTCTGAAGAGCGCAGGAAATCAAAAATCAGGTTTCAAGCTTGAATCCTTCCAGCGCCTTGTTCAGTATGTCTTCCACATCCGCGCCGATCACATCCAGTCCCTCCGCCTTGATCTGGCATACATCAGATATCCCGTAAAAGTTTTGAGCAAGCGTTTTCACATACCCATAGCCATACTCGTCTGAAATGATTGGCCCGCCAGCGGTTGTGACATAAATCAGCTTTCTGGCTTTGCAAAGTCCTCTTGGAATTCCCTCATCGGTATATTCAAAGGTCAGTCCGACCACATTGATCTGTTCAAAATATGCCTTCAGGATTGCCGGAAAAGAAAGATCCCAGTAAGGAGCCGCGATCACAATGATATCCGCTTCAGCGAACTGACGGGCAGGAGTATAGGCCGGATCGGTGAAATCCATCCTGCATGACGCCTCAGTACGATTGATGATGAACTCCTCTGATGTGATGGGTCCTGTGGTTGAGACCGGATGTACTTCGGCAACTGTTCCTTTCAGCCGCCGGATCACCTGCTCTGCCAGGAATCGCGTCCTGGATTTCTTTCTGATGCAGGCGTTAACATACAAAATCCTCTGTTCCTTCATATTCCGTCCTGAATCCCCTTTCATCCGGGTCCGCCGGGATCGTCCGGCTATCCCTGTGATCACATCATAGCACTGGCCTGTACCACAACTGCGCTTCCACGTATCCGTACGAAGCAATACGCAGGACCGGTCATTCCGGTGAATCATCAAAGGTATCAGGAATCTGATGATCTGTTTCTTTCCCGTCATAGTCCAGCCGGTACCCCGCTGAAAAACTGCTCCTGGAAAGCGATTTTGGCATATATCTCATCTTTGCCCGGGATCGTGATACCGCTCCTGATCTCGCCGTTTTCGTTGCAGGGAACTGCAATCCGTTTTGTTTCAGTGTCATCATATCTTTGGCAGACGGCGATGACTTTGCCGGTAAATTCCCGTATCGGAACGTCTTCACCCAGCAGATATATATCCTGCTCCGCCCCGTCACCGCCGGTCACGCCTGTGACATAACCATTGTTTACGGGATAGATCAGTTCCCTGTGCCGGGATGGCTGCTTCCCGCCGGACGGTCTGTTTTCCCTTTTTCAGTCGTCGTAGGATCTTTTCCCCGGTTCAGATCTTTCTGACATAAGCTATAATCCGGTTCGCCTCTTCGAAACCAACAGCCCGGTGGAATTCCTGGCTTTCAACATTTGTCAGTTCACAGTCGCTGGCAAACTCCGTGCATCCTTGTTCCCTTGCCCAGTCTTCGCAAGTATTCAACAACCGGCGTGCGATCCCCTGCTTCCGGAATGGTTCCTTCACATAGATCCCTTCCAGATAACCGACAGGACTGGTTTCCGTGCCTTCCACATAGTCATGGCGCAACTGGCATTGCGCAAAGCCCGCCGCCTCTCCTCCCGTCCTGAAAAGGAAAACGGCTGTCTCCTTCTCAGTCAGCAGGTTCAGGAATTCCGCCGTCATTTCTTCCGCGGTGTGATCCGGCCACAGTTCACAGGCCAGTTCCGCAATGATATTCGCGTCCGTGATGGCAGCACGGTCCACTTCTTCTGCAGCTTCCTCCGGCTTGATTCGTTGCCCTGAAATGCTCTGCCGGCTGTTTGATTTCAGATATGCTGAAACAAACTCATCAATATCCGCATACCGTGCCGGTCGAAGCCCTGCCTTTTCATATTCACTCAGGTACTGCTGCAGAATCCGGTCAAATCCGTCCGCGGTCTTCCGCAGGTCCCCGGGATCATATGCGGAGAGGACGCCATACATTCCGATATCCGTTTCACTGCTGATATCATTCAGCATCTCGTTCAGGCTTTCCAGGCTCATAAACGCCAGATGCCGATCGCCGCTTTCCGCCGCCTGCATCATCTTCCCATGCCAGTTGGACAACATTTCCTCATAGGTTCCGGACAGCGTGTCCGCACAGGCAGGTTTTTTCTCCCGCGGCAGCTGACGCTTTGCCTGCAGAAAGCAGGATGCCAATCCCTTCATCAGCAGCGTCAGCTTTTCTTTCAACCCGTTCACGGTTGTTTCCGCCAGCACGTTTTCAATCATTCCGCAAAGGTTATCGGGTTTTCTCTCCATGGCGGCCAGCTCTTCATAACGCCGTCTGACACCCTTGCGGAAATAGGTTTTGTTCAGCATTGCGACGGCATTTTCCGCAAAGTAGACAGCGCCGCCTGCACTCCGGCGGACCTCGTTCAGTTCTTCCGCGGTCATGGCGTCCGCAAAACAACACCGCGCCTCTTTCAGTTCCTTTTCCGCTTTCCGGTAATCTTCTTCCCCGAACGGTTCCGCCAGTTTCTTCCGCGCCTTTTCCCGGAGCGATTCCAGTTTTTCTCTGTACTTTTCATCCGCGCAGTACACGATTTGCGAATCCATCAGCTTGGAGATATGGGGGTGTTCGTATGCGGCGTCCTGCTGCAGGCTTTCCCAGCTGGTGCAGTAGATATCATGCCCAACACCCAGGTCTTCCTGGATAAAAGCCTTCCCCAGCTGCCATCCGCGGTCGTCATTGATCAGGATCAGCAGGTCCAGGTCCGACAGCGGATGAATATCTCCTGTCTGAAAAGATCCATAAATTCCAATCAGCGCGACCGCCCCCGGGCATACCGCCTGTTCTTTCCGGATGATCGCGTCTATGATTTTCCTGTTTCTGGTCTCCGGTGCGTTCATCTATATAAACCCCTGCCTTTCTGAGATGAAATCCTTTCTCCTGTTATAACAATTTCTTCAATTGCATTGCTGCTCTGCACAGTGTCAACCCTAGCAGTATGCCGCGGTCCCCGGACGGCTGTCTGCAAGGAACCGATAATCAAAACAATGCATGGTTTCGCCTTCAACATTATTTTACTGCATCAATTTTCATATTGATGCAGTAAAACAGTATCAGAAAAAGCAGCTTGCAGCAAGTAAATATGGGCACTTTGCCCTCTATTGATTGATATGGCAGCTACCTGCAGCGGCGGCGATCCGGCATGACTGTACAGGATTTGCAGAATACCTTCGGTTTTCCCACCCCACAGGCCATCTGCAAGCGGCAGCGGGGAACGGCAATGCCAACCTTGGATAACTTGGTAGTATTAGCTGCTGTTTTCGGCACCACGTTGGATGCGATTATCATTCGTACAAACGCGTCCACGGGCCAAATCAGCGTCTGGCTCAACCCACGGAATCTTAGCTCAGCAGAACGAACCTCTGATGACCGCCGGCGGCGGGAATTTCATCAGAAGTGAGATCATCCGAAAAGGAGCGGTCTCCATGGTTATGGAGTCGCGACTATTGAGGATGCAGAATAAGCCGCAGACTGAAAAAATCTGTGTTCCAGGTCCTTTTTCGTAAATCCTTTGGTTTCAACATTCTCGGCAAAAAGCAGAGAATGCTTGACATTGCTTGCTTTCCATAGTATAGTGAGCGCAATCTTCCGGAAAGGAGCTCTTCTCATGAACCGGTTCGGATTTGTTACTGTCCTGCCTGCGAACACTGTGAAACATGTCCGCGCAATTGTCGTATCCGATGATCGGAAGATCAGGGAAGAGTAGATTGGCTATCCGTATCATTCAGCCAGCCGCTTATCTCTGAAAGGTAAGCGGCTTTTTGATATCAATTTTGGAAAGGAGCACCTGGCCATGCGTGAAGAAACCGACGCGATCCGCGCCCACTACAATGCCGATCCCGGGAAGGAATGGGACCGCCTCATGAAAAAACACCCCTATGAGAAATACATCACGGTTCACATCATGGATCGGTACCTCTGGCCGGGCTGCAGTATCCTGGATATCGGCGGCGGTCCGGGCCACTACTCCATCCATTACGCACAGCAGGGGCATCCCGTAACGCTGCTGGACCTGAGCGATGAGAACGTGCGCTTCGCAAAGAAAAAAGCCCGGCAGTATGGGGTCAAGATCGTTGCGCTGCAGGGCGATGCGCTGGATCTTTCCCGGTTCCCGGACGCAACGTTTGATACCGTTTTCCTGATGGGGCCGCTGTATCACCTGATGAATGAAGGCAGCAGGATTAAAGCCATCCAGGAAGCAAAACGCGTCCTGAAACCGGGCGGATACCTGTTCAGCAGTTTTATTCTCATGTTCGGCGGAGTGATTTACGGACTGCGGGAACTGGAAGAAACGATTCTGCTGCCAAGCGAACAGCAGTATTTTGAAGTAGCCGCGAAGGATGAAAGCCTGGCGTTTGATGCGTTTACCTTTTCGTATATGACCACTGTCCGGGATGCGGAACAACTGATGGCTTCGGTTGCCGGGCTGAAGACTGAGACTGTTTTCGGCCAGGAGAGCATCCTCGCTCCGTACAAAAATGAACTGGCAAAACAGCCGAAAAAGATCCGGATGGCATGGTATGATTACGCACTGCGGTTCTGTGAGAAGCGGGAATACCTGACGCATGCGGAACACCTGATGATCGTGTCGAAAAAGGACTCATGAAAACGGCGGATCTGCAGAGGAGGGGGCAGATATGAAGTACAGCAAAACAGTCCGCCTGAAGGACGGCAGGACTTGTATCATACGAAACGGAACACAGCAGGATGCACAGGGCGTATGGGATAATTTCATTCTTACCCATGGGGAAACGGAATTCCTGACAACCTATCCTGAAGAAATCACTTTCACCCTGGAACAGGAAGAAGCATACCTGAAACAGAAAGAAGAAAGTAAAAGGGACGCGGCTCTGCTGGCAGAAGTCAACGGGAAGATTGTCGGAACGGCAGGCGTAGACAGCATCAACGCAGCAGAAAAGACAAGGCACAGGGCTCATTTCGGCATCAGTATCGCGAAAGCCTGGTGGGGGCTCGGGATCGGGCGGGCGCTGACAGAAGCCTGCATTGAATGTGCCCGGGAAGCAGGATATCTTCAGCTGGAGCTGGAGGTTGTCGCGGACAACCGTAGGGCAGCAGAACTGTATAAAAGCGTCGGATTTGTTGAGTATGGAAGGAATCCGAGGGGATTCCGTTCCCGGAACAGCAGCTGGCAGGAGAATATACTCATGCGGCTGGAACTGTAAGCAGGGAGCAATCAGATGCAATGATTCATGAAGGCGACGGAACAGAATTTCCTCGGGCCTTTCCTGGAAACGCTGCACACGATATACCGTACAGAAGATGTGAAAGGCTACCCTGGCGGAGATCCGGACAGATTCCGGAATAAAAGCGAAGGCCGGATATATATCGCATACGCTGGCGGAGAAGCCAAAACAGCTGCCGGCATAAACCCGGCAGCGGTCCTGTATGGACGGGATGAATGCAGCCTTTATGAAGCCGCACCGGCATGAGGTCAGGAATTGCGTCTTTGAATTTGTTTTTTCCTTCTATGGAGGGTTGTATGGAAAGACTGTATTTTGAGATCCCGGGCATTGCAAGAAAAGAGGATGCCATTGACTACATCAACGAATTCCTTGAGCATCAATCGGAAATCAACGGCACCGGCGGACTGAACAGGTTTACAGGCAACTATGAAGGATGGCTGGAAAAGCTGGAGCAGGATTATGCAAGAGTCCCCAATGAGGAAAAAGTGCCGGCCAGGACCTATTTCCTTGTCCGTGAATCGGACCGGCGGATTGTCGGGATGATCAATATCCGCCTATGCCTGAATGAAAGGCTGAGCCGTTACGGGGGACATATGGGATACAGTATCAGGCCGACAGAAAGAAGAAAAGGATATAATAAGATCAACCTCTATCTGGGCCTGAAGGTCTGCGACGCGCATGGGATCGGCAAGGTATTTATGGATGCCGACCTGAATAATCCGGCCTCCTGGAAAACGATGGAGGCATTGGGCGGGGTAAGGATCCGGGAATACTACGATGATGTCTATGCGCACTGCGTTGTTGTCGATTACAATATCGACATCAAAAAAGCCTTGCAGGAACATCCCGAATACGAGAATATGATTTGCTGTATCGACGATAAGTTCATTTTATGAATGATGGTTCAAAAAGCTGGAAGTGAAGCTGGCAAAAACATATTCCGCCCCGGAGAATGCTGCTAATGGATTTTCACAGGGCCGATGAGGCTGCGACTTACCTGCCCAATCAAGAATTTCTTTCCGCGCTATATGACCGCATTGTTTTCGATACGGCTTCTTAATATGTGCACAGGCTCCCTATGTCAAAATCACCGATGCTCAGGATGGACACATTCCCCTGTAAATCCTGATACAGATAGACGACAGCGTAAGCAGGCGCAACCTCCAGTGATCCGGGATATGCTGTGACACTGCGGCACAGGAATGCGTGGTTTGTCCCGGCCACAACCTGCGACCCAAGATAGGCTACCGGTTGGTAAGATGCACCGGTCAGCGTTGCTATACCCTTTTCAAACAGCGCAAGCCGCTCTTCCGTAACAGATGGATCCTCGGACGGTGTCCATCCGCCCACCATCACTGAGCCGGGGCCGTCCTCCATGATCAGTTTTTCAGTAACAAGGTAATAATGCACCGATCCATACCCCAGATCCCCGTTTTCAAACCATTTTGCCTCGAAATCGTAAACCCTGTCCGGTTTCAGCGTGATCTTTCCCTGAAACACAATCTCCGCGTTCTCCCGGTAATCATCGATATGCTCCTGATCGGAAAACACAGCTGTATCCCAGGAATACACCGTCAGTTCATCCGGCGGCGTGCCAACCCATATGACACTGTACGCCCTGTCTTCCGTGAGCAGTACATGGTCGAAGGAATCAGACACGGCAGGATCTGTCGGACCCATACCGCAGGCTTCAACGCCGGTCCGTTCATCCTGGGCCCCTGCGGGATATGTCCAGGAATAATCCGCTGCAACAGGCGTCTCCGTAATCCCGTTGCTGTCCAGAATGACAGCAGGCGGAGTTTCTGCAGCATAAGCAATACCCGGCAACAGCAATACGGAGAGAATAAGTGCGGCCAGAATTTTCACAGCAGTTTCCTCCCTTTCCTGTGGCAATTGTCCTGCCACACCTTATCTGACGAAAAACAGAAACAAATCGTTCCCTGCGGGTAAGTTCTGTCCCGTGTTTCCCAAAACCAATGCCGTGATAAATGCAGCACCGGACACGAAAAGCCCATAATCAAAAAGAAACCGGGAGGGGTTGTGCAGCGGTGGGCGCAAAGGGTATAATGAAAGCAAAAGAACAGGGAAAACCGACACTGATATGTACGACAGAAAGGGGATCAGTTATGGCTTTCTTGCAGATTCAGTTTTTTTCTGCAGCCCTCAATGTTGCCTCCACCGTCAACGTGATCCTGCCGGAGATGAACCAGGGAATCGGGATCGGTTCATCAAAGGATGAAAGGCCGCCGAAGGTCATGTACCTGCTGCACGGATACGGTGACGACCATTCGATCTGGATGCGCAGGACTTCCGTGGAACGCTATGCAGCAAATCACAACATGGCTGTCATTATGCCGGCCGTTAACCACAGCTTTTACTGCAATGAGATCTACGGCGAAAAATACTGGGATTATGTGAGCGACGAGCTTCCGAGGACGATGCACAGCTTCCTGCGGCTGAGCAGCCGCTGGGAGGATACCTATGTGGCAGGCCTGAGCATGGGCGGATACGGTGCCATGCGGCTGGCGCTTACCTACCCGGAGCATTTCGCCGGAGCAGCTTCCTTCAGCGGTGCGGTGGATCTGGCAAACACGTTCGGCCAGCGGCGCAGCGATGGTGAAATCGATCGGGTGTTCGGAAACATGAAAGACCTCAAGGGTACGGAGTACGACAACTATTACCTGATGGAAAAGAATGCGCATGCCGCGCATAAACCGTGGCTGTATGTCAGCTGCGGCACGAAGGATTTCCTCTATGAACAGCACCGGACCTTTGTTCCCGCGCTGAAGAAAAACGGCTGGGATGTAATAAGCTATGAAAAGCCGGACGCAGTTCATGAGTGGGGATTCTGGGACGAACAGATCAAAGCTTTCATTGAGCTGATTTATGCCCGGGAAGAAATGTTGTAAATGTGCCTCCGGACGCAAAAAAGAATAACTGCGGGAATGAAAAACCCGGGATCATGGGAAAGATGATCTTTCCCCATATCGCCCATCCTTCACTGCAGGAGGATCACTTCACAGTAAATTCTGTCCATTCGATATGATTGTACTTCATCATATCGTCAGCTTTCTTCATGCCGCATTTTTCGTAAAACGGCACAGCATTTTCGTTGGCAATCAGATAGACCGCAATGTCCTTTTCTCCGCCGGCGAGCTGATGAGCGGTTTGCATCAGGCGGCTGCCGATGCCATGGCGGGTGTAATCCCTGTCTACCCCCAGATCAGTGATATACAGCCAGTAGGCGAAGTCCGTCAGGCCGAAAAGCGCGCCTACCAGTAAGCCCTGGTCATTCCGGGCAGTCAGGCTGATGGATACGGTCTGCACCAGTCTGGCGACGCGCTCGTCAAAGCGTTCTTTGGGGTACTGGGAACCAAGGTCTGTCCGCTTGAGGAAGTCGATGTACTCTTCCGCCGTGATCCGTTCTTCCCGGATCGTGACCGTGGGTTTATGGTCCCTCAGATACGCTTCAAACTCCGGTGTCCTGCTCCAGTAGCGGATACCCCAGTTTTCAAAGCTCCATTCGTCCATGTATTCGTTGCACTCGTAATCCACGTACCAAATCAGCCCGTCCCGTACTACGAAATTAGTGGGGAAATAATCGATGTTCAGCCCGGCGGCCTTTGCTTTGGCCGCCATTTCCCTCACCTGGACAAGCCAGGGCCCTGCGGATGCCCCGTTTTTAATCAGTTCAAAGATGGTAGGGCCTTCGATGTACTCCTTCACGATCCGCTCTGCCTCCGGGTCGACAGCCAGCATCCGGGGAATGCGGATGCCCGCTGTCAGCAGGCGTTCATAATCCAGCCGTTCTGCCTCAATCTTGTTGCCAAAGGCATAATAGTCGCATGGCTCATGGTGGATTTGCTTGATCACCACCGACTGCCCCTCCGTCTCCGCAAGGTAAGAATACCCGCCCTTTCCGTGCCCCAGCAGTCTGCGAATGCGGTACGGTTCTCCACAGACAATCAGCTGTTCATCCATACTCATGTTCCGCCTTTCTGCGAAAGGTCCGATGGGGTTATGAAACCCGATAACCGCTTCGCTTCGTAAGTTTGTCTGCTATACTCTTTCTATAAACTCAGCATAGGACGCTCCCCCGGCTCCGTCGATCAGGATGGGATGGTAATCCTGTCAATATACCAGACGGAGTTTGCAACCGTCTTTCCTGCGCTTCACAGGCTTCCGCGGCGAATCAGGGCATCAGCCAGTTCGGCCATCTGAACAGCAGGTTCCCCGCAGTTCCGGTTCACCCAGGCGCGGATCAGTCCGGCAGCGCCATAGATCACAAAACTGAAGCGGTAATCAAAATCGGCTTCGCTTTTTTTGTCTGCCGCTGCAGCATACGGAAATCCGGTGAGACACTTTTCCCGGATGACTTCATAAAGGCGATGCAGGAATTTCATATCGCCGTGGGGACTGATCAATACCCGGACAATTTCCTGGTTTTCTTCAATAAAGTGAAATACATCCAGCAGGATCGGTTTGGTTTCCTGTCTGGCTGCATCCGTTTCATGCAGGGCGGCAATGCTGTCCAGCGCCTCGAACATACTGTCTTCCAGCTTTTCCAGCATATCGTACACATCCCTGTAATACAGGTAGAAAGTGCCCCGGTTCATGTCCGCCAGATCTGTCAGTTCTTTGACTGTGATCTCTTTGATCTGTTTTTCCTGCATGAGCTGCATCAGGGCCTGGGTAAGCATCTTTTTTGTGCGTCTTACGCGGCGGTCTTCCTTTTTCTGTTCTTCCATGAAGCTCCTTCTCTCCTGAACAGTTTCCGCTTTTCTGTTGAATACCCGGATGGTATGCGGAACAGTGTTGATTAGCAAACGATCGTTAATCAATTTGATTATTGATTTCGATCACAGAGATTATTATAATCCGCTGTGTTGAGAAAATCAACACGGTGTTTGAAAACACCGAACAGGAGGAAAATTACAATGAAAGGATTTGCCAAGGGACTGGTTCAGCATCGGGTACTGGTCATCATCCTGTGCATTGCGATGGTGGTGCCGTCCGTGCTGGGTTTGGTCCGCACGAAAACAAAGTACGACCTGTTATATTACCTGCCGCAGGATCTGGAAACTGTTCAGGGCCAGGAAATCCTGCTGGAGGATTTCGGCAAGGGAGCTTTTTCCCTGCTGGTCACGGAGGGCATGAGCCTGGGCGAACAGGCGGACATGGAAAATGCCCTGAAGAATATTCCGCATGTGGACTCCGTCATCGGTTATGCTTCCCTCACAAAGGGAATGATTCCCGTGGAGATCATCCCGGACGATATTCGGGAGAAGTTCCGGCGGGGCAGCTGCATGCTCTCCGCTGTCTTCTTTGATGAAGGGTCCTCCTCTGAGGAAACCATGGAAGCCATCAGCCAGGTACGGAAAGTTGCCGGTGAAAAAACCTTTGTAAGCGGCCTTTCCGCAGTCGTAACCGATACCCGGCAGCTGGTGGAAGACCAGGAAGCGATCTATGTCGCCATAGCCGTGGCGCTGTGCGCAGTTGTGCTGATGCTGACCATGGACTCATTCCTGCTGCCGCTGATCTTCCTGCTCTGCATAGCCGTTTCCGTGCTGTGGAACATGGGCAGCAACTATTTCCTGGGCGAAATCAGCTATATCACCAAGGCGGTAGCCGCCGTACTGCAGCTGGCTGTGAAGCTGGATTACTCCATTTTCCTGTGGCACAGCTACAAGGAGCAGAAAACCCTGACGGACGACAAGGATGAAGCGATGGCGAACGCCATCCGGCTGACCTTCACCTCTATCCTGGGTTCCTCCCTGACCACGATTGCCGGTTTTGTGAGCATCTGCTTCATGAGTTTCACATTAGGCAAAGACCTTGGAATCGTGATGAGCAAAGGCGTTGTCCTGGGTGTACTGGGCACGGTAACATTGCTGCCCTGCGTAATCCGGGCGCTGGACGGCGCGATTGAAAAGACGAGTCACCGGCCGCTGCTGCCGGATGTGAGCAGCATCGGCCGGTTTGTCACTGACCACTATAAAGTATTGGCTGTAATCCTGTTGATGTTGATCATTCCGGCATTTTACGGATACCGGAATGTAAATGTCTACTACGATATGAGCAAGGTCATGCCGCCGGAACTGGAATCTGTCCAGGCGAATAAAAAGCTGGAAGAAACTTTTGATATGTCAACGACGCACCTGCTGCTGGTTGATGCGGATGTGTCCCGGAAGGATGTCCGGGATATGACGAAGGAAATGCAGCAGGTGGATGGCGTGAAAAGCGTCCTCGGGATCGACAGCCTGCTTGGTGCCGGGATTCCGGAATCGATTCTGCCGGAGGACACGCTGTCCCTGGTAAAAGGTGACAGGTATCAGCTGATGCTGATCAACAGTGCCTATGTCATCTCCTCGGATGAAGTAAACGCACAGATCGACAGCCTGAATGCCATCCTGAAAAAATACGACCAAGGAGGCATGCTGATCGGTGAGGCACCCTGTACGAAGGATCTGATTGCTTGCACGGACCGTGATTTTACGGTTGTCAGCCTGATCTCGATCATTGCGATTTTTGTGATCATCATGCTGGTGCAACGGTCTCTGTCACTGCCGGTACTGCTGGTGGCGGTGATCGAGCTCGCAATCGCGGCAAACCTGTGCATCCCGTATTACCTGAAGCAGGAACTGCCTTTTGTAGGACCGATCCTGATTTCCACAATCCAGCTGGGCGCCACGGTGGACTACGCCATCTTATTGACGACCCGGTACAAGCAGAACCGGCTTGCCGGCAAGGGCAGGAAGGAAGCGGTCCAGGACGCTGTCGCGTCTGCCGCGCAGAGCGTACTGGTCAGCGGTCTCGGCTTCTTTGCGGCCACCTACGGTGTCGGCCTGTATTCCAACGTAGCCATTATCTCCTCCATGTGCAGGCTGATTGCCCGCGGCGCGCTGCTGAGTGTGGCAGTTGTATTGCTGCTCCTGCCGGCAGTGCTGCTGATTATGGATCAAGTCATTGTGCATACGACAGCCGGCATGAAAAAAACCGTCTGCTGACCGGAAAGGAAGGATTATGATGAGTAAGAAGATTATTGCAATACTGACGGCGCTGATCATGGCACTTGGATGTACCGGCGCTCTGGCCGAGAATACGAAGCACGAACGGGTTTATGTGGTCGCAGGCGCTGACGGCGCCGTGAAAAGTGTTACCGACAGCATCCGCCTGGAAAACGCGGAAGGGCTGGATGAACTGGCTGACCGCACCATGCTCACAGATGTTCAGAACGTGAACGGAAACGGAACCTTTATCCTGGATGGCGAAGCGCTCACCTGGAAGGCGGACGGTATGGACGTGATCTACCAGGGTACCTCTGATAAGGCCCCGGCCGTGCTGCCGGTCGTGACCCTGACGCTGGACGGAGAAGAGATTTCCGCGGCTGAACTGAAAGAGAAATCCGGAGAAGCTGTCCTGACCGTTACCTATCGAACGGAAGGACAGGCGCCCGCACTGGTGCTCACCGCGCTGCCGCTGCCGGAAAACGGTGTTTCAGATGTGAAAGCGGAAAATGCGGCTGTGCTTACAGAAGCCGACCGCTCCGTGCTGGTGGGATGGGCTGTGCCGAATATCGACGCTTCCCTGCATCTGCCGGTATCTTTCTCTGCAACGTTCCGCGCGGATCACGCGGATCTTGGCTGGATGATGACTTTCTGTTCCTCCGATCCTCTGGAAGCGGTTTGCAGGGAGATTGACGCCCGGGTCGGCAGCATGGATCCTGAAGCGCTGCTGAAAGAGCTCACGGCCATGCTGGCTGGCCTGAAGGATGGAACCGACCTGCCCGAAGCTGAAGGAAAGATGAAGGCAATCACTGATAAGATAAACGAGCTGAACAAAGGATTGAAGGCGCTGGATGCCGGCGCGGCCACTTTGTCGGAAGGCGCAAAGCAGGTATCGGACGGTGCGGTTTCCCTGAGCAGCGGCCTTGCCGAGCTGAAAAAAAATAATAAGTCCTTAAACGGCGGCGCGAAACAGATCTTTGAAGCGATCCTGGATACAGCCAATCGCCAGATTGCCGCTTCCGGCCTGGCAGACGCCGGAATCACGGTGCCGGTACTGACCGCGGAGAATTATGCCGAAATCCTTGATGGGGTGATTGCGCAGCTGGATCCTGAAGCACTGAAGGCGGCTGCTTCCGCTGAAATCGCAGAGGAGGTCCGGAAGCAGGTCACAGCCAATGAAGATCAGATCAGGGCAGGTGTTCAGGAAGCTGCAAAAGGCACGGTGCTGGAAACCGTCCTGAAGGCAGCCGGCTTTGATATGACTGCAGATCAGTATGCTGCTGCACTGAAAGGCGGCCTGGTGACACAGGAGCAGGCCGGCCAGGTGAATGCAGCTGTGGAAGCCCAGATGCAGAGCGAGGCAATTCAGGCCCAGACCGAGGCTGCGGTTCAGGAACAGATAGAAAGAATCACACTTGAAAAGACAGAGGATTACCTTGCGAAAGACGAAACCGTTGCCGCGAAGCTGAACCAGGCGGCAGCAGCCCTGGAACAGCTGACAGCCCTGAAAGGACAGCTGGACCAGGTAAACGCTTTCGTGGCAGGGCTGAAAGATTATACGGATGGTGTCGCCCAGGCTTCAGGCGGCGCAGCCACGCTCTCCGCCGGTGCAATGCTGGTATCAACCGGTGCGTCCGCGTTGCAGAAAACCGGAACACAAACCTTGAAAGACAGTATCCTCACCGCTGAAAAAAGCGCGGCAGAGAAACTTCTTCCGCTTGTGGAAAAGGATCTGGCCGGCGCTTTGGATGTGTGGAAAGCCACAAGAGATCATCTGGCGGATATCGGATATGATCTGAGGCCGGAAGGTATGGCCGCGGAGACGGTATATATCATCCGGACAGACCTGAAGTAAAAGAAT
>Ga0310694_10003008_pt1 | contig 16712 bp, 8 predicted proteins | sample 174DNAGHGhighgp2_FD_203884 | JGI IMG/M metagenome (GOLD analysis project Ga0310694, IMG submission 203884) | Sheep rumen microbial communities from Palmerston North, Manawatu-Wanganui, New Zealand - 1742 DNA GHGhigh gp2 (v2) (version 2) | ecosystem: Host-associated > Mammals > Digestive system >... | reverse complement strand
TCATCGGTACCCGCCTGTTTGCTCGCGCCGTGAAGAAGCGCACCCGTGGTGTGGATCCCGAGATTGAAGCGCTCGACAACGAGTACAAGGCACGCCAGGAAGAGCTCCACGGTGTCCTCATCGAGAAGCTCAACGCTTTGACCGAGGGCCGCATCTCACAGGGCGTGAAGGACTACATGGATGTCGAGGTTGTCCCCAAGGGCGAGAAGTTCACCCGTGAACTGCTCATGGGCATCGAGAACTTTGACAGCATCAATCTGAGCCGTTGGACGGCCGACACCCACCGCAATGAACTCATCCGTGCCACGGTGATGAACTACCTGCACAAGAGCAAGTCCTATGAATCGGAGCTCAAGCGCAAGAAGCTCGACATCAGCATCGGTGATGAACTGCCCTCGGGCATCATGCAGCTGGCCAAGGTTTACATCGCCAAGAAACGCAAAATCAGCGTCGGTGATAAGATGGCAGGTCGCCACGGTAACAAGGGTATCGTTTCGCGCATCGTTCGTCAGGAGGATATGCCATTCCTGGCCGACGGTACACCCGTTGACCTGGTACTGAACCCCCTGGGTGTGCCTTCGCGTATGAACCTGGGTCAGATTTTCGAGGCCGTTCTGGGTTGGGCTGGCCGTGAACTCGATGTGAAGTTCGCTACCCCCATCTTCGACGGTTGCAGCCTCGATGACCTGAATGAGTGGACCGACAAGGCTGGTCTGCCCCGTGCGGGAACGACTCAGCTCTATGACGGCGCCACTGGCGAGCCCTTCGACCAGAAGGCTACCGTCGGTGTGACCTACTTCCTCAAGCTGGGTCACATGGTCGAGGACAAGATGCATGCCCGCTCGATTGGCCCGTACTCCCTCATCACGCAGCAGCCTCTGGGTGGTAAAGCCCAGTTCGGTGGTCAGCGCTTCGGTGAGATGGAGGTTTGGGCTCTGGAGGCATTCGGCGCCAGCCATGTGCTCCAGGAGATCCTCACCGTCAAGAGTGACGATGTAGTGGGTCGCAGCAAGGCCTACGAAGCCATCGTCAAGGGTGATCCCATGCCCACTCCGGGCATTCCCGAGTCGCTCAACGTGCTGTTGCACGAGCTGCGTGGACTGTGTCTGAATGTGAAACTCGATTAATTCCGCTTTCTACTATGGCTTTCAAGAAAGATACAAAGATAAAGAACAATTTCACCAAGATCACCATCAGCCTGGCTTCGCCCGACGAGATCCTGGAGAATTCACATGGTGAGGTCCTCAAACCCGAGACCATCAATTACCGCACCTATAAGCCTGAGCGTGACGGCTTGTTCTGTGAACGCATCTTTGGCCCTGTCAAGGACTATGAGTGCCATTGCGGCAAGTACAAGCGCATCCGCTACAAGGGCATCGTGTGCGACCATTGTGGTGTCGAGGTGACCGAGAAGAAGGTGCGCCGCGAGCGCAGCGGTCACATTGAGCTGGTTGTGCCGGTAGCTCACATCTGGTACTTCCGTTCCCTCCCCAACAAGATCGGTTACTTGCTGGGTATTCCCACCAAGAAGCTCGACATGATCATCTACTACGAGCGTTATGTCGTGATCAATCCTGCTGGCGTGAAGTATGAAAACGGAACCGAGAGCCGCGAGCTGCAGAAGTATGACCTGCTCACCGAGGATGAGTATGTCGCCATCATGGAGAAACTCCCCAAGGACAACCAGTCCCTGGAGAACGATAACCCCGGCAAGTTCATTGCCAAGATGGGTGCCGAGGCCATCTATGACCTCCTCGCCGAGCTTGACTTGGACTCGCTGGCCAACACGCTGCGCGATCGTGCCTATAAGGAGAATTCACAACAGCGCAAGACCGAGGCTCTCAAGCGTCTGCAGGTCGTTGAATCATTCCGTGCCAGCAAGGGCGTGAACCGTCCCGAATGGATGATCCTCAAGGTCATCCCCGTGATTCCGCCCGAGTTGCGCCCGCTGATCCCCCTCGATGGTGGCCGCTTTGCTACCAGCGACGTGAACGACTTGTATCGTCGCGTGATCATCCGCAACACCCGCCTGAAACGACTCATCGAGATCAAGGCCCCCGAGGTCATCATGCGCAACGAGAAGCGTATGCTCCAGGAGGCAGTGGACTCGCTGCTTGACAACTCGCGCAAGTCGAGCGCCGTCAAGAGTGACGCCAACCGTCCCCTCAAGTCATTGAGCGACAGCCTCAAGGGTAAACAGGGCCGCTTCCGCCAGAACCTGCTGGGTAAACGTGTGGACTATTCAGCCCGCTCGGTTATCGTCGTGGGTCCCGAGCTCAAGATGGGCGAGTGTGGTATTCCTAAGGACATGGCTGCCGAGCTCTATAAGCCCTTTGTTATCCGCAAGCTCATCGAGCGCGGTATCGTGAAGACTGTCAAGAGCGCCAAGAAGATTGTGGACCGCAAGGAACCCGTCGTGTGGGACATCCTGGAGAACGTGATGAAGGGTCATCCCGTACTCTTGAACCGTGCCCCGACACTGCACCGCCTCGGTATCCAGGCTTTCCAGCCCAAACTCATCGAGGGCAAGGCCATCCAGCTGCACCCCCTGGCTTGTACAGCATTCAATGCCGACTTTGACGGTGACCAGATGGCAGTTCACCTGCCGCTGGGCAACGAGGCCGTTGTCGAGGCTCAGATGCTCATGCTTGAGCCCCACAATATCCTCAATCCCGCCAACGGTGACCCCGTTACCGTGCCTTCACAGGACATGGTTCTCGGTCTGTACTACATCACCAAGCTGCGCAAGGGCGACAAGGGCGAGGGACTCAAGTTCTACGGTCCCGAGGAAGCTCTGGTGGCCTACAACGAGGGCAAGGTGGCGATGCACGCCATCATCAGCGTGGTCGTTGACGTGGTGAACGAGAACGGTGAACACGAGAGCAAGCTTGTCGAGGAAACCTCGGTGGGACGCATCATCTTCAACAACACCGTCCCCTACGAGATCGGTTATGTCAACGAGTTGATTTCCAAGAAATCGCTGCGCAACATCATCACCCGTGTGATCCGCAGCTGCGGTGTGCCCCGTTCGGCACAGTTCCTTGACGATGTCAAGAACATGGGTTACTATATGGCATTCAAGGGTGGCCTGTCGTTCAACCTGAACGATGTGCTCATTCCCGACAAGAAAGCCGATATCATCGCTGCCGGTGATGCCGAGGCCGAGAAGATCAAGGCCAGCTATGAGATGGGTCTCATCGGTGACAACGAGCGCTATAACCAGATTATCGATATCTGGACCAACGTCAATACCGAACTCACCAGCGAACTGATGAAGCAGATTACTGCCGACAAGCAGGGCTTCAACTCGGTATTCATGATGCTTGACTCGGGAGCCCGTGGCTCTAAGGACCAGATTCGTCAGCTCTCAGGTATGCGTGGTCTGATGGCCAAGCCTCAGAAGTCAGGTGTCGAGGGTGGTCACCAGATCATCGAGAACCCGATTCTCGCAAACTTCAAGGAGGGTCTGTCTGTGCTCGAGTACTTCATCTCGACCCACGGTGCCCGTAAGGGTCTTGCCGATACCGCTTTGAAGACCGCCGACGCCGGTTATCTGACCCGTCGTCTGGTGGACGTTGCCCACGATGTGATCATCAACGAGGATGACTGTGGCACGCTGCGCGGACTGGTTTGCCGCGAGGTGCGTCAGGGCGACCGCGTTGTCGCTACCCTGGGTGAACGCATCCTCGGTCGCGTATCGGTTCACGATGTGATTGATCCCACAACGGGTGAGATTATTGTCGAGAGCGGAGAAGAAATCACCGACGCCATTGCTGCACGCATCGACCGCTCGCCCATCGAGTCGGTAGAGATTCGTTCGGTCCTCACCTGTGAGGCAAAGCGTGGTGTTTGTGCCAAGTGCTACGGACGCAACCTGGCATCACACCGCATGGTACAGCGTGGTGAGGCTGTCGGCGTGATTGCCGCCCAGTCTATCGGTGAGCCTGGTACACAGCTGACCCTGCGCACCTTCCACGCCGGTGGTGTGGCCAGCAACGCTTCGGCTGTGTCCAATATCACGTCTAAGTATAACGGCCGCATCGAGATTGAAGACTTGCGCACCGTTCAGGATAAGGATGGCGTTGACATCGTTGTGGGTCGTATGGCCGAGATGTCCATCAAGGATCCCAATACCAACATGGTTCTTACCCATGCTCCCATCGAGTATGGTTCCAAGCTGTTCTTCAAGCCTGGTGCTGATGTCAGTGTTGGTGACAAGATCTGTGAGTGGGACGCTTTCAATGCTGTCATCGTCAGTGAGGTAGGCGGTACATTGAGATTCAAGAACCTGATTAAGGACGTCACCTATCGCGAGGAATATGACGAGATGTCGGGTAATGCCGAGATCTTCATCATCGAGACCAAGGACCACAATCGCATTCCCGAGGCCGAGGTAATCGACTCCGAAGGCAATGTCCTCAGGTCCTACTCGCTGCCCGTGCGTGCCCACCTCATGAAGAAGGACAACGAGGAAATCACCGCCGGTGAAGTCTTCGTTAAGATTCCGCGCTCGTTCTCGGGCGGTGCCGGTGATATCACTGGTGGTCTGCCTCGTGTGACCGAGCTCTTCGAGGCCCGCAACCCGTCCAATCCCGCTATCGTCAGTGAAATTGACGGTGAGGTTTCGTTCGGCCGCATCAAGCGCGGTAACCGCGAGATTACTGTCAAGAGCCGCATCGGCGAGGAGAAGAAGTATCTCGTGCCGCTGTCCAAACAGATTCTGGTTCAGGAGAACGACTTTGTGCGTGCCGGCACTCCGTTGTCCGATGGTGCAATCACGCCTGCCGACATCCTGCGCATCAAGGGTCCCACGGCCGTCCAGGACTACATCGTTAACGAGGTTCAGGACGTGTACCGCACCCAGGGTGTGAAGATCAACGACAAGCACTTTGAGGTAATCGTGCGCCAGATGATGCGCAAGGTGCGCATCATCGATCCTGGTGACACGCGCTTCCTCGAGGAGCAGACTGTGGACAAGCGTGACTTCATGGAAGAGAACGACCGCATCTGGGGCAAGAAGATTGTTACCAACAGTGGTGACAGCGACGAGGTCCAGAACGGACAGATTCTCACCGCACGCAAGCTGCGTGACATCAACTCATCGCTCAAGCGCCGTGACCTGAAACTCGTTGTCGTGCGTGACGCCGTGCCCGCTACCAGTGAGCAGATCCTGCTGGGTATCACACGCGCTGCGTTGCAGACCAGCAGCTTCATGTCGGCCGCATCGTTCCAGGAGACCACCAAGGTCCTCAACGAGGCCGCCATCAACGGTCGCACCGACACGCTCGAGGGCATGAAGGAGAACGTCATCTGCGGTCACCTCATCCCCGCCGGTACCGGTATGCGCGAGTATCAGACACTCGTTGTTGGTGACAAGAACGAGATGGCACTCGCCGAGCAGATGAGGAAAGAACGCGAGCTTGCTGCAATGGAAGATGAATAATCACCCATCTGCCACGACATTGAATGATAATAAATTGAGATTGAAATAATCGTATATTTTCCATAGTTAATTTGTTTATTGATGCTCCGGTCCGCTGTGAAGCGTGCCGGAGTTTTTTCGATTGAAGATATCTGCATGATGCGGGCCTGAGTTGGGAAATATTGTGTACCTTTGCAATCTCATGCAGCATCAGAGTGTGTCCATAGTAATGTGTACTTACAACGGGGAGCAATTCCTGAGGGAACAGCTCGACTCCCTGTTGCGTCAGACCCGTTCTGCCGATGAAATCATCATCCAGGATGACCACTCGACCGATGGCACCTGGGCGTTGCTGCATGAATACGCTGCCCGCTGTCCCGAAATCAAGCTTTTCACTAACGAGGCTGGCCGTGGCGTGAACAACAACTTCTTCAGTGCCCTGAGGCGTGCCACCGGTGATTTTATCGCCATCAGTGACCAGGATGACATCTGGAATCCCGCCAAGTTGCAGAGGCAATTGGCTGCCATCGGTGATAACTTGCTGTGTACTTGTCGCTCCAAGCCGTTCTCCACCGATGGCTCTCCGGTGAATTATGACCCGCGTGTGCCCAATTACCACTTGGCGCGTATGCTTTACAGTTCCATAGCGGGGCACACCGTGCTCATCAACCGGCGCTTGCTCGACCTGATCCCTGACCAGCAGACGGTGGGACAGATCTATTATGACGTCTTTCTGGCCTTGGCTGCTGCTGCCCATGACAGCATCGTGCTCGTTAATGAAGTGCTTGTCAATCATCGCCGCCATGAGGACGCTGCCACGTTTTCACGTGCCGATAGGCATCGGGCGCCGTCGGTGGGCAATGCACTTTATACTCTGTCATGGTCCCTCTGGCATTACCGCGAGATGCAGCCTTATCTGTATGACTACTTCCAGCGACGTTATCGCTTGATGCAAGGCATCAAAGCCGAGGGTGAGCTCTATGACGATGTCACGGCAATGGCTGGACTTGAGGGGAAACCGGGCATGGGCAGCCTCATGCGCCTATGCCGCTATCACATCAAGTACCGCCACACCCTGTTTTATACCCGTGGTTCAGGCATAGTGAACTTTCTGCGAGCTGCGCTTTATTGTATCATGCATGTTTATTTCTATCGCAACCTCCTCCCCGCCGACTAACTTATATCGCTGATTGCCGTTTTTTTGTGTCATTACGGCATGGCATGTTTTTTTTGTTGTATCTTTGCAGTTGGATTTGGTGCCTGGGGTGAAAGCCCCGGGTGAAAAGGGAACCGGGTGGAAATCCCGGACAGACGGTGCTGCTGTGTGCCCCCGATAGTTAAAAGCCCTGCGCCTGGTCACTGTGACGGCTCCCGATAGTAAGAGAGCCGCATGGGAAGGCCGGGAGGCAAGAATAGGGTGGGGTGAGTCAGAAGACCTGCCAAGTCGTTCATATAAAAACCCGTGATTTGTGCAATGCGAACAACAGTAGTAACAGCATTCGTAGCTCTCTTGTGTGTCTTGTGCGCCCATGCCCAGGAAGGGGTGTTGGCACACCAGGCCGACTCGGTCATGGCCAGTGTGGGACAGGGCCGTCTGGACTCGATGCAATACATCCAGAATGTCATCATCTACGGTCGTCGCCCCTATGAGGACGTGATTCCGGCCCAGGAACTCACTGGCAAGCAGCTGGAGGGCCTCAATAGCCATTCGGTGGCCGACGCCGTGCGCTACTTCGCTGGCGTCCAGCTCAAGGACTATGGGGGTGTGGGTGGTCTCAAGACGGTTGATATCCGCTCGATGGGCACCAACCACATGGGCGTCTTCTATGACGGCATCCAGGTGGGCAATGCTCAGAACGGGCAAGTGGACTTGGGGAAATTTTCTCTCGACAATATCGAGGCCATTTCACTGTATAATGGGCAACGCAGCAACATTTTCCAGAGTGCCAAGGACTATGGCTCGGCGGGCACCATCTACCTGCGCACTCGTCGACCAAAGTTCAAGGACGGAAAACGCTACAACGTGAACGTGTCGTTCAAGACGGGCTCCTTCGGGCTTGTCAATCCCAGTGTGCGCTGGGAACACAAGCTGAGCCGCTCGGTGAGCCTGTCGTTCAACAGCGAGTTCACCTATGCAACCGGCAAGTACCGGTTCCGCTACCGCAAGCACTACAGTGACGGCACGTTGGCCTGGGACACCACCGCCGTGCGGCAGAACGGAGATGTGCACTCCTGGCGTGTCGAGGGTGCCGTCTTCGGCGTGATGCCTAGCGGCAAGTGGCACGCCAAGGCCTATTTCTATGACAGCAGCAAAGGCATCCCCGGTGCTATCGTCAACAATGTGTGGAAGCATGCGCAGAAGCAGTGGGACCGCAATTTCTTTGTGCAGGGCGCTTACCAGCGCAAGTTTACCGACCGCTACGAGATGATGTTCAACGCCAAGTATTCTCGTGACTACCTGCACTACCTGAACCCTGACACCACCTTGATGTACATCGACAATAAGTTCTGGCAAGACGAGATATACCTCTCCACTGCCAACAAATATACCATCCTCACCGACTGGGACGTCAATCTGTCGGTGGACTACCAGTGGAACAGCCTGGATGCTACCTTGGCGGGCTTTGGCTATCCCATCCGTCACACCGTGTTGACGGCACTGGCTTCGGCCTGGACTTGGCACGGATTCAAGGTGCAGGGCAGTCTGCTCTACACCATGGTCAACGATCGCTCGTCGGCACGCTTCAACGGCGAGGTGGTGGGCAAGATGAGCAAGTATGCCAATAAGGTCACGCCTGCCGTTTTCCTCAGTTGGCAACCTTGGCAGGACCGGGACCTTAACCTCAGGGCCTATTATAAGCGCATCTTCCGCTTGCCCACGTTCAATGACCTCTATTACACCGACATGGGTAACATCACGCTCAACCCTGAATATGCGACGCAGTACAACGTGGGTTTCCTCTATCGCTTGTTGGCCGATCGGGGTCTCCTCGAGGGAATCAAACTCAGTGCCGATGCCTACTACAATTACATAACCGACAAGATCATCGCCGTCCCCAAGGGAACGGGCCAGTATCGCTGGATGATGATGAACGTGGGCATCGTGAAGATTCGCGGCATCGACGTGACGGCCCGCACCACATTGCGGTTGCCTGCCGATGTCATCCTCGACATCAACCTGAGCTATACCTACCAGAAGGCGCAGGACTACACCAATCCTGCCGATAACGAGGACGGAGGCACCTACAAGGGGCAGCTCGCTTACATCCCGTGGCACAGCGGCTCGGTCGTCGGTCACTTGAACTGGCGCGACCTGGATGTGAATTACAGCTTCATCTACGTGGGTGAGCGTTATCACACCAGCGCCAACACCCGTGAGAACCACGAGCAGCCCTGGTACACCCATGACCTCTCGGCAGGCTACCTGCTGCACTTGGGCAAAACCCGGTTGAAGGTTTCGGCCGAGGTCAACAACCTCTTCAACCAGTACTACGACGTCATCCTCAACTATCCCATGCCGGGACGCAACTACAAACTCATCCTCAAATTCGACATCTAAATGAAATCATTAAACAAATATTGGGACACAGGGACGGTTCTTTTGTCCCATTTTGCTGATTTTTGGGACAAAAGAACCGTCCCTGTGTCCCAATTTGTGCTGTTGTTATTGCTGCTGGCGGGGTGCCGTGAAGAAGAGACCATTTTCCTGCCTGAGCATGTGCCTGTAGCACAACCGGAGTTTACCGACATAGAGGGCTTCTACCTGCTGTGTGAAGGCAATATGGGGTGGAACAAGGCGACCCTTGATTACTATGACTATGCCTATGGCGAATATGTCCGCAATATTTTCTCCTATGCTAATCCCAATGTGCCCAAAGAGATGGGCGATGTGGGTAATGACATCGGCATCTATGGCAGCAACCTGTATTGTGTCATCAATTGTTCCAATAAGATTGATGTGCTCGACAAGTACACTTGCAAAAAGAAATTCCAGATTGATATCCCCAACTGCCGATATATCCGCTTCTTTGGCGGCTATGCCTATGTGACAAGCTATGCGGGTCCAGTGCAGATCAATCCCAACTATGAGCAGCGCGGTTATGTGGCCAAGATCGATACCGTCACCATGCAGATTGTGGATACTTGCCTGGTGGGCTTTCAGCCCGATGAGCTGGAAATCGTGGGCGGCAAGATATATGTAGCCAATTCGGGTGGATATATGGTGCCTAACTACGAGAATACGCTATCGGTCATCGATGTGGCGACGTTCAAGGAGGAGCGGCGCATCCCCATCGCCATCAATCTGTCTTGGGTCAAGGGCGACCGTCATGGCATGCTGTGGGTGGCATCGCGTGGTGACTATTACACCACGCCGAGCAAGATCTACTGTTATGACACGCGCAAGCAGCAGCTCGTGGACAGCATCGATTGCCGTGTGAGCAACATGTGGCTCGACGGCGATTCCCTCTATGTGGTGAGTACCGAGTGGAGTTACGTGTCGATGAGCAATGCCTTCTCCTATGCCATTATCAACACGCAGACGCGACAGCTGGTCTGTGACAACTTTATCACCGACGGTACCGACAAGGACATTGTCATCCCCTATGCAGTGGCTGTCAACCCGATAACCAAGGACATCTATGTCACCGACGGCAAGGACTATGTGTCGCCCGGGCGGCTGTTCTGCTTTGACCGCTATGGCAAAAAGAAATGGGATGTGCGCACCGGTGACATCCCGGCGCATTTTGCCTTCCTGGGCACCAACATCAATGAGCAGTAACTATAAAACCATAACTTAAAAGAATCATCCAGCTCGATATGAAACAAACAAGGACTATGATAATGGTGTTGCTGTCGGTGATGACAGCCTTGACTGTGTGGGCCAATCATCCATGGCTCACGCGCGTGTATGAATATCGCCCTGCTCCGGGCCAGTTTGTCAACACTTTGCCTGTTGCCAGGGTGGGCGAGCCGGTGGATAGTGTGCTGGCTCGTTGCAGCTATAGCGTGTGTGGCCGCATCGATACCCTCACCCAGAAGATTCATGGTCAGATCGTCACCCGCATCGACACGGTGTGGGCGGGCGGCATGGTGACCCTGGGCGGATATGGCGGATATATCATCATGGCCTTTGACCACCCTGTGGTGAACATGCACACGTGGGACTTTGATATCCTGGGCAACGCTTTCTACAGTGACCGCATGGTCTCGGGCGGCAGTTGCGAACCCGGTATTGTCATGGTGGGTGTGGACTCGGATGGCGATGGCGTGCCCAGCGATGGCGACAAGTGGTATGAACTGGCGGGCTGCGATTACAATCATCCCAAGACGCAACACGACTATTCCATCACTTATTATCGCCCTGACGAGAACAAGCCGCGCACACCCAGCACGTCCGACCCCTTCCTGGTGGACACCACCTACATCCGATGGACCAGCAACGACCTCAATCCCGACAGCACATCCGGTTATATGAGCCGTAACCAGTACCACATGCAGCCTTATTGGCCCTTGTGGCTGAGAGACGAGGAGACGATGGCCTTCACAGGAGCAAAGTTGCGCAACAACGCCGAGGATATCGGTGGGAATGGCAGTAACGCTTATTTTGTGCAGTACAATCTGCCCTGGGGATATGCCGATAACCTGCCTAACCATCCTGATCATCAGCCTGGTGTCGAGGGCTTCAACCCTGGCTTCAAGATTGACTGGGCGGTCGATGACCAGGGACGTCACGTCAACCTGACGCATATCGACTTTATCAAGGTCTATAATGCCATCAACCAGTATTGCGGTTGGATTGGCGAAACCTCGACCGAAATTGCCGGTGGCGTCGATTTCCATCCCGATGCAGCGTTGCCCCATGTGCTGCCTGGCGACGTCAATGAGGATGGTGAAGTAACGGTGAGTGATGTCAATGCCGTGATTCGGGTAATCGTGACCGGAATCATGCTGCAACGGGCCGATGTCAATGGTGACGGAGAGGTTACCGTTGGAGATGTCAATGCGGTAATCGGATATATCTTAGATTGAGCGACCGTTTACAGTAGTTAAACGGACTGTCCTTTGTAGAAATATAGCATTTTTTTTGCTATTTTTGATAAAGTATTATATATTTGTGCTCAAGAATGGCATGATTATTCTGTTGCCGTTCGGATACTCCTGTAGCAATAAGTATAGTTATTAACTTTTATAAACTTCTAAAAATTACTGATTATGAAAAAATTGTTCTTTACTCTTGCTGTACTGCTACTGGCTGGCAACGCCATGGCAGATCGTGTTGTAACATTCAATTCTGAGACCGATGGTTTAGAATGGGTTTCTCAGAACGTCTACCAGATGTCGAAGGATGGTGTGACCATTACCCTGACTATGAGCGGCGATTATGATGTCGAGGATTTAGAAGATTGGCTTTTGAGGGGCAATGAAACTTTGACTATTAAATCAGACCTGTATGAGGAGTTCGACGATGTACCCATGTACGAGGCTTATTATGGCGGTATCAGTAAGGTATCCATCGCTTGTAATAGCTCAAACACCTTTGAGGGGTTTGAAGTTCTGCGTCCCAATGGGTATGACGGACCACAAGAGACAGTGGATGGCAATACTTATACCTATGAGTATTTTAGTAACTATGGCCACTTCCCCCCGTTCGTTGAGCTTCAGATGAAAAATACTACCTATGCCAATGAGATTGAGGTGACACTCTATGGTGTTGATCCCTTGACTCCTGGAGAGCCCACCATCACACCTCGCATGTTGACCGTCAGCGATGGTACTGACTGGAATGCCAACCTGCCTGTTTACGGCTTCTATTATGATACCGAGGGTACTCTGGGCCAGATGATTTATCCTGCCGAGATGCTCAAGGAAATGGAGGGTCAGAAGATTACCCAGGTGAAGTTCTATGCCGACGGAACCCTTGGCCTCTCGGGTGGCAAGATTCAGCTGGCGCTCATGTCAGTTGATGAGTATGGCTTTAATACTGCCACGATAATTACGGGTGCTACTCCTGTTGCAACCGCTACTCCCGAGAAGGGCGCAACCGAGCTTGTGTTCGATCTGGAAGAACCTTATGAATACCAGGGTGGTAACCTCCTTGTCGAGACTACTGTGACCGAGGCTAGTGGCTATGCTTCAAACTATTTCTTGGGCGTTAACACTTCTTATAAACCCTCTCTCTATCACTACGTGTGGTGGGGTGATAACACTTACACCAGTGCTTTCCTGCCTAAGGCAACATTTGCCTATGAGGAACAAGAGCAACCTGTTGTTGTACAAACCGCAGCACCCGAGGTCATCACAACTCCTGGTGATGAGTTCTACACCTTTACTGGTCAGGTTAAGTCTGGAGACCCCGAGGCCGAGGTTCTCATCTATATCGTTGACGAAGAGGGCAACAGGAATCTGGTATCCAATCCTCTCATTGTAAACCGCACCCAGGTGGATCAGTACATCAATCTCGTGGTTGTAGCCCACATCGAAGGACAGATCGACGGTGAAACCTCAATTACGGTATTGGTTCCCGCCGGTAAGATCACAGGCATTGATGAACTCGTGGACAGCAAGACCGTAGCCGGCGTGCGCTACTACAACATGGCTGGCCAGGAGATTCAGGAGGCTAACGGCATGACCATCGTCGTTACCACCTATACCGACGGCACTACCAGCGCCGTTAAGGTGATGAAGTAAATCAGGCTATCGGCTTCTAGCGATTGACTAATAGCTGATTACCGACAAGACGATAGAGACGCGGGATTTCTCGCGTCTCTATCGTTGTGAGTGGAGTTGGCTCATCTGAGTCAATTTATGGGTCTGTTTTTTGGTAATAAAAGCAGTAATTGTTATTTTTGCGTCATCATAACCACCAATAATGATTATTGTTTTATCTATTTTTTATTAACCATCACAACTTTAGTACAATGAAAAAAGTTTACATGATTCTTGCGACTATCGCTGCTATGGCGATGTCGGCACAAGCCCAGACCTGGGCAACACTCGAGGTGGGTGACATGAATACCGCCACCACCTACAATGGCTCCTACTTTGACATGGCACCGACCAACTTCTACTTGGCTCATACCGGTGCACAGATGCTTTACACTCCCGACTTGCTGACCGAGTTGAACGGAAAGCAGAACGTGAAGATCAAGGGGCTGACCTTCAAGTTCTATGATGAAGCGTTTGAGGATATTACACGCAATGTGCTGATTTGCCTTCAGGAGACCGACGCTACCGAGTTTGCCGTTAATGAAGAAGGTGTGAAGCAGTTTTTCCCCTTGGGTGATCCCGTTATAGGTGAGCAACGCATCTATTACATGTCATATCTCTATGGTGAGGACTTTGACATTTCCTTCCGCTTTGATTATCCCTTTACTCCCGGTAAGGGCCTGCTGGTAACCATGATCTTTGACGCTGAGGATGATGATAACTGCACCACGGGCAGCGAGTATGCTCCTTTCTACTCCACGGGCATCCGCGGCAAGGCAATGACCTATACCGACAACTGGACTAGCTTCTATGACTATGCCGCAAGTGAGAATTTCCCCAATGTGACCACAGGATGTGGAACCAATGTTGACCTCCCCTATACCAAGATTGATTTCTACTACGAGGAACCTACTGTTCAGACGGCAGCTCCCGAGATCATCACTACTCCCGATGATGAGGTCTATACTTTCACTGGCTGCGTCAAGGAAGGCGACCCCGATGCCGAGGTTTCTATCTATGTCGTTGACGAAGACGGCAACCGCACCTTGGTAGACAATCCCCTTGTCGTGAACCGCACTCTGGTTGATCAGTCGATCAACCTCGTGGCAGTAGCCCACATCGATGGCCAGATTGACGGCGAGACCTCAATCACTGTTACGGTTCCCGCCAGGAAGCCCACCGCTGTCAACGAGATCAGCAGCAACAAGGCTGTTGCCGGTGTTCGCTACTATAACATGGAAGGCCAGGAGATGAGTGAGGCTAACGGCATGACCATCGTCGTTACCACCTACACCGATGGCACTACCAGCGCTGTCAAGGTGATGAAGTGAACTCTGCATTAAGCTGAATCCCTCAACAAGTGGGATATAAAGCATCGGGAGAAGGATGTGACCGTCAGGTCATCCTTCTCCCGAGTTTTTTAGTGATGGTGTCTTGTCTCCCTTTATTAGTTGAGAATCAAGTTGATGACAGCGTTTACATCGGCCACGGTTACTTCACCGTCACCGTTGACGTCGGCAGCGGGAGTGGCATCGGTGATGCCCACAATGATGCTGATAATCACATTCACGTCGGCAACCGTGATCTCGCCGTCACCATTGACGTCACCTGTGATGGGTTCGGGAGCAGGAGTGATGTCCTCGATGGCCATCTTGCTCACGAGCAGCATGCCCATGTCGTAGTGGGACGTGCAGCACAAGGCGATAAAGCTGGGGAATGTCTCGTCATCGGCACCATAACCGTCGTCCTCGACCTTGAACGTGAGACTGTAGTCGCGGAACTCGCCGGGATGCTTCACCGTGAATGCCTCATTGCCCAGGGGCACGGCGCCTTCCAGGTCATAGCCGTTGAGGGTGTAGAAGAGGAAACTCTCCTCGCGGTAGCCGGCAATGTCATCGTTGCTGACGGTAGCCGTGATGGTGTACTCATGGCCCTCCTGGAACTGGATGGGAGGCGAGATGATGAAGTCATAGGCGTAGAAGACATCATTCTTCTGGTAGATGTAGAAGCACTTGTCGCCGCCCTGGCCGAACATATTCATGTAATCCTTGTACCACACAAAGGGGTAACCATCGCCGTTGCCGTCGAGAACGGTCCAGTACTGGCCACTCTCCTCCCATGAGTTGAACGGTGCAACGTAGGGACACTCAACGGCGGGGCCGTTCACCAGGTCGTTGGTCGTTGCGGTCTCGCCGGTACCGTCGGCATTACGGGAAATAATCTGGTAAGAATAGCGGGTCAGGTTCTCAAGCAGGTTGTCGTCCATGAATTGAGTGTCCTTAACGCCCTCGGCAATCATCTGATTGTCGTTGACGCGCACGATGTCATAGACGAGGGACCCCCTGTCCAGATAACCGCCGTGGGCACCGGTCTGTGGCGCCTCCCATGTGAGGTCGTTCTCCATGAGGCTCGTCCTGCTCAGGCGGGCCTTGGCGTTGCCTGCTGCAGCGGGCACATCATGGCCTATCCATGCCTCGACATACTCTTCCAGGCTTGCACCGCCATCGTTGACAGCCGTCACGGTGTAGCTGTACATGCCGGCAGCGTCCACATTGACGGTGTGGGCCATTGCCTCGCCGGGCTGGCATTGTTCAATGACGGTCTTCTCGCTGGTAACCGTGTTGACAATCTCGATGCTGATGGTGCCTTCCAGTGCGTTGCCCTCATAGTCATTGACGGGATTGGTCCAGCTCAGTGTAGCGCTCAGTTCACCTGATGCATCAGCGGCCAGGTTGACATCGGCCACTCGGTCAGGGGCATTGCCGCTGGCAGCCTCATAGGGGATGCTCAGGGCGATGGTGTGGGTGCCGTTGCCGATGGTACCCACCTCGGTCGCTTTTCCCGTCGTGGTGTCGATGGTGTACAGGACACTTTTCTCGTCTCTAGTCCAAGCTGCAAGATACAGGGTCCCGGTCTTGCGGTCAAATTCCATGCTCTGGAAGTTCCACCACGAGGCAAGTGCCACGCCTGTTGCACCGATGAGCGTGCAATCACCGTTGCTCTTGTTCACCTTGAACAGCGAACCGCTGTTGGACAGCACGTACATCTGGCCACGGGCATCAACGGCGAGGGCCTTGCAGTAATAGGCCAGGTCGCTGGTGAATGACATTTTGCCGTTCTCCAGATTCACGGTGCCAATGGCCGACACGCCATCGACGTTCTCGGAGTTGGCAATGAAATACATGGTATTGGTCGTGTAGTCGTAGGACAGGTCTCCAGGACAGGTCACGTCGCCTAGCTTCTTGATGGTCTCACCATCGCCACCCGTGGTGCTCATGCTGTAGAACCACATGTTGAAATCATCATCAATACCCATCATGTAGAGTGTGTTGCCTACTGCAGCGCCCGACCTGGGCTCAGCCTTGGCATATCGGCCCATGGCGGTTACGGTTGACGGGTCATCACTGGTGAAACTGATCATTGACGGAGAGGTTGCCGGCGCCATCGTGTAGCCGTAAACCGTCTTCTGCCCCGATGCGCTTATCGCGATGCAGGCAAGCATGGCGCTAAGGGCGAGGTGATAAAATCTTCTCATACTTAATAATTTCAATGTTATGATTTATGTTGTAACGAGTTCTGATAA
>Ga0310694_10003007_pt1 | contig 16717 bp, 14 predicted proteins | sample 174DNAGHGhighgp2_FD_203884 | JGI IMG/M metagenome (GOLD analysis project Ga0310694, IMG submission 203884) | Sheep rumen microbial communities from Palmerston North, Manawatu-Wanganui, New Zealand - 1742 DNA GHGhigh gp2 (v2) (version 2) | ecosystem: Host-associated > Mammals > Digestive system... | reverse complement strand
CGGCCCCTCCCCTTCGCTCGCTACGCTCGCTACGGGGAAGGGGCGCTCGTCGCGTTGCTCCTCGCCTCAAGACTCGTCACATGCATCAACCAGAAACACGGGAAGCATGACGGACAAACTACGAGAGGGGGCAAAAAGAGAAACGAAAAGCTGATGCATCTCAAGGGCTGATGCCTCATGCGTCATGCGATGCCGAAAACTGACAGCGCGTCGAGGAACCCCTCGCGCGTCGCTATCGTGTCGAAACGCAAGATCCGATCGTAGTGAGCTGACGCAAGTGTCCGCATGGTAGGCGACGCACGCCGCGCGATCAACCTGTTGGCGGTATTGTCGCGGCGCGTTAACGAATACACAATCCGCGCGTCACTGGGAACCTTCCTGTTCACGTAATAGAACCCCTCGTCCCAGTCTATCCATACCCCGTATGATTCGCCCATATAGACGAGACCAAGCCAGAACCGCGCGTCCTGCGGTTTGTCGCCAATATCATCGGCAGCGGCGGTCACGAACTCGTTCGAAAGAGCGGTACGTCCTTCGTCGGTGCCACTCGCCATGCGCCCTGCGAGAGTAGTTTCCGCGCGGTTGAGAACGCACGCATGCGGATCCTCGTAGTGCAGTAAAACCTTCTTCCCCGCGTGCCAGCTGTACCCGTAGGGTGGGATCGAATCGATACCCCATACACTGAAGAACGGGTTCATGAGATCGCATGCGTTCCCAAGCATGTAAAGATGCGGACGCACGCCGTCACCGGTGCCCGTCTCGCGCGTGACCGTGTCGACTACGTTTGCAAGCGTCTGCCACTCCCTCGGCAGATACCGAAGGTACGTTCCCGGTTCGATTAACGCCTCGTCGTAAATGATTTTACGCACGCGGACGTACGTCCGTTTCTTCGCGTTTTGGGCCTCCGTAAGGGCGACGAAGTAGCAACAAACGGACCAAGGGGCGGGCGTCTCCCCATCCTCGGCGACGGGGCGAACGTATCCGTACCGCCCCTCGGTCTTGAACTCATACGTGCTAAAACGGTCTAACATGGCGAGCTTGTCGAAGTATCCCGACATGACGCCCGACAGCTCGTTCTTGTGACGGACTACCTCGACGAACCGCAGTTCGCTTTTGAAGTAGTCGTCGAGGGCGGCCGCGCGTATGCCGAACGTCTTTCCGCGGTCACGCGCGGTAATCACCATGGTGACGTCCGCGTTATATGAGAACGTACGCGCCCAATCATAGTAGACGGACGCGGCGACGGGCGCTTCGCTCATGTTCTTCTCCTATCGACGGAACCTGCCGTCGTTAAGGCATTTCTGGAGTGCACGCACCGTGTCGGCGCCGCAGTATCCGTCCACCCCGCATGGACCGATGTCATAGCCACGCGCCTTGAGGAATTCCTGGAGCTTGCGGGAAGTCTCCTTCCCCCATACGCCGTCGACCTCCGCGCCTATGAGCTCCTGCATTTTGCGTACGGCGGAACTCCCCGTCCCTCCGTCAAACTCGACGGCGGTGATGCCGTTGAAGTACGTCGCGTTGCCTCGGAACTGCCCCGAAAGGAACCCGTCACGATAGGGCGCGCCGACGGCGGACTGGAGGTCGAGGATCGTGTTGTAGCCTCCGACGCCGTCCTCGTCCAGCTTGCCGCCGTTGGTGTTGTTCTTCGCCTTTCCCGACGACGGGGCGCTCCCGCCCTCAAGGATTGCGTTTACCTCGGACGCAAGCCTCCCGAACTCATGGGATAGCCATGGCCCGGGGCAATCAGTGTTGCCGTACCACTTGTGCATGGTTAGGTTGCCGGAGTCGTTGCCCGTGTAGTTTAGACGGGCTATTCCGTTGCGGCGGCAGATGTCCGCGCATAGGGAGACGAGGGCGTCCCATGTCGCCTGCGTAAGGGAACCGTCGGGGAGGTTCGCGCACTCGATGGTGACGGCCTTCCTATCGTTGTACCCCGATGACGAACACCAGCTCCGGTTCTTTTCGTCCACGTAAAGGCCGACGCGCCCGTCGGGGCCGATTCCGTAGTTACTGGACGCCTGCCTCCCGGGGTTGGCGAAAATAGACGCGCAATTCTCACAGCTCAACAGGCCGGCCATATAGTGGGGCGTAATACGCACAATCCGTTCTCCGCCTCGGCCCGGCGTGTAGTTCGGTGACAGTCTCGTGTATGAGACCATGCTTGAGTTACTCATTGTTGTACCCCTTCTCCGAGATATTGGAACATTCTTCGACGATACTCTTCTATATTGCTCGGAGCAATTGTTCCTGCGTTTTGTTTTTGCTCCTCTTTTCGCTCTTCGGCGAACTTTTGTTCTACTCTTTCATCGACTTGCGGTGTGTACGTTTCTCCAGTTAGTACGTTCGTTACGGAACCTCTTGTCCCTGTTTCATAGTAGATTTTTGCCAGCTCCGTTTTCTTCTTCCTCCACCGTCGTTCTATTTCTTCCTGTGTTCTCGGTCGTGACATGGTCGTTCTCCTCTTTCTTTTCAATTTTCTTGAATAGGTCGTCGAACCCCGTGAAAGTAAACTCGGGGTTTATGGTTCTGATGTTCTCATATACGCTGCAGGCCTCGGTGACAATTATATAGACGGAGACGGGCACGACGAGGGGCGTCGACATGCCTATTGGGAGTACGTGTTCCTCGTATTCGAGGGCGACGGCGAGGGCGAACGCAATAACGAGACCGAGCTTATGCAATAGCCCCTGCCGCAGCTTCGTGCTGGTTATCTCGCCTCGGGACGCCGCCGAAACTAACCCCGAAACGATGTCGAGGCATATCATGATCATGATGCCGATGGCGGCGTCTCCTATGATGGTCATGTCTGTCATTTTTCCCCCTCGGGTTCTATTATGCCGTACCGATATGTGAACCGAGGGCCTGCGGGCGTCCAGCTGCATATCGCTTGATTATCTACGTACACCTTCCGCCCGTGTTTCCGCTGCCATGCGAGCGTCTGCCGGTTGTCGGGATCGTCTAAACAATTCAAAGTATACGGCATGCCCTTGCGTTTTGGTAACTCGTCCCCTGCGGCTTCCGTGTAGTCTATCGCCGACAGTTGGGAGACCCCGGGCGCAAGTTGGATATCGAAAGCAAACGCCCGTTCCAAGATTTTGGGACCGAACTCGTCGACCATAATCTTGAGCCAAGAACCGAAGCTGTGTTCGCCCTCGCCGGGGACGCCGGCGCAAGTTAGGGAGAACGAGCCGTCCGAGAATATCTGTGCGTACTCCTTTACCCCCGGCGTGTAGAACGTCGCCGCCGTCCTTTCGGGAACGAACTCTCCGACGCCCTCCATGGGGTCGTAGTAGTCGGGCCACATTTTCGCCGCCCGAGACGTCGTTCGCTCTATCGCTGCTCGTGTCGCTTGATGTAGCGGGAGTAGGGCGTCCACGATGTCGGCTTCGGGAATGTCCGTTCGTATCTTGAGACTGTCGGTATCGCCTGCGACGATGCGAGCGTCGGTTCCGAACGTTTCGAAGATTAGTTCCATTGCGATTATCAGATGCACCCGGCTCCAGCCCGATATCCTCGACCCATAGTTGAACCATGCCCGAGGCTTCTTCGGTGCCCTTTCTGCGAAGTCCTCTTCCGATATCGCTGGCTCCAGCTTCCATGCCCCCTCGTCGTCTATCGTCCACCCGGGGCGGTACTCGTCTCGGGCGTGTAGCCCATAGCCGACCGCGTTGAATTGCGGCTTTACCTCGCCGCGGTATCGGGCGCGGAGGCGCTGCCGCGCCTCGCCTTCCGCCTCCGATATGTCGGCCTTGAGTTTTTGTTTGTCCGACCAAAAGTGCATGGAAGTCAAGATCGCGTAGTCGTCGGGCCTCTTCGCTTTCGTCGCCGCCTCTCCCTGATGGACGATCATCTCGTCCCAGTCATAGGCCTGCGCCATGCACCAAAGCTCCAGCTCGGTCACCCATGTCGTCAGGGACTCCGCTCGCATAATCTTTCCGAAAGCTGCTTCCGCCTCCCCGTCTATACGGTCTCGGAACCCTGCCGCCCTGATCGCCCGTTCCGCCTCGACCATGCTCTCGTTGTCCACTCCCATTACGCCCGACGCCTTCGCCAGTCGTGCCGTTGGGGCGAGACCTATTTCGTATACTTCGAAGACGCTACCCGCTTTCGGGCGTAGTCCTCGGAACTCCACTTCCGCATGGATGTAGACGAGGAAGGGGACGGCGTACGCTGCGAGCAGTACTTCCTTCGGCATGGTGACAATACGCTCTGCCGCCGCCTGCAGCCAGTCCGCCCCCCGCTGCTTGAACCCCTCGGGAACCCAGTGTCCGACGGCATGGGCATGATGGGCCGAGGTCTCGTCGATGGCGACGGTTCGCTCCAGTACCTTGTTGGACTCGGTGGCGGCGTTGAACGCGTAGCCGCCCCGCATGCAGGCCCTGCGGATACCGTACTGGTAGTAGGTTCGGGGGGCCTCGGCTTTTGCGTCCATGAGGTAGTCCGTACGAAGGTTTCGGAGAATGTAGCGGCGCCCCGCCTTCCTTTCGTACTCGAGTTTGCCGATCTCCTTGTCGACCTCGTAGCGGGCCAAGCTCGTCAACGTCAGGACCCTCGAGCCCAGTGCTTCCTCGGTTCCCTCGTCGCCCTTCGCCTCCTCCAGTTGGTGTTGGACAATGAGTTCTGCGGCATATCGGGACATGATCCGACAATCCTGCATTGCGGTCCCGTCCCTCGTCATGCCGACAAGCTCGGCCATACCCGGGACGCCTCGGGGCATGAGATGCCGAAGGTCAAAGATCCGGGCGACCTCCTTGTCGGTCTCTCGGTCGTGCAGTGATATGGTAAAAAAGTCCGAACGCCCCTTCGCTATTGTAGTCACCTTGTATGTGGAACATAGGTTCCGCCAAGATAGGCAAAGGTCGAGCATACCGTCACATACGCATATAACGGGGACGTCTCGGGGACCGCTGCACCAAGTCTGCACGTCGTGTATGAGTTCGACGAACCCGTCAGGATCGTACGAACGCTCCGTCGGGACGCCTGCCTCTTCGAAGGCGAACTCGGGGAGAACCCAGAGCTTGGCGTCGATGCCGGTGGCCGTTCGGTGGCCGTCCCGTTCCCGGTTTGCGATCCGGGCGAAGGCGCTTATACTTTTAAGTGACATGGAATTTCTCCTCCGGTCGCTGGCCGGCCCCCGTTCTTTCTTCCAATCTTCCGGGGGCCGGCCCCTTTCTATCTATCGGTCGAGACCGAACAGTATGGCGTTTTGTATATATGCGACGATCTCGGGGTTATATCCCTTTTCCCATGCTTCGTACTCGTCTCCGTACGATTCGTGTATCCGTGCCAAAACCTCGGAATTTTGCTCCAGTACCATCTCATACGCAGTCTCCAGGTCGTTCACCCCAAAATAACGCATGATTGCGGCGTCTCGGTCCTCGTTGGACAGCCCCCTCCATATCGACTGCGTCGACATGTAGAATACCCGCTCATAGTGATACTTGCCCGCCATACCTCCGAACATGGCCGACTGCTCGCCGCGCTCCTCGCTTCGGACCTGCTCCCTGAAGATACGGTTACGCCGCTCCTGCGCCGCCTTCCGTCCTCGTTGCCCCCTCTCGCCGATCAGGCTCCCGAGACGTTGGGACGCCTCCTTCGCCTCCAGGCGCTTGCCCTTGTCGGCGTTCCTCCCGAGGTAGGTTTCCGAGCTGCTCTCGCGGATCGCGTCCTGCTGTTGCTTGATGCGACGGCCCTCGTACCCCTGCTGCCGCTCCGTACTCATGTTCTCGTACTCGGTCTGGAGCTGGCGCAGCTCACGCTTTCCCCTGCGCCGAAGGGCGGCATACGCTGCCGCCTGCGGGTCCCTCTTCCGTGCCATGTCACTCGTACCTCCAGCCTATGTTTTCCCAGTCGTGTTCGAAGTACTCCCAATCCGTCCCCCCGAACGTCAGGAAGAAGGCGTCCTCGGCGGATACGGTAGCGGGGAAGGCCTTCCCTGCACAAAGCTCGCATGAGAACGGCATGGCGTACACCTGCCGTGACCCGTATGCCTTGCGGGCCTCCTGATACGACATGGGAACGAAGGTTCCCTCGGGGAACTCATACGAGAATCGAAGCTGTTGCTCGGCCCGTTCCACGATGTCGGGGAAGGCGACGAGGATGTCGAGGCCGCCGGGCTGCTTTCTGATGCTTGCGTATTTCATGATCTTTCTCCTCTAAGTATACTCGCGAACAATAGGTCGAGCTGTCGGTTGTGCTCCGCCATGGGGACGTATTCCTCCCGGGGCGGCTTGTAGTAGATATGGGACACGCCGCTCGTCACGGATGCGTCGGGGACGCCGGTGACCCTGCAGAACCCCTGTTCCGTCAGGTCCGACGATAGAACCGCCCGGGCGGTCTCCGACATGACGGGGACGGCTTGTTCCCTCGCTATCCCTTTGCGGTTGTCGTCTATGACGAACAGCTTGGAGAACGGGGCAGGGGCGGGGACGACGCCCCCCTCGTTCTGTTCTTCGGCCTCGTGTTCGGCTGCCGTCCCCTCCCAATACTCCAGCTCCCCAAGTGCTTGCTTGAGGATCCAGTAGTTGTCGAGCATGGTCTGCCCCTCGTCGCCGTCCTTGATACGGTCGGCCATGTATGCGAGGACGTCCCGCAGCTCTGCCGCCGTGACCCTTTCCTCGTCGAGGGCGAACGCCAGTTCCCTTGCATCCATGTCTATTCCTCCTCTTTCTTGTCGATGGTGTAGATGATGGTCACATGGTATCCTGCGAAGTCCCCTTCGGCGGATAGCATACGATCCAGCCATGCGGGCTTGTCTATGCCGACGCCGGGGACGAACTCATCCTCCTCCAGGTGTTGGTCTATCGTGTAGGCCCAAGCCATGGCCATGGCCCACTTCGAGGGGGCGTCGGGGAGCTGGTCCAATACCATGGCATAATCCACGAGGAGCTGTTCCATGCGTACCATGTTGATGTTGACCTGGAGGTCTCCCGGGGTCCGACGGTACTGCTGGTTGATGCTGCTCATTAGCGCGAGGGCGGAACCATATCCGTCGAGGTGACTGTTTACCTCGTCCCGGTCGTCCTCGTTGTCGAGATCATCGATGTCGACGATAAGGTGTTCCCCCGTTGCACACCGGTCCCATGCCTGCTCCACGGCTGCGGGGATGCTACGGGACATGAAGAACTGCCCGTCGCAATGCCCGTTGAACTCGATGAAGTCGAGGCCCTGTTCCGATACCCTCGGGAGGTCTACGTCCGCCATGTCGATGTGGACTTCGTCCTCCTCTTCCTCGTCCATCACGAAAAACATGTCGTCCCAAAACTCTGCGGTCTCGTAGTTTGCCAGCTTCGCTCCGCTATACGGGAACGTCTCCGCCAGCTCCGCCGCCTCGGCGAGGTTGTCGGCGAACCGCTTCGTCTCCTCGGGGGTCTGCGTCCCTATTGCCGCCCAGTTCACGTTCACGGTGACCGGCTCGGCGGTGTCGTTGTCGTCCACGTACAGCTCGATGGCGTGGCCATACCTTTCGTATGCGAGATCCATGAGCTCCCTCTTCGCCTTTGCGAACTCCTGCATGGTTACCTTTTTCATGATCGGTTCCTTCCAATCTTCGGGGAGGGCCTATTCCCTCCGCCTTTCAATTAGAAGTATACGTCGCCGGCGTAGCAAATCAAAAAAATACCCCCGGAAGGTTCTCCGCGAACGGTATAAAATCGGCGGCGAACGGTATCATCAAAAAAATTCTTTTCAACAAAGTTTTCTACAATTTGGGCGGACTTTTCAACATCGATTATACTTTATGTTAATCCGCCGGCCCCCGTTGTCCCGAGGTCATAGTCCGAGGATGCCGCGGGGGGAACCCTGCCTCGGGCTTAAACGGGATACGGCGCCCGGGCCGAAAGCGATAACGAAAGGGCTAGGCGGTTCCACTTTCACAACAGGGAGGAACAGACATGGAAGACGAAAAGACCATCGCCGAGGAGATCGCCGAGGAGACCGGTGACACCATCGACGAGGCCGACATCGACGAGGCCAAGGACAACGTCGAGGACGCAGAGGACATTGACGACGACGAGATTCGAGACGAGATCCGCGACGAGGACGACGACACAAGGGGACGTATTGACGACGTCCTCTCCAAGCTCGACGAACTTGCGGAGAAGCTCGACGGACTCAGTCGTCTCTTCATCGACGGCGGAGCGGTCATTCGTGACAACGGCGGAGACGCTCCCGAGGTCGAGGACGTCTACGAGGCCCTCGAAGACCTCGACTACAGCATGTAAATCACTATATAACACATTAGGAGGAACAGCTCATGGCTGTCAAGAACAGTACTATTCTTGCCAAGGCGTGGCTGGAGGGTACGGGAGACTATCAACAGCGCGTACCGTCACCGACCGTGGCAACCCAGAAGCAGACCATGGAAGCGATTTTCTCGCCGTTCAATGGTCCGATCTACAACCAATTCATCGACACCCTCTTCACCCGGATAGGCCTGGTATATGCACGGCAGCAGGCCTGGAGGAACCCCCTCGCCGCCTTCAAGCGCGGGACCCTTGAGTATGGCGGTTCCGTGCAGGAGCTTGCGACGGCTTGGATCAGGGCCCACACCTACAAGGACGACGCCCAAACCCTACTGAAGGTCCACCGCCCCGAGGTCGAGCAGGCGATACACCAGCTCAATCGTTTTGATCAATACCCCCTGTCCGTCAACAAAATTGAGTTGAAGACCGCCTTTACCGACGAGTACGGGCTTAACTCCCTCATTTCGTCCATCATGGACGTCGCAATCAACTCCGAGCAGTACGACGAGTACCTTCAGATGAAAGAGCTGATCGCGTGGTATGAGAACACATGGGGGTTCTTCAAGATCAACGGCGCCATGCCCGAGGACGACACCAGCGCCAAGGCGTTCCTGAAGTCACTGCGTACCATGGTGGCTAAGCTCGCCTTCCCGTCGACCCTCTACAACGCCGGGATCGTGCCTGATATTCCGGTTTTCGCCCGCCCTGACGAGCTCGTCCTACTCATTAGCCCCGAGGCCTCGGCGTCCGTCGACGTTGACACCCTCGCAGCGCTTTTCAACCTTGAGAAGGCAGAGGCGCAGGTCCGTCAAATTATCGTCGACGAGTTCCCGATCCCCGGCGCCTACGCTATGTTGACTACGGAGGACTGGTTCCAAGTCTACGATCAGACCTATGAGAACGGGAGCTTCTACAACCCCGAGACCCTGACGACGAACTACTATCTGACGGTAATGCAGGTAATCTCTTGCAGCCCGTTCGTCCCGGCAATCGTTTGGACGACCGAGGCCGGCACCGAGACCGGTACCATCACCCTGACGACCTCCAACACCGTAAACGCCGTGCAGGCCATCCGCTCCGGTTGCTCCGGCTGCTTCGAGGCCATGCCCGCCGGCACCAAGCTGACGAAGGCCATGGTCACCGGCAAGAACGGCGACGGCACCCCCGCCGCGGTTAACGGCGTCTACCTCTTCGGCGAGCTTCAGGGCAGCCTTTCCGACGGCACAATCACCGGCGCGCAGGAGATTGACGGCGTCACCGTCCGTCCCGACGCCTATGTCGTTAGGGACATGACTTTCGCCGGTAGCGGCGCCCCCGTCCGCAACAGCAGGACGTATATCGACCGTCTCGGCCGACTCCACCTGCAGGCCGGCGCCTACAAGGGCAACGAGGATCTGACGCTCACGGTCACCATCGAGCCTACCTACAACAACCCGAGCGGCGACACGCCGGCGCCCGTGGCGACTACGGTCACTTTCACCATCGCAGCAGCAGGAGGGGACGAGCCCGAGCCGGGGCATCATGACGGGGCTGACTTTGTAAGCTTCCTGTATGTCAACCCCGTCACTGGTGACGGCGTCACCCTGTCGCAGGAGCAGCTTAGGAACAACCCGTCCGCGGCCTTCGACGAGACCGCGGGCGGCGCCCTTTCCTATGTCGGGTTCATCCCCGCAACGGGAGACGACCTTCCCGCCGTCACGGCAGCGTCCGTGACAATCACGGCGGGTACGAAGACGGAGACGAGGGCGGCGTCGTTCTCGATCGACAAGTGGGCCGTCTCCGGTCTCGATAGCGTCGTCACGGCCGAGGACTACGAGGCCGCAGGCGGCGAGGCTACCGTCGTAGTGACGATCACCGCAGGCGGCGAGGACTACACCGTGACTGTTCCCGTCACGATCGAGGCAGTTCCGGTTCCCCTGACGGTTCCCGACTTCCTGACGAGACTGGCCATCAACCAAGCAGGCAGCACCAGCTCCGAAGACATCATCCTCACGCAGCAGCAGCTCCGTGACAACCCGTCGGCAACCATCGTCACGGGCCTCGGTGCAATTGATGACCTTAACATGTTCAAGGCCTCCGACGCAACGCTCCCCGAGGTCACGGCCGTCTCCGCAACCGTCACGGCGGGCAATGTGACGGAGACGAAGGCCGTCGCCGACGTCTCGCAGCCCGTCTGGAGCCTCATGGGATTCGCCTCCGACGTCACCCCGTCGGACTACGAGACCGCAGGGAACGAAGGTTCCCTCGCCCTGTCCATCACCGCCGGCGGCGAGACCTACACACTGACGATCCCCGTCACCGTCGCCATCCCCGTCAACCCCTTCGAAAGGGTCAAGCTCCAGAAAAACGGTGTGACCGTCGCAATCGTCGACATGTCGCAGGCTAACTGGACGACAACGATCCAAGAGCAAAAATTCGACTCCATCGTGGTCGAGGATCTTCCGTCCGGCGCAACGGATCTCCGCGCCGGGTACACGATTGGGACCCAGCTGGGCGTTCTTGAGGGCACCATCTCCGGGACTACCGGTACGATCCCCGTTAGCGCTATAAATGCATACAGCTCGCGAGATGTCTCGGTCGGCTACACCCTCGAGGGGCAGCGGACGACTTCAGGAACAGGCACCATAACCATCACCCCCTCCCCGTTCAAAGAAGTGATCATGCAAATCAAGGACGGCGGGTCGACGACCGTCGACATGACGACCCCCAGCTGGTCCTTCGACGCAGGAGCGTACTGCGTTAGCGAGGTCAAGGTCTACGATCCCGACGGAGCGTATAGTCGAATGATCCTAGGGTACACTGACGACACGTCCGAGACTCGTTACATCATGTCAAGTACTGACGGTCTCTACAAGGTATTCGACACCGAGTCGGCGTTCCAAGTTTCGACTGTCGGGTCGAAGACGATTAACGGGGTCTACGTCAGTGCCTCGTCCGGCTCCGGCGCGACAAGCCGTTCCGAAACCGGATCCGTCACGGTTACGCTTTCCTAACCCCTTCGCCCTCATCCCCGGCGGGCATGGCCGGCACAGTCCCCATGCCCGCCGCCGGGCGGGGCATCTTAGCAGTAGCACATTATCGGAGGAACAAGCATGTCGAACCGCTTCCCGCATCTACAAAAAGCAAACGACTGGCCGGGCCTCGGCACCGTCGACCCGTTCGACCTGCAGGTCACATTCGACCCCTATCTGTGGACGGCGAACACGGTCCTGCACCTATGCAACGTCAAGCTGGACGCCGAGTACCGGAACGTCGGAGGATGGGAGACGAAGGCAGCCCGCGACGAATGGTTCGAGGAGTGGACGGCCGAGGCGGTTACGCTGGACACCGAGTTCCACATCCTGCCCGGGCAATCCATCAAGCTCCCCCTCGCCTTCGAGTTACTAAACAAATACAACTATTTGTACATCGACTTCCCCCGTACACCTACGGTGGACGGCAACCCCGAGACGGAACGTTACTTTTATTTCGTCACCGATATCGAGTACCGCTCCCCGTCGGCAACGGCATGCAGGATAATCCTCGACGAGTGGACGACACACATGCACGAGATCGAGGCGGAGTACATCTTCCTCGATGAGGGCCATGCGCCCATCCCCGCCATCACCCCCGCGGAATACTTCAGCTCCCCCATCGCTCACTGCACATGGCTGACCGTCCCCGACGTCAACTTCGGCGGGTCCGATAGGCTGCAGGCCTTCCGGGAACATATCGTAAATCAGGGACCCATGTGGCTCGTCATATCCATGACGGCAGACCCCATGGTCTCGCCCGGCACCGTCGGCGGCAACGACTGGCGGGTACCTACTACCTACGGCTACAGGAACGAGGGAGCAATCTCCCCTGCCGTTTTTGCGATAGAACCCAACGACGCTACAAATTTTCTGGAGGCCGTCAATTCGCAGGCCCCCCAACTCATGCCGACGATCCAAGCTGTGTTTCTCATACCCAAGCGGTACGTGACCGTTAACGGCACGTTTAACTTCGTCGGGTTCACCTGCAACACCATCGAACCCGTTCAGGTAGTGGAAGACGTAATCCAACTCGACGAGACTATGTTCGTGACCGATACCAAGTACGTAGGCCTTACGAAGCTCTATACCATGCCATATTCGTGGCTGGAGCTGGTGGACGAGAACGGACAGCGGCAGACCCTCGCAATCGAGGAGACCAGCGGGAACATAAAGGTCTCGACGATCGCGTCCATCCTTTTCCCGTTCCTCGGGATAGATATGCATGTCATCGGAATCGGTATCAACGACGACGCGGCCGTCACCCAGACATGGTGGAATAATCTCGTCCGTCACGATTTTGATTATTACGGTGACTGGACCAAGTGCCTCCGGCACTACAACATCCCGACCTACATGGTACTTCAGAATTCGGAGAAGACCTTCGACTGGACCCAATACTGGCAACGGCAGCAGGCAGCGACTGCGAATCAGACGGGGTACGATCTCGCCATACAGAACAACAACCTGAATTACAATCTTCGGAGCGCGGCCCTCGACCGGCAGATAGCGAGGCAGCAGCAGCAGCAGGCGAACGACACGGCACAGCTGCGCCTCGGGCAGACGGCAGACAACGACGTACTGAACATCATGATAAACAAGTCAAACGCCGACCTAGTCGTCGACAAGGATCTTAACACTACCCTTAGCGGACTCACGCAGCAGGAATTCGCCCTCGCCCAGTCTAACGCCGATTCCTCGGCCTCATACACCAACGCCGAGAACAAAATCGCACTGGGCCTAGCTCATAGGTATCAGGACTACGTTGCGATCGACGGGTTCCTCCAGACGGCAGATTCCGGCGTTAACATCGTCGGCAACCTAACGACCAACGCCCTCGAGCTGAATAACGTCGATAATATCCTGTTAGGACGGACGGGCGACAAGGTGGCCGAGCTTGTCCATCAGGGCGTCACCGATACGATAGACCTAGCTTCGACTATCAACCATGCGGGATACGCCAACGCGTCCGCCGACGCAGGCGTCGCAACGGCACAGCTCAACCTATGGGGAGCCAAGCAGAACGCGAAGAACATCCATGCGACCTATACCATGGCCATGAGCAACAACAACACCGTTGCAAACATGTCCAACCTAACCGCAGACGTAAAGACTGCCAACGCAATACAGGAGCAGACGGACAAGCTCGCCCGACAGCAGCAGCTGGACACCGATTCGCTTCAGCTCCAGCAGTTCTATCAAACGCAGATACTGCAGGGAGACGTGGACCTCGACAAGGCACAAATTGCAGCGACGAAGGGCATGTCCGACCTCTCCGTCGGCAAGCGCAAGGAGATACAGGACAGCTCCCTCGCAAACGCCTGGAGGGCGGCGAGGCTCGGTTCCCCGAAGGTTCTTTCTCAACCGTCCGGCAGCATGACGAACTACACCCGCCCCCAAGGGCTATGGGTAAACGTACGGATGCAGGACCGCGGGGCGATAGCGGCGGCGGGGGACAAGTTCCTCCGAGACGGGTACGCGATGGCAGGGCAGCAGTGGGCCATATCCACATGGACGCCCATGCGGCACTTCACTCGATGGAAGGGAGACCTGCAGATCGGTTCGATAGACAACAACGAGTCGACCCGGTCCACTATCCATGCAATATTCGAAGCGGGCGTCCGTATTTGGAAGGACCCTTCCGAGATCGGCACCGTCTCGATCTACGACAACATGCCCAGCTAAGGAGGTATCATGGGCAAGAAACGTCACTCAACCTTTTGGCAGTCCGCGTGGATGAACGACCAAGCCTTCGTCACGTATCGACTTTGGATTCTAACCCTCGCCGTTAACCGCTACCGATGGGAGGGTCTCCCGTCCACATGCGACCCGAGGTTCCTCGAGCAGACCCTCGCCCTCGAAGGCGTGGCGACCATATCAACCCCGACGGGCGCCTCTTTGTGGACGTCCACGAAAGCCGTCACCAACGGCACCCCGAACATCTACGGGACGCCGCGCTCGTGGCGTTCCTTCGGCGTCAACGGCTTCGGCTACGACGTGACCCCGCAGAACGGGGTACTGGTATACAACACGCAACTGCGAACCGCGTTCCCGATCGGGATGATAGACATGTACGCCCGTCGCCTCGCAGACTACGACCGGGCCGCAGATATCAACGTACAGCAACAGAAACGACCATGGCTAATTACCGCCCCGCAGGAGAAGGTTAACGACCTCGTACAGGTCTACAAGCAAACGTCCGGCGGAGAACCCGCGATCTTAGGTCTCAAGGGACTTACGAGCGAGATACAGGTACAGGCGTTCGGAACCGAGGTTCCCTTAATTGTCAACGAGCTCGACGACGGCAAGCGGCGTATCTGGAACGACGTTTACAGCTTCCTAGGGATCGAGAACCTGACGCAAAAGGCCGAACGCATGATCGAGGACGAGGTCCTCGCCGAGTCCATGCCTACCTCACTCATGGCCCTCGACGGGTTGAACGCAAGGCGCGAGGCCGCTCGGCAGCTTAACCAAAAATTTGGAATGGATGTCCACGTATACTGGGCACATGACAATGCAACGAAGATACACCAAGCGCTGGAACTGGCGCCGGTGATAGCGATGGGAGGCGACGTCGATGGCTCCGAGCTTTGATTATGAAATCAAGGGGTACCAAGACCTCGGTGACCCGTATGTCTACAATATGTATTTTAACGCGGTCACCATAACATGGGGAGAGCTGCGCGACGGCGGGTACATAGACTGGACGGACGAGAAGTTCGCATGGGATTGGTATGACACGGAGCAGCGCGTCCGTCTCCAGAACATGATGGACACGAGGTTCTGGATGCGCGAGATCTCGGCAATCCCTCCCGAGGTATGGCGCAAGCAGTTCATTTACACGCTAAACAGCGCCATGCGCGTAGCGAAGCTCATGTACAAGGCGCTGGAGGATTCGTCGGGTCCCCTCGCCGCCTCGGATGAGTATCACAAGTCACGCGAGATTCGCAGCGACTTCCCTGCGACGCTCTTGAACGGCAGCGGCGGAGACTACGCAAGTGACGGGCGAGACTACGAGTACGAGACCATACGGGACGAGAACCTCGCCGATGCCCTCGCAAAGCTCCAAGACATGGTCGACCCAGATGTCTACGTATTGAACAGACTGGAACGGTGTTTCTCCAGTTTGGTCTCCGTAAATGTAAACGGCTTTTAGAAAGGATATAACAAATGAGCACCCGTAACCGCATGCCCATAGCAGGCGCCGACCCATGGCTCTACCCATATCGTACATGGTTGATGATGCACCCGCCGGTTCTTCCCAAATTGTACTGGGGCGCCATATCGCAGGAACAGCGTATTGCTGAGATCTGCCGACGCCTATGCAGCGTGACTGATTACCTCAATTACTTGAGCGAGGTTATCGTCGACCTTCCCGAGCAGATGAAGGCGTACACGGACGCCGCGATCGCCGAGTTCCAAAGCGAGCTGGACGACGTCCTCGCCCAAATCCAAGAGCTTGTCGAGTCGATGGAAGATGATGTCGCCCAAGCGAAGGCCGACGCAGCCCAAGCCGCAGCGGACGCAGCGAACGCACTGTCTACCGCGCAGGGAGTAGACGCCAAGGCAACGCAAGCCATGAACGACGCAGCGAACGCACTGTCTACCGCGCAGGGAATCGACGGCAAGGCGACCCAAGCCATGGGCGACGCCTCGACCGCAGAAACCAACGCGGCGAACGCTCTCGCAATTGCGCAAGGTATCGACGGCAAGGCCACGCAGGCAATGAACGATGCCGCCGCAGCCCTCGCAGCCGTATCGCAAGCAGCCGCGGACGCAGCCGCAGCCCTCGCAGCCGCACAAGCGGCCCAAACGACGGCCAACCAAGCGGCCACGAACGCAGCCTCCGCCGTCTCCGCCCTCGCAGGGTTCAAGATCGCGGACTTTATTACGAACGCGGATCTAGGGACGAAGTTCAGCTGGGGCGAGTTCGTAAACGCGTCGGCGGCGCTGAATCAGTTCTCCGCGATCGTCCTCTATAACGAGACTAACGACGACGGAATGATGATTGGCAACTTCAGGATCTCGACTTCCCGTGCGTATCTTTATAATGAGTTTGCAGGCGCTCATATCATAGAAATGTCGGACTGGGCTCCCCGTGACCCCGGGTATGAGCAGATTGCGCCATGTGTTAGTACTCTCGCATATAATCCTAGGTTAATTAACCCGTATGCTGCAGGAGGTATCCGCGCCGGATTCGTTGATTCCGTCGGAGGTAATGATCCGTACATAGATATTACCTTCAGTGTTGCTTCCACGGTATCGACTGACGAGTTCCCCGCGAATACGGCTATCGAATGCAGCTTCGCCTTCCGTATCAAGGCCCGGTCACAGTCTTAGCCTTTTCGTTTCTCTTTTTGCCCCCTCTCGTAGTTTGTCCGTCATGCTTCCCGTGTTTCTGGTTGATGCATGTGACGAGTCTTGAGGCGAGGAGCAACGCGACGAGCGCCCCTTCCCCGT
>Ga0310694_10003006_pt1 | contig 16720 bp, 11 predicted proteins | sample 174DNAGHGhighgp2_FD_203884 | JGI IMG/M metagenome (GOLD analysis project Ga0310694, IMG submission 203884) | Sheep rumen microbial communities from Palmerston North, Manawatu-Wanganui, New Zealand - 1742 DNA GHGhigh gp2 (v2) (version 2) | ecosystem: Host-associated > Mammals > Digestive system... | reverse complement strand
TTCCCTGCCCGACCTCATCAACGAGGGCAACGTGGGACTGATAAAAGCCGCCGAGAAGTTCGACGAGACGCGAGGCTTCAAGTTCATCTCGTATGCCGTGTGGTGGATTCGACAGACCATCCTGCAGGCACTCGCCGAGCAGAGCCGCATCGTCCGCCTGCCGCTCAATCAGGTCAGCGCTGTCAACAAGATAACGAAGGCCATGACGAAGTTCGAGCAGGAGTACGAGCGCAAGCCCAGTGCCGACGAGCTCGCCGAGCTTGTCAACGAGCTGCCCGAGAAGATAAGCGACTCCCTGCGTGCCAGCGGACGCCACGTCAGCGTCGATGCCCCCTTCATCGAAGGCGAGGAGAACAGCCTCCTGGACGTGATGGTCAACACCGACTCGCCCATGGCCGACAAGGGTCTGGTGAGCGAAAGCCTGTCAACGGAGATTGCCCGCGCCTTGGGCGTGCTCAACGAGCGGGAGAAGCAGATCATAGAACGCAGCTTCGGCATCAACAACCAGCCGGAGATGACGCTCGAAGAGATTGGCGAGACCTTCGGCCTTACCCGTGAGCGTGTCCGCCAAATCCGCGAGAAGGCCATCCGCAAGCTCCGTGCCGGCAGCCGTAACAGCCTGCTCCGCTCCTATCTCGGCTAACAGATTCTTTTATTCCGACACACAAGAAAGAGACGCAGAAAATGCGTCTCTTTTTTCTTCCTGCTGCCATGCCGGAAAACGCGGCACGGTGCGTTGGCAATCGCAGCACGCTGCGTTGACCATCGCGGCACGGTGTGTTGACCGACGCAGCACGGTGTGTTTTTTGCCCCGCCGTGTTAAAAAAATCTAAATAGCGCACCCCTTCATACCTTATTATGTCTTTATATGGAAAGAAATGCTTAATTTAGCGCACCGGATTATCGGCCTGGACAAATGACGACACATAACCAATCCCTCATATTAACCCAAAAACAAACATAACATGAAACGAAATTTTACCTATTTTGCCGCATTAGTTCTCTCGCTCCTCATGGCAACGCCAATGCTTGCCGACGAGCTGAGCCTGATAGGAGTCGGCACAGTTGAGACACATCCCACTGAGGGACAGTACTATGTAATCCAAGGCAACGGACAGGCAGGACAAGTGACCTGGCTCTACGACAACAACGGCACCCTTGCAGCAACGGAAGCCTCCGAAGCCCCCACAGGCCCAGACGGAATACCATACGTTTGGACATTCGAGATTTCCTCTGACGGCCAATATGCCGCCAAGAACCTTGTGACCGGAAACTACATCTTCATCGAAGGCACCAGCAACGGCGGCAGTGTCAAGATGCAGAAAGATCCGACGTACTTCTCCATTGAAGTGGACGGCGACAACGTTGCCTTCAAGAATGCCTCCGGCCAGTACATCGACATGAGCTACAGCGGAATAAAGCCCAGCACATGGGCCGGCGGTGTGGCAGGCTCGCGTCGTCTGAACATCTATGTAGCCCAGGTGGCAGGTGTGGACGACTACACCATCGCCAAGGGAAGGCTTGAATCATGCTTTGCACAGTATGAACAGTATCTGCCCAACTACGGCGACCAGACCTTCGACAAAGGCACGGAAGTCGGCCAGTACAACTACAACGAGGATGACTACAACCTCTTCGTGAACAACCTTCAGCTGGCATTCGACATCCTCACGGGCGAAGTAACCGGTGTCACCACAGAGCAAATCTATGAAATCATAGAGAAGATCGAGACGGGATACAATGCCATCATCGGCTCCCTCGTGCCGCTCACCATTGCCGACGGCAACTATCGTATCGTCAGCGCCCTCGAATGGACAAACACCACACGCGTCAACACCGGCGAAGTTGACGGAAACGGCGACCCCGTCTTCCAAGACGTCACCATCCATCCCCTCAAGGCAATGTATGCCACAATGGAAGGGAAAGCGATGTGGGCAGACATAGACAGCACCGACTGCCGCTACCTCTGGAAGATGACAAACAATGCCGAGACAGGACTCATACAGATGATGAACATCGCCACCGACGGCATCCTTGCCACCTGCTCGCAGAGCGCACAGGCAACTCTGGCCGCCGACAGCCAGACAGAAATGAAGTTCGAGTTCATCAGATGCACAGAGGAAGGAAAAATTGTCGTGGTAATGAAGCCAAGCACAGGCGGCAGCTATGCCTATCTGCACACAAACAACCATAGCGGAGGCGCAGGCACGGCAAGCAACATCGTAGGCTGGACATCCGAAGCCGGAGCAAGCCAGTGGATACTGGAACCCGTCACGGACGAAGAGGTGGCAGAGCTGGTTGACCTGTTCGCTCCTATCAAAGACCACGAGATGCTCGTCTCAATGTTCCAAGGCCTTATCGACGAGGCCGAGGATGCCATTGGACTGGCAAAGGACGAATCCTACATCACAGAGCGCAGCGCAGGGCTCATCGGGCTTACCAGCCAGTTCAGCAGCCCCTTCACCGACCCCGAAGAAGGAAGCTTCGACAATGTCCTCAACGAAGAGACCAGCTCATTCTGGCACAGCACATGGCATGAAGGCGACAAGCAGAACCATGACCATTACTTCCAGGTAAGCTTTAACACAGCCGTCAAGGACACCATCCAGTGCCGCATGATTCGCCGTAACGTTGCTAACGACCACATCACAAACCTCGGCGTCTTTGGCACAAACGACGACGCCATACTCGGAAGCACCTCCGAGGACGAATGGACAAACCTTGGCTCCTTCGACCTCTCACAAAATGCCTCGTCAGGCCAGTCCGTTTACTCCAACTTTATCACCATCGACAACACAGACGGCTACAAATACCTCCGCTTCTACATCGACGGCACAACAACAGGTCGCGGCTACGGCCACTTCGCCTTCTTCCAGCTCTACAACCTCTCCATCGACGGCAACACGCAATGGAGCAAGATGGGCAAACCTGCCGACGACATCGACACGGCTCTCACTCATGCAAAGACGATAAACCAGGACGAGCTGACCATCGAGGACTACAATGCCCTGAAGGCTGCCCTCGACGCATTCAAGGCTGTTCTCGTTGACCCGAGCGCCTTGGCACAAGCCATCGCAGCAAACAAAGACGTGGTCAGCCTTGTTGCCATCGGAGACAACCCCGGCTTCTGGAGTGCCGGAAGCGATGTCAGCGCACTGGCAAGCATACTGAAGGAAGCCACAGCATACCTTAAAGGCGGTGTCTTTACGCAGGCAAAGGTGGATGAATACGCAGAAGCCATCAACAGCAGCGTAAGCGATGTCTTCGCCACGGCCAACCCCGTCGAACCCGACAAATGGTACGCTCTTAAATTCGACAGCGAAAAGAACTACGACGCACACAATTGGAGCAAGGCCGGCGCAATCAACGACACACTTGGCGACCTCTTTGGCAACTATGCTGCTCCCGCCAACATTGAAACAGATGGAGAAGGCGACGAACAGACACAGCTGCTTGTCGGCCTCGATGCTCTCGATGAGGTAACCATCGGCCAAGCTGTACGCTTCATCAATGAGGACGTCATCACACAGATGGATCAGATTGCTTTCCGCTTCGTGGCTCAAGGCGACAGTGCCTTCGCCATCCAGCACAAGAGCGGCCTCTACCTCGCCGGTGCCGCCCGCAGCACGAACCTGACCCTTGGCCTCACGCCTGCACTCTTCAACGTAAAGGCTGTTGGCTATGGCAAGGTTGTCATTGAAGCACGCGACCTCAAAGGACAGGGATACTACACAGAGCCCGTCTATCTTCACGGACAGAACAGCGGACACAGCCTTGTGACATGGAACAACGACAACGTGGCATCCAGCAGCGCCCTCTACATTGAACCTATCGAGGACAATGACTTCGACGAAGGAACAGATGTCGCAGAAAGCACCATGATGAACGCCAAGCCCAACAGCATCGTATTCATGTGCTATCCTACTGGCTTCTCTGTGGAAGGCGCGGAAATCTACGCCTACCAGGGTGCCATAAAGGAAGGCACAACGGCACACTATGCCTTCAACAAAATTGAACAGGCAGAGCCGGGCCAGCCCGTGCTCCTCGTCGTTGGCAACCCAGAAAACTTCAAGGAAGATGACCCGGCAGATGTAGAAGAGCCCGAGGAGATCTACATTACTCCGCTCAGCTCGTCCTTCGCCGTTGACCCCCTCACCACAGGCGGCGTACACGGCACCTATGCTTATCAATGGGTTGACGAAGGAACCGTTGTCGTCGGCGGCGGACAGTTAGGACAGCCGGGCAACACCCTCGTTCTTGCTGAAGGCGCAGAGGGAACAGACTGCACACGCGATGTCTCTGCCAATACCGGCTATATTGTTTACGGCGAGAACATCCTCAATGATGCCAGCGCCAATGACTTCGACCTCGTGTTCACTGCCGACAGACCCATGATAAAGGGCGATGTCAACGATGACAGTGCAGTGGACATTGCCGATGCCGTTGCAGTACTCAATGCAATGGCCGGCCACGAAGTATCAGGCAATGCCGACACGAATGGCGACGATGTAGTTGACATCGCCGATGCCGTGAAGGTTCTCAGCATCATGGCAGGAAACTAAAGTTGCTGTTCCTCCCGTATATAGTTCCTATATATATTATATAATATAGTACTACAGCCCCGCGCGGTTTGCTTCCGCACGGGGCTGTAATCTTACTGCAGATGTGCCGGTCCTGGTCCTTAGCGCTCGGGTGCGTCGGACTGGAAGCGGCGATAGAACCAGGCAGAGCCGCAGCACACAAGGAGAGAGGCACAGACGGTCAGGATGATTCCAGTTGGCATGGATGCACAAGTGGTTTCGACGGTCGTGCCTGAAGGAACCTCGACTGTTGTTGTCGTAACAGGGACTGAAGATTGGCTCTTTGCGCTCTTCTGAGCCTGCTTCTCTGCCTTCTTCCTTGCCCTTGCGGCTTTCCTCTCTGCCTTTCTTTTAGCCCTCAGCGTTTTCTTGTCTGTTGCTTGCCTTTCCTGCTCTTGCTGCAACTGTTTCTGCTCCCTCTGGATTCTTTCCTGCTCTGCTTTCTGGCGAGCCTCAATCCTTTGTTGGTATTCCTGAGGGTCAATGGGGATAACGTCTGATAAATAAAGGGTCATAAGCGTTTAGGTTTAGAGTGAGTAAATAATAAGGTATTGTATCAAGACGCCAGCGAGGAAGCTCGTGGCGTTGCATAGCAAACTGTATATCGCAGCCTTTCGCCACTGGCGGACGAAGAGGAAGTACCACATTGCTTCGGCCAGCAGCACAAGCAGTTCGCCTGTTACGAAACGTCCCGTGCTGTAGCCATACGTCATCAGGAAGAAGTTCAGCGGTACGTTGGTCAGTATGTTGATTGCGACGGCACCTGTCAATACGTCTTTACGCTTCTCGCCCATCAGCATCAGCATCCCCAGCTCTATGGCAATGGTGAGCAGGAGTGCCGACAGCATAAAGCGGTGGTCAGGGGAAAAGCGAATGCCTTTAGCCAGCATGTATCCAGGTATCAGCACGGCCGCCAGCAAGCCAAAGGAAAGTCCTTCGCAATGGGGCAGCAGCCGATTGGCCAGGTGCAATGTCATGGGCATCGTAAGGTTGATGGCAAACACGCCTAAGACAATTGGCAACAGAGGGATAGCGTCTGTCCCTCTCCACATCAAGCAAGCCGCCGCGATGCCCACGCAGGCCACGATGGCATGACTGATGCCCAGCCTTTGTGCCAACCATCCGCCACCGGCTTTCCCTGCCATCGCTGTGACAGCCAAAAGCAACAGGATGCCAGATGTCTTCTCCAATCCTACAGACACGACCTCCCCCATGAACGACCTCAGCAAGACGAAGGTGAGGATAATGGGCAGCCAAAACCATATCCGGCCTGTCTGCCCCGGCAATGGGGAAGAAGGAGGTATGCAGATTTCGGCAAAAGCGACTTGTGTCCTGTACAAGAGGATGATACCCGGCAGCATGAAGAGCAGCATCCCTGCCAACAGCCACCATGAGGCATAAAGGAAGCCTATGGTCAGTCCGAGCACACCGGACGACACGAATACGCCCAGCACCCTCATGTCGTTGCCACTCAAGGTTGCAGTCAGCTTGCCGCCCCAGACATGGAACAGAGAGTTTCCCATGCCCAGCAGGAAGGCGACGGCTATCGTCGGGACAGGCCAGAATCCCCACCACAGAGCTGCGGCCTGCTGCAAGACTATTGCCGTAGCGAGCAAACCTGTTGCGAGGGGCAGCATCGCTTGCTTGCGACAGAGACCGTCGAGCCACCAGCCGGTCAGCGGTTGGGTCATAAATGCCGTTATATTATAAATAAGGAATAGAGCCAACAGGTAAGTGTTGCCGGCATAAGCCGCCGTCAGAGACAGGCTACACACGCAAAGCCCGTCCACCAGGAAGTGCAGAGCTGTGGCAATACCGACAGGCATCCATTTCGTGAAGGACTCTCCCATGAGCCTTACTCAACGAGACGATAGTATGCGGGCTTCGGCTTCAGCGTCCTGTCGAAGAGGAGGGGATAGTTCTTCTCGCCGAGCCACGAGCAGCCGTCGTGAAGGTTCCAGAAGGTCACACAGTCTATCTTGTCCTTGTACTTCCTGAAGGTCTGGAACAGACGCTCATATTGCTGTGCATGAAGAGCCTGCACCGAGTCGCTGACTTCCGCGCCCTCACGACTGAACTGTAGCTGTCCGCCCATCTCCCTGTTTATGCGCACGTCGAGTTCCGTAACGTGTATGTGCTCCACAAGGGGTGCATAGAGTGAAAGGGCATCCTCAAGTTCCTTGACCGTCGGGCCGAAGATGTTGTAGTGTCCCTGCATTCCGATACCGTCGATAGGCACGCCGTTACTCCGCATCCGCAGCACCATCTCGTAAATGTTCCTGCTCTTGCGAGGGTCACACTCATTGTAGTCATTATAGAAGAGAATGGCCTTCGGGTCGGCTTCGCGGGCGAACTGGAAAGCCTTGGCGATGAACTCGTCGCCGCAGAGCTGGTAGAGGTTGGACTGCCGGTAGGGATTCGGGCCTCCGTCGGACATCGCTTCGTTCACGACATCCCAAGCGTAAATGATATCGCTGTAGCGTTTCATCACGGTTTGGATGTGGTCTTTGAGTCGGGCATAAAAGACCTCCTTGGTCACGGGGTTGCCCTTGTCGTCGTTGAACATCCAGTTGGCAAACTGATTGTGCCAGACGAGGCAATGGCCTCTCATCGGGATGTGGTTCTCCCTGCAAAAGTTCGCGATGCGGTCTGCCTCGTCCCATTTCCAGACATCCGGCGAGGGGTGAATCTCCCCGGGCTTCATCACGTTCTCGCACGTCACGCTGTTGAACTCCTTGCGGATAAGGTCCTGCTCTGCAGCATTACGCACATTCCTCGGATTGAGCGAGACGCCAATGAGGAAGTCATCCTTGAAAACATCTTTCAGGCTTTGTGCCGAAACATGAATTGCCATTATCGGCAATAAAAGTAAAAGTAGGTTTTTCATGTTCTTTATCTTTCTGCTCTCATCGGATTGTTAAGGAAGTCCTCGTAGCTCATGCGGATGCCGTCCTCGAGCTCCGTTTTGTATGTCCAGCCGAGGGCGGCGGCTTTCGATACATCAAGCAGCTTCCTGGGTGTTCCATTCGGCCTTGAGGTGTCCCATTCTATCTTTCCGTTGTAGCCTATCACCTTTGCCACCAGTTCTGTGAGCGCTTTGATGGTCAGCTCCTTGCCTGTACCGGCATTGACCGTCTCGTTGCCGCTGTAGTTGTTCATCAGGAAGACACAGAGGTTTGCGAGGTCGTCAACATAGAGGAACTCGCGGAGCGGCGAGCCGTCGCCCCAGCATGTCACGCTCTCCAGGCCAGCCTCCTTTGCCTCATGGAAGCGGCGGATGAGGGCGGGCAGCACATGGCTGTGCTCGGGATGGTAGTTGTCGTTGGGGCCATACAAGTTCGTCGGCATGACGGAGATATAGTCTGTCCCATACTGGCGGTTGAGGAACTCGCAATACTTCAAGCCGCTAATCTTGGCAAGCGCATAGGCTTCGTTGGTCTTTTCCAGTTCGCCGGTGAGCAGGCAGCTTTCCTTCATGGGCTGGGGAGCCATGCGGGGATAGATGCAGGAGCTACCCAGGAACTCCAGTTTCTTGCAGCCGTTCTGCCATGCGGAATGGATGACGTTCATCTCCAGAATCATGTTGTCGTACATGAAGTCTGCCAAAGCCGACTGGTTAGCCACGATGCCTCCCACCTTTGCCGCGGCAAGGAAGACATATTCGGGCTTTTCGGCCTTGAAGAAGGCCGACACTGCGGCTTGGTCTTTCAAGTCGAGCTCCTTGTGGGTTCTTGTGATAATGTTATTGTAGCCTTGCCTTTGCAGCTCCCTCACTATTGCCGAACCGACCATGCCTCTATGGCCGGCAACGTATATCTTACTGTCCTTATTCATCTCGTTGCTTATTCTTATTAGATAGGTTCAATTTTTCTTTTTAATGTCAAGAATTAGAGAATTAGAGAATCCTTTTGCCAATGCTTGCGCATTGCCTGTGGTGCCACTCGTTAGGATACCACTTGTATTGCAAACTGGTTGCGCCGAAGTTCATCAACGACCCAAGCTTATGATTGCTCACATGCAGATAGTTGATGATTTGTGCTTCATATTCCCCAGTTATTTCCGATGCTGCCTTCAGTTCTACCCCTATCTTGTCGTCAATCAAGAAATCATAGAAAAAGTCATGTTCGAGTTCCACACCATGGAAAACGAGGTTGATATGTTTCTCTCTCTCATGTTGAATCCCGTTCTCTTTCAACAGCACTTCAAAGGCATCTTGGTAAACCTTCTCCTTAAAACCACATCCCATTTCCCGATGCAACTGCAATGCAATTCCAAGAACCCTGTTACTCAATTCAGGATACAACAATGACATAAAGAAACAATTCTCTAATTCTCTAATTCTTGATATCCTCCATTTGAGCTTTGAGGAACAGCTTCCTGACAAACTTCATATCGTGGCGAACCATAATCTTCACGAGTTCATGGAACGGCGTCTTGTGCGGATTCCATCCCAGCTTCGCTTTGGCCTTGGCGGGATTGCCCAGCAACTGGTCAACCTCGGCAGGGCGGAAGTACTTGGGATCAACTTCAACAAGTGCCTTGCCCGTCTTTGTGTCATAGCCCTTCTCGTTGACGCCTTCGCCCCGCCACTCGAGGTCTATGCCTACTTCCTTGAATGCCAGCGTGGTAAACTCGCGCACCGTATGGTATTCGCCTGTGGCAATGACGAAATCGTCGGGTTCCGGCTGCTGAAGGATAAGCCACATGCATTCGATGTAGTCCTTGGCGTAGCCCCAGTCGCGCAACGAGTTGAGGTTGCCCAGATAGAGTTTGTCCTGATAGCCCTGCGCGATGCGGGCTGCCGCGAGGGTAATCTTTCGGGTGACAAAGTTCTCGCCTCTGCGCTCGCTCTCATGGTTGAAGAGGATGCCGTTGCAGCAGAACATGCCGTACGACTCGCGGTAGTTCTTCATAATCCAAAAGCCGTAGAGCTTGGCGACGGCGTATGGGGAGCGCGGATAGAAGGGCGTCGTCTCCGACTGCGGCACTTCCTGCACCTTGCCATAAAGCTCCGAGGTCGAAGCCTGATAGATGCGGCAGCTCTTCTCGAGCCCGCAGATGCGTACGGCTTCGAGCAGACGGAGCACACCGTCGGCATCGACATCGGCCGTATATTCCGGCACGTCGAAGGAGACTTTCACATGGCTTTGGGCAGCCAGATTGTATATTTCGGTAGGTTTCACCTCGCCAATGACGCGAATGAGCGACGAAGAGTCGGTCATGTCGGCCCAATGCAGGTTGACGAGACGCGCTTTCTTCATGTCGCGCACCCACTCGTCGAGATAGAGATGCTCGATGCGTGCCGTGTTGAACGATGAGGAGCGGCGCAAGAGGCCATGCACCTCGTAGCCTTTCTCTATCAGGAACTCTGCCAGGTACGAACCGTCCTGGCCTGTGATGCCGGTGATTAGGGCGATATTTTTCATCTTCTTTTCTTTGTTTCGTTATGACGTTATTTCGTTATTACGAGACTTTGTTATTTGTCTTGTTCCGAGAATTGTTTGATGCGTTGCTCGTCGGAGAGGCGGCATATGAGCAAGGTGTCGTCGCATTCCGCCACGATGAAGCCGTCGAGGCCCTGCACCACGACACGCTTCTCCTGCGTGGCATGTACGATGCAGTTCGTTGTCTCATAGACGTCTATGTTCTCCCCGAAGAGGGCGTTGCCGTAGATGTCGCGCTCGCTGTTCTCTTGAAGCGAGCCCCAGGTGCCCAGGTCGCTCCATCCGAAGCTGGCGGGGAAGACATATATCTCCTCGGCCTTCTCCATGATGGCGTAGTCGATGGAGATGTTCTCGCACAGCGGGAAGACCTTGTCGATAGCGTCCTGTTCCTCGGCGGTGCCATAGACGGGAAGCAGATCCTCGAAGATTTTCGAGAGGGTCGGCTGATAGACGCGCAGGGCATTGGCAATGGTGCCGACGTTCCAGACGAAGATGCCGGCATTCCAGAAAAAGTTGTTCTGCCTGATGTAGCGGTTTGCGGTGTCGATGTCGGGCTTCTCCTTGAAGGAATCCACACGGAAGATCTCCTTGTTGCGGGCCGTCGAATAGGAGAGGTCGGCCTGTATGTAGCCGTATCCTGTCTCGGGACGGTTGGGCTTCATGCCAAGCGTAACCATTGCGTCGCTCTCTGCCACGAACTTCAGGCACGACTTGATGACACGCTGGTACTCGGCCGTGTCCATCACGATGGCGTCGCTGGGCGTGACCACGATGTTGGCCTTCGTGTCCTGCGACTTGATACGCCAGCTGGCATAGGCAATGCAGGGAGCGGTGTTCCTGCGGCAAGGCTCCAGCAGGACATGGTTCCACGGCACCTCGGGCAGTTGCTCACGGACGATGTTAAGATACGACGCCGACGTCACCACCCATGTGTTCTCGGCAGGGATGAGCTTCTTGAACCTGTCGAAGGTAAGCTGTATGAGCGTCCTTCCGCAGCCCATCACATCGACGAACTGCTTCGGCCTTCCGGGCGTACTCATCGGCCAGAAACGGCTTCCCACGCCGCCTGCCATGATAACCAAATGATTGTGCGATTCCATAGTGCGTTAGATTTGAAAGAAAAAAGTTTTGCAAAGATAGCACTTTCTTGGCGATTGCACAAAGGGAAAAGTGTATTTTTTTTGCTTAAATGCAGGAAATGGAATCTATCTCCACAAGACGTGTAAAAACGCGGCACGGTGCGTTGGTCATCGCAGCACGGTGTGTTGGCCATCGCGGCACGGTGCGTTGGCCATCGCGGCACGGTGCGTTTTATGTTTCGGTTGGGAGCAGGGAGTAAGGCGTCGTGTAGGTGGTGCGGATGCGCCATGCCTCGGGATAGAGGTTATTGATGCGGGAGCCCACTCCCTTGCCAGGGCCAAGCACAAGGCCACGATAGCAGAGCGTGACCGGTCCTCGGGGTGCCTCCACACGGAGTGCCTCGCGACGCAGGTATTGCAGGGCTTCGGAGTAAGTAAGAGAGACAAAGCCCCCTCCCCCATCCCCTCCCCCGAGGAGGAGGGGAGAAGAGGACGCTGAATCATACAGTTGTCTTAAACCTAATCCCTTGCCTCGAAGGGCGGATGGAGAAAGCCTCCCTCCTCGGGGGGAGGTTTGGAGGGGGGCTCTTATCGCCGCCACATAGAACCCTTCGCCCCTGTCTCTGCCAGGCAGGAAATGACGTTCCGTGAGCAGGTTTCCGCCCATCTCGTCGCAAATCCAGCGGGCGTTGTCCTCGTCCTCGTAGCGGTTGAAGGTGCAGGTGCTGTAGATGAGCAGGCCTCCAGGCTTGAGGACGTGCCAGATGTCCGAGAGGATTTGCCTCTGCCGCTGCTGGCACATACGCACATTGTCGAGGCTCCACTCCTGCCGTGCCACGGCGTCCTTGCGGAACATGCCCTCGCCGGAGCACGGGACATCCGCGAGAAGGACATCGACACGGCCTGTCAAAGCACCAAACTCATCGGGGTAGTTCTGCGTCACAATGCATTGCGGAGCATCATTGGGCTGGCCCATCATCCACTTCTGCATGTTCTCGGAAAGGATTTGGGCACGCTTCGGAATAGGCTCATTACTGATAAGCAGCGAGCCTTCGGGCAGCAGGCTTTGCAGAAGGGTGCTCTTCCCGCCCGGCGCGGCACAGAGGTCGAGGGCTAAGACCCCCTCTAACTCCCCCTTAAAGGGGGAGGACTCCCTCCCTTTAAGGGAGGGTTGGGGAGGGTCTGTGGTCTGTAGGACTTCGCCCACATACATCGACGATGCCTCCTGCACATAATAGGCACCGGCATGAAGCAGGGGGTCGAAGGTGAAAGGCGGACGCTCCTTCATATAGAAGGCATTGGGACACCACGGAACAGGCTCAAGGTCAGGACGATAGGCAAGCACCTCGTCGGCAGAAAGCTTGCGCGGATTCAGGCGGACCGACACCTCCGGCTCCGTCTCGTCCAACGCTTTGCATAGCATCTCTGAAGTGGCATTGTCATAATGCTCGTGCATGAGACGCACAAAATCCCCCGGTAATTCCGTTTGCATCGCTCTAAGTGTCACATTTCGCCACAAAAGTACAAAGAATTTAGGAAACAGGAAAGAAGAATTAAAAATTAAGCACAACTTTCTTCCCTAAAGTTTGGCAGTATCAGGAAAAAGCACTAACTTTGGGTGCGAAAACAACTGTTTTTAACTTTTATAAACTATGAAATTGAACAGACGTTCCTTTATCACGAAAGGTGCAGCGGGCGCTGCGCTTTTCAGCATTATGCCCCGTGAAGTGCTCGGCAAAATGGGAGGCAACAACAACTACATCGCTCCCAGCGACCAACTTACGCGTGGCTTGATTGGCGTGGGCGGCATCGGTCGCTCAAGTTCACACTTCATCAGCGACCAGAACTGCCGCCTCGTGGCACTTTGCGACGTTGACCAAAAGCATCTTGACTCGGCTCTCAGTGCAGCAAAACAGAAGTGGGGAGAAGACTTGAAAGCCTATCATGACTTCCGCGACCTGATTAACGACCCAAATGTCGATATCGTCCACATCGCCACACCGCCCCATTGGCACGGACTTATGTCGGTCATCGCTGCCAATGCAGGCAAGGATGTCTTCTGCGAAAAGCCCATGACGCGCACCATCGGCGAGGGCAAACGCGTGGAAGAGGCCGTGAAGCGCAACGGAAGAGTGTTCCGCCTGAACACTTGGTTCCGCTTCAAGGACACCTTCTACGGCTTGGGAACAGAAGTGAAGCCGCTCAAGAAACTTGTTGACAGCGGCCTCCTCGGATGGCCCCTCAAGGTTCGCATCTCCGGCGCAACAGGCTTCGCATGGAAATTCTTCTGGGTAGGAAAGGAGAACCTCGAGGTTCAGCAGGTTCCCAAGGAACTCGACTACGACCTCTGGCTCGGCCCGGCTCCCTACAAGCCCTACAACATCCACCGTACCCATCAGACCTTCCGCGGCTACTTCGACTATGATGGCGGCGGCTTGGCCGACATGGGACAGCACTACATCGACCCCGTCCAGTACATCCTCGGCAAGGACGACGAGTTCCCCATCAAGGTGGAAATCGACGCTCCGCAGCAACATCCAGACGCTGTCGGCATTTGGAGGAACATCACTTACACTTACGAAGACGGCTGCCAGATTATCCTCGAGGGCGAAGGCTTCGAGAGCACCGGCAAGGTTCCCTACATCGAAGGACCGAAAGGCAAAGTCTATAAGGGCTTTGAATGCACGATTCCCAACGTGCAGCAAATCATCAATGAGCTGCCCGACCCGGAGGAACGCAACACGGACTTCCTTGAATGTGTGCGCACACGCCGCCAGTTTGCCCTCAACGAAAGCAACGGCCACCACAGCGCCACCATCGTCAATATCGGCGTTTGTGCTTTGCGACTCAACCGCACACTGCACTTCGACCCCAAGACGCAAACGTTCATCAACGACGATGAGGCCAATCGCCTCGTCAACCAGCCGATGCGCGGCGAATGGGGAAAACTGATATAATCAGCCTCCCCCAACGCCTCCAAAGGAAGGGAGACAAATGGTAAATGGTAAATGACCAAATAGTAAATGGTAAATGACCAAATAGTAAATGGTAAATGACTAAATAGTAAATGGTAAATGACTAAATAGTAAATGGTAAATGATTAAATAGTAAATGATAAGATGAAACGTACATTATATATTATTATAGCAGCGCTCTTGCTCAGCATGTCCTCCTTTGCACAGGACGCACGCAACCGCGCTACCGAGACCATCGTACAGGATGTGCTCGCACTCGTGCCTATACAGAATCAGGCCGACTTCAACAATGAGATGCAACCGCTGGTGCAGGCTGCCCCGAAATCCATTACTATGCTTGCCGCAATGCTCAAGCCTGCCGCACAACAAGTGAATGCCAAGGTGGAATACGCCATTCATGGTGCCGTTGCCTTTGCAGGAACCAACGAAGCATGGGCAGAGAAAGTGCGCGAAGGCCTCAGACAAGCCATCAACGCACAGAGCGATAAAGACGCCAGGCAGTTCCTCGAGAACGAACTCCGCCTGCTCTCAAAGACGGAAGACGTGACATACGTTGCCCAGCCGGCCTCAACGCCATACGCCCGGGCATACGACAAACTTGTCAGCCTTGGCTCTGGTGCAGGCAAGGAAATTGTGAAAGCCGTGAAGGGCAAGGATCATGCCATGCGTATGCAAGCCCTCAAGTTTGCGACAGCTCAAGGCCTTGTCACCGACGAGCTGGCTGCAAGCGTGGCAAAGAAGTACAAGTCGCTCAGCGATGAAGCGAAGTGCGACGTCCTCTACTGGCTCGGCGACAACAAGGTGGCAAGCCAGAAGGCATTGCTCACCAGTGCCGTTGCCCAAGGCGGCACTCCTGCGAAGGCTGCCATCGAAGCCCTCGGCAAGATTGGCGGCGAGGATGCACAGCAGATTCTCATCGGCCAGTTGGGCGGCGAGAACAACGCTGAGGCATTCCGCGCCCTCTGCTCCTTCCCTGACAAGCTGAACCTGATGGATGCCTTGAAGTCCTCGGAAGGCGACAAGAAGCTCTCCATCCTGAAACTTGCCTCGGCACGCCACTATACAGACGCTGCCAAGGAAATCTTCGCACTCACTCAAGACCCGACATACGGCGCAGCTGCTCTGGAAGCCCTGCCCGGCGTAGTGACACCCGAACTGTCGCAACCCGTCATTGGCACCCTGGCAATCACTCCCGACACGAAGCAGGTTTCGAACTGGCAAAAGGCGGCTGCTGCAAGCATTCAAACGCTTTCTGCCGACGACCAGTACAAGGAGATTGCGCAGTTCATCAGCATACCCGAGATTCCCAACAAGAACCGCCTCTATCCTCTGCTCGCTGCGACAGGCACCGACGCCTCCGTTGCCGACCTTGAGAAGATAGGCGATGCCGCAGCCATCGAAGCCCTCGGCTCGTCGGACAACTACAAGGCTGCACAGGCACTGCTCACCGCTGCCAGGAATGGCAACGAGAAGGCCCTGAGCAACTACGTCCGCCTCGTCAACATCAAGGAAAGGAGCCTCGACAGCCGCTCGGCAAAGTTGAGCGAAGCCTTCGGCCTGGCAAAGAGCGTCGAGAACAAGAAGGACATCCTCTCCAAGCTCGGCCAGACACCCACCCGCAACGCTTTCCTGCTCGCCAGCAAGCAGCTCGACGACAAGGAGCTCGGCTACACCGCCGCCACAGCTTGCAAGGACATCATCTCCAAGACCACAGAGGACATCGAGTACGACGTCGCTAAAAGCAGTCTCGAGAAGTGCATCAACATCTTCAAGGCCACGGGCGATGCCGACGACGGCTATGCCGTGGATGCACTCCGCCAGAAGCTTTCTGAGATGCAGCCCGTTGAGCCCTACGTCCTCTCCGACGAGGAGAAGAAGCAAGGCTTCGAGCTGCTCTTCGACGGTACGAACCTCGACAACTTCGTGGGCAACAAGGTGGGATATGTACCCATCAACGGCTGCATCAACGTCACCGCAAACTACGGCAACGAGAGCAACCTCTACACCAAGAAAGAGTATCGCGACTTCATCTTCCGCTTCGAGTTCTGCTTCCTGCGCCCAGGCGTCAACAATGGCGTGGGCATCCGCACCCCGATGGGCGTTGATGCAGCATACGAAGGCATGTGCGAGGTGCAGATCCTCGACCACGACGACCCCATCTATGCAGGGCTTCGCGAGTATCAGGTGCATGGTTCTGTCTATGGCGTCATCCCCGCCAAGCGCATCAAGCACAAGCCTCTCGGCGAATGGAGCGAAGAGGAAATCCGCGTGAAGGGCAACCACATCACTGTTACCGTGAATGGCGAAGTCATCGTCGATGGCGACATCAAGGAGGCCTGCCAGGGACACAACGTGGCTCCCGACGGCAGCAACAACAACCCCTACACGGTTGACCACCACAACCATCCCGGCATGTTCAACAAGACGGGCCACATCGGCTTCCTCGGCCACGGTGCCGGCTTGAAGTTCCGTGCCGTCCGCGTGCTCGACCTCAACAAGAAGAAATAAAGGGCAAAGGGCCGTAACAAAAAACGCGGCACGCTGCGACGACAAACGCAGCGTGCCGCGATGGCAAACACGCCGTGCCGCGCTGACCCAAGCCGCACGGGGCGTTTTTAACATTTAAGGGGAAGCCCATCCCG
>Ga0310694_10003005_pt1 | contig 16721 bp, 11 predicted proteins | sample 174DNAGHGhighgp2_FD_203884 | JGI IMG/M metagenome (GOLD analysis project Ga0310694, IMG submission 203884) | Sheep rumen microbial communities from Palmerston North, Manawatu-Wanganui, New Zealand - 1742 DNA GHGhigh gp2 (v2) (version 2) | ecosystem: Host-associated > Mammals > Digestive system... | reverse complement strand
GGGCCACCTTGCCATGTCGGCCTCGTATGCCGAGGTGATTCTGGCAACCACCGAGTCGATATAAGCCTCCATCGTTTCCAGCGAGGGGTAGAATTCTTCCCAGTGACGGCGCACCGCTTCCTGGAAGTCGAGGCTCTCGACCATTTTCAACAGCCAGTGAGGCGTATACATCTTATCGGTGTTCTCATACAGGAAGCACGGCTCCTCCTGCAACGGGCGCCCGAAGGAGCAGCCGAAGTCCCACACCGGGCCAAACAGCAGTTTGGTGCTATCGCCACGGTGCTTGTGCAGAAAAAGGCTGCCCGTGAAGGATTCTATATCGTCGGCGACCTCATTGACGATGTAGAAGCAGGCCAGCGTGTCGATGTCGATGTACTTTTCCCACGCGCCGCAGTTGATGCTGTCATAAACGGCGCGGTCGGTCTGAGTGATCAGGTTGTACAGGTAGTCGCGCTGTGCCGTGGACAAGCTATCGGGGCTGTGATAGACCACGCCAAGCAGATTACCGTTGCCCTCCCAGACGATAAACTGGTTCTCTTCAGGGTGACCGTCAATCTCGATGAGCCAGCCGCCGGTGACCATGTCGGCGTCCTCCTCGCCGTTTATCTGCTCGGACACATTCACGCGGTCTTTCTCCACGCGGATTTTCTCGGTGATGAAGTACAGCCCGATGTATTGCCCGTTGAGGACCACCTCGACGGGGGCCTGCGCGGGGGTGTAGGCCAGACCGATGCGGCGGCTCAGTTCAAAGCCTACAGGATTGGTCCAGTAATCTCCCGCCAATAGGCAGAAGTGGCGGTTTTTCTTCATGCCCATCAGCGGCTGTTTCTTGTCAAGTTTCACACGGAACGATTTCTTGTCAACGTGGCTCCAGGTGTAGTTGCCGCGGCCCCTGATGAGCATGCCCAGGGGATTTTCCTTCGACCCAAGCGACTCATAGCCCTCAAGGCCCTTGTTATCGAGCCACCAGTCGGCATGGACGTACTCCTCCTTGCTGTCGATGTTGCGGGTCCCCTCGGTGTTGATGTACAGCACGGGCAGGGTGCCCGAGTAGGAGGGCATGGGCGCCAGCTCGACACCCATGATGCCATCGATCAGCACATTGATGTCGGCGATGTTGATTTCCTTGTCCTCATTCAGGTCCAGTGCATAAGTGTAAAACGCATGGTATTTCGTTTCATTCAATATATTGTCAATAAGTAAATTAAAGTCGGCAATATTCACTTCCCAGTCACAGTTCACGTCGCCACGCGGACGGATTCCGTCCTGTGCGCTCATGGATAGCAAAGCGATTATGGCAATGATTAAGGATAATACAGATCTTTTCATGGTTCTCAATTTGAAACTACCAGATTCCCGGAAATATCACTATGTGCCACATTGGTAATGTTTTTAAGCATATTATCGATACTCGTGACACCACGGAACAGGTTATTCTTCACTTCCAATGTATTGAAATGATAAGAAGACGTCGGATTGGAATTCCAATGTGTCATCAGTTTGCCGTAGTTTGTTGTAACAAAGACATTGTTGTTAAACACTACGTTACCTGTTGAGGCAAACTCCTGTAAGAAAAAAGTCATATCCGGTGTGACGATGAGATTATGATCAAAAAACAAGTCCAAAGGGCCGATGCTCTATCAAAATCTGATAGGCTTCATCTGCATCTGAATAGAAAGCGACAGTGAGTAAAAACAAATAAACGATAATACGTTTTACAATCATAACTTAATTGTTTTTTTTAGTTAATAGTGTTGGATCTAATTCTGCAAAATTAGCTATTCTTAAGCATATAACACGAAAAAATCAGGTCATCATTCATATATTTAAAATCCTGATTTCCTGATTGTTACAAGATAAAAATGGTAATCACTCTTTTTTGAATCCTGTTATGTGAGATTTTTTGATAGATATTGCTGAACAAACTCATCAAAAGACAAATCCAGTCCCATCTTCTCTCTGATGAGTTTTCTCTTGTAGTTACTGACTGTTTTTACATGCATATAATTCATGCACAATCTAATTATCTGTGGAGAAATATTTGCACAGCTTAAGCAAAACAGTTGAAGATCCTGCTTTGTAAGATTGGTGTAATGTTTCTCAACATGCGACATGATACCATTGAATTCTACATCTACCGAATATCTCATCTTTTCCCAAAATGAGTCACTCAACTTGACATCTAGAATCTGATTCTTGTCATTCATGGATTTCAAGACACTTGAAAGAGGCACGATTTTCTTGACTTTTTTGTCATCTTCTATCTTCACCCGAACGTCTTGATATAGCTCATTGAGAGCGGCAATACGACATCTTACCAGTGATGAAACATTGTCATTACTTGCTTGTAGTTTTTTCAGTTCTTCTAAAGTGTGTTCCAATTCCTTTTTTATTGCGTTTCTCTCATTTTTGCGTTTCCTTAGTGTATAGCAAAGCCTTGCCAGTAGCAAAAGCATCAGCAAAATAGCAGTTGCAAGTATCGAGAAGAAGACGGAGTTTTTCTTATGTGATATATTTCTTTTTTCTTCAAGTTGCTTTACTTCATATTCAATCTCTGATTTTGTTAATATTTTATCATTCTTAGCAAAGAGTATTTTTGATGTAACGTCTTTTGAGCAAGCTAAATATTTGGCATACGCTTTATTGTCATTAGTAACTTGAGCAATTTCTGCCAACAAATCGTATCGATTCAAGCTATCCACTTGATTAACAGGATCTGGTGTAATACTTATTACATATTTAGCTGAATCAATCTGGTTTAATTTAATAAATGAAAGTGCGGCATAATAATAAAAGTTCGATTCTTTACATTCATTTCTCCCATTCCGTAAGACATCCATGGCTAATTGATTAGCCAAGAGATAATTCTCTTCATAAAGAAGGATTCCTGCAAGTTTAGATTTATATGTATATTGCAGACTTGGATCATAATCCAATGACAAATCTACAGCTTTTTTTAGATAAAACTTTGTAGTATCAGGGCAACGTATTCCACTAATGGCACCCATTATTCCAGATGCTACAATTAAATAGTTGGTATCTCTTAAGACCTCAAAACAATGAATAGATTGTCTTAACCTAATAATAGCAGCACTGTCTTGAGAAATCTGTGTTTGATACATTTCTGCAATCCGCAACTTACAGTAGCCTAGGTTGAAGTAGTCGTCGGGGGCGGCGGTTGCTTCGGCTGATTTGTAGTAGTACATGGCGCTGTCGGGGTGACCCAGTTCCTCCATGACGGCACCCTTGTAGATGTAGCTGCGGGTGAGTTTCTCGCGCTCGCCGCTGTGGGCGCGGTAGTAGCTGAGGGCACGGTTGATGTCGCTGTCGCTGGTGGCGGTGACGTAGGCCTTGTAGCGGGCCTGGCTGATGAGCAGGCCGCGGTAAGCACGGTCGCCCTCAGTCGTCAGGCTGTCCACAGGCAAGGCCTCGAGCAGGGCGAGGGCACTGTCTGGGTTGCTGCGCATGAGGCTGTCGGCCGCCACCAGCCGCCCGTTATAGCGGTGCGCGCCACTGCAGCCCGTGACCACCGCCACGAGCACCACAACCAGCCATATCACCATCGACAACCTACGCATATCGCCTGCAAAGATAATATTTTTCAAACTTTAGACCTTAGACTTTAGCATACATGAGGATGTGTCATAATTCTGATTGCCGCTAACAGTGATCGCCCTGCGGGCGAGAACCTTTAACTCGGCGAAGCCAAATCAAAGAAAATCTGTAATAAAAATCAAAAAAACAATTATTTTTTTCAGATTATATTTATAATTTTGTTTGACTTCTCGGGAGATAGCCCGATCAAAGTTTACAGAATGAATTATGACACACCCTCATGCCTTCGTATAATTCGGCGACAGAAAAACGAAGCGGATGTTAACTAGGGACTAGAAACTTAATTGCCACTGAGCACCATGCTGATCAGTACTGTGACGTCATTGATGTCGATAGCGCCCACCTGATCCACGTTTGCGCAAACGGGACAGCCGTTGCTGTCGTTGCCTAATACCATGGATATCAACGACGTGACATCCTCAACATCAACCGCGCCATCGTGGTTCACGTCACCGACAGCATAAGGATGGGAGTTGTCAAACAGGGTCACCTCCTTGGTATTGCTCCACGGGCTCTCGGTGCCGTCGATATAGTGGGCTTTTACCTTATATACATAGGTACCCGCTGCTTGCAGGCCCTCTACGGTGTAGAACCTGTCGGTTATATCGGTAATCAGACGATAGGCGGCGTCACCGTACTCAGTCGCATTACGCGGCGTTGCCGTCAAGTCGCCGGCATAGATATCCACCTGCTTGATATTGGTGTAGTTCTCCAATGCCTGAATCATCACCATATCAAAGTTATCACAATCCAGCACTACCGTATAATCAGCATAAGTTTTGTCAAGTGACAATTCTTGTTCTCCCTTACTGGTCATGATCTTGATCGAAGAATTATCATAATAGTAGGAAGCTACACGGGCAACCACGGTCACTTTGTCATAACCTGAGAAGTCATAGATTGGAGTATAAATCGTGCCGTTTCGGCCCAACAACAAAGCATTTTTATATGCACACAAATAGGTAGTGGCCCACCAGCCCTCAGGCAGATAATCTTCATAGTCATCTACCACATTTAATAAATAGTTGCCATCTTCGCTGAGTGCATTCGGCACTGAGCTAAAGTCGGCGGCCTCCAACAGGACATATAAGGGCTTGGCTTTAACCTCAAGGGTGTAGTTGGCGACATCCTCGGCTGGCGTTTGGTCTGTCCAATCGGCACGGAACTGCGTCAGGTTGATGAAAGCACTGTTGGCGGGTTGCATCACGGGGGTATAGCCATGAATAACACCGCGGCCCTTGAGCACGATTCTGTCGCCCTCAGCACCTTCACTGTTGACATATACCACGGTCTGGCACTCACCTAACACTGTTGGAGAGAAAGTCACTGTCACCTCATAGCCATTGTAAGCATCCTCGGCACTGACAGTTGAAGGCGAATAGCCGAACGGCACATTATCCTGCATCGTGATATCGACATTGCTGGTCAGCTGAGTGCCAATGATGGTAAAGGTGCGCGACCCGGTGGTTCCGAGCATCACGTCACCAAAGTCGATGGTATCCTTAACGACTATCAACTGCGGTTCGGTCACCGCTTCACGCATGTACCAGAAACTGGCCGATCCATCCTGATTGATGACCATATCGGTCACTGGCTTGCCCAAAAAGCCGGCATTTCCCGTGATACTACCGTTACTTTTCATATTGAGCTTTGCGGCAGGTGTCGATTCGTCGGTAAAGGCATTATTGCTGCCCTGAGGCCACAGGTCGTTCTGCTCGTCGTAGTAAGACCACGTGTTATCGGCATTCATCAGCGTCATTAGCTGTATGGCCTGGCCGTTGACCGAATTGTAGTTCCAGCGAGAGGCATTAAAGGTCACATGAGTGATCATGATGCCCTCACCGTGCATGAAGCGGTCCCAGCCCTGCTTCCTGCGGTTCTCCAGGATGAAATACTCATCTGAATTGATGTCGCTCTTGATGCACAAGGCCTTATCGGTAGCTGCGTTCTTCTGGTTCCATACGGGTAACGTGTAGTAAGTACCCGGTTGAGGCGTTTCATAATCAAGCCACCCCATGAACACCTTTTCATAGGCAGAATAGCCCGGCGGCGTGAAACCGTCGTTGTTGTAGCAGCCCATGCACATGACAGACCAGTAGCCCAAACCGTAATAAGTACCGTTGAGGTCATAGAAATCAGGCAATCCCAAGCAGTGGCCGAACTCATGGACAAAGGTGCCGATACCATCGATTGTCGAACCGTCGTCATCGTCGCCATACAACTCGTTGAATACCGCAAATTCATTAACTATGGGGTCTGATTTGGTCGGACGGAAAGGTCCATTGCCGTCATTATAATAACTGGCCGATGAGAGGTCCCAATGGCAGGGCCAGATAGCCTCGGGATGAGTTGTGGATGCTGAAGACTCGCTAACACCAGCATAGATAACGATGACCACATCGCAGTAATTATCTCGGTTAGTGTCGTAAGGTTCGAATATCACACCCTGACTTGACGCCTTCTTGACCGCCTCGGTTACCAGGGCACCCAGACCCTTGTCATTCAGATTGCCGGAATGTCCGCCATAGGCCTCTCGATTCTTTGACATGGTATAAATGCCATAGACATCAAACTCTGGCTGATACAACCCGTTGGACTGGTCACGGAAGTACTGGCCAACACTCTCGTTGCCTGTAAGCATCGCATCGATGATGGCTTCACGGGTATTGTTGAATTTCTTGTCCTTGAACTCGACCAGAATGATGGGGATGCGACGCGGGCCCATAGCAGGGACGCCTGCATCGGCATTGCTGCCTCCCGTACTGTTAAGCCCATTGAACCGTTGCCAACTCTTGGAGCTTTGACGCGACTGCATCGTGAGATTGGAACTCTGCGCAGCAACAAACGCCGTCTCGGTAGCCGAGCGATCCTCAACATTATGAGCCCTCATTGCCGTGAGCCCCGTGAGCGAGGAATTGTAATAGAAATCGCCATCGGCTCCACGAGCCACCATCAGGCCGTCACGGGTAAGGATCGCGTTATTAAAGGCATTACCAACGGTCTGCACCGTTAAGATTGTGCCGTCACTCTGCTTAATCGAGTGCCAACCGGGTCTAGCAGGCACAGCATAAGCCATTATGCCACAACATAATACAGCTAAAAAAGATAAGACTAGTTTCTTCATTTTGGTTTAATTATTAAATGATCATATAATAAATTAATACTTCCTTCACAATTAGAGCGAAGGTTTCCTAGCAAATAGGTTCATGTTGTAAAACGTTTCCGGCTCTATAGGGGAAACGAAACGACGGCATTACACTGCCGTCTCAATGCTGGCTCCAGCAATGATAATATATACAAGCAATGCAAGCAGCACGGCAATCACCGCATAGGCGATAATCTTAAACGTGCGGCCCGGCATGGTGCCATTCTGATGAAGCACGACACCACTGCTGTTGTAGTGATGGGACATCGTGCGCAACTTGTCCTCGACGTGGCTTGACTGACGTTGCACAGGAATTGGGTCAACTTTCTTCTTTTCTTCTACAGGACGAGGTTTTTCGACAACTGGCCGTTGACGAGGTTCAGGTTTGGGTTTGGGTTGGGGCTCAGGTGCCTGTGATTTCCCGAACGGAGCTTTCAGGTCGGCGCCGCAATAGGGGCAGAACCTGATGCCAGCCGGCAACTGCTTGCCGCAACTGTGACAAAAGCTCACGTTACCGCTATCCGTTGTCTCGACACTGGCCGTGTGACGGTAAGGCGCGTCGCTGTCGTCACGCACCACGAGCGTGTCGTTCTCATAGCGGCACACCGCAAGGCATTGTGGACAAACGACTTGGCAGTCGTGCATCAAGAGCTCCTCTCGAGACACGGCCATCCATTTTCCGCATTGTGGACACTTGAGTTCCATTGTTTTTCTCCTGTAGTGGCTGCAAAGATAATGCTTTGGTTTCAAAATACCAAATTTTTAGCCTTCACCAATTCGCATTTAACCGCTATCGCTTAGAAATGAATCAACTGGATACCATAGGCCAAAACCGAATGGAAAGTGCCAAAAATGACCCAAAAACAAAATTTGTTGCCTTTTTACTTTCTAATGTTAAGAATATCTATTACTTTTGCAGCCGCAAAATTGACGAAAACTTAAATTAACGCAATAGAAATGGCAAAAAAACAAGATCAAGGTGCCCGCACGACACTCGAAGAGGTGAATGAATCACTCACCACTGCGGCACAACGCATTGAAGACAACAAGAAGTACATCAACTGGGCACTCATCGCTATCGCAGTGATCGCTTTGCTCGCTATCGGTTACATCTATGGCATCCATAATCCTAACCTTGAAAAGGCTAAGGAGCAGATCGGTACCGCCGACCTCGAGCTGATGCAGGGTAATGAGGACCAGGCACTGAAGGACTACGAGAAGGTAGCTGCTGAATATGGCAACAAGACCGCCGAGCGCGCTCACCTCAATGCCGCCATCCTGCTCTATCAGAAGGGTGAGTATGAGAAGGCCGCCAAGCATCTCGAGGACTTCAGCCCCAACGGTAACCTCATCGGTCCCGCCAGCCAATCGCTGCTCGGTGACTGCTACGTGAACCTGAAGAAGCTGGATAAGGCCATCGCTGCCTACGACAAGGCCATCAGCCTGTCGGGCGACAATGAGGCTTACACCCCCGCCTTCATGATGAAGAAAGCTACTATCCTGCACGAGCAGAAGAAGTACGCCGATGAGGCCGCTATCTACCAGACCATCAAGGACAAGTATCTCGCTTACACTGCGCAGAACGGTCTTAACGTGGACAAGTATCTCGAGCGTGCTAACGAACTTGCTGGCAAGTAATCATCTAAACAATGATTCAATAAACATGGGATTGGACAAAACATGGTTTTGTGCCAATCCTTTTTTTCATCATAAATAAAAGATATGACACCAATTTATCATCGCATATTGCTCAAGCTCAGCGGCGAGTCGCTGGCAGCAGAACAGAGTAGCGGCATCGACCCGCAGCGCGTGGCCGACTATGCCACCCAGATTAAGGAAATCGTGGACGCTGGCGTACAGGTCGCCATCGTTGTGGGCGGCGGCAACATCTTCCGCGGCCTCAAGGGCGCAGCCCAGGGTTTTGACCGCGTCAAGGGCGACCAGATGGGTATGCTTGCCACGGTGATCAACGCGTTGGCACTGTCGTCGGCACTCGAGGCCATCGGCCAGCCCGCACAGGTATTCACCGCCATCGGCATGTTCCCCATCGGTGAGCCTTACAGCAAGTGGCGCGCCATCGATGCCATTCAGGCCGGCAAGGTCGCCATCTGCTCCTGCGGCACGGGCAGCCCCTTCTTCACCACCGACACGGGCAGCACGCTGCGTGCCATCGAGGTCGAGGCCGACGTCATGCTCAAGGGTACCCGCGTGGACGGCATCTACACCGCCGACCCCGAGAAGGATCCCACGGCAACCAAGTTTGACCGCATCACCTATGACGAGATCTACAACCGCGGCCTCAAGGTCATGGACATGACTGCCACCGTGATGGCCCGCGACAACAAGCTGCCCATCCACGTGTTCAACATGGACGTGGTCGGCAACCTCAAGAAGGTGATGAGCGGCGAGCCCATCGGCACCGTCGTCACCCTGTGATGCTCGCTGCGCTCGCAGGTTAGAGGTTAGAGAGGCATCCGCCTTCCTGGCCTCACGCTAAGGCGCAAAGCCGCTAAGAATTTTTATGGCATCCGCTTGATAATGAAGCGGATGCCAATTGTATTTAATTGGATGATTGCTGGTTGAAGGCTTGCAGGGTGGCGACGGCCTCATCGATGTCGTCGGTGAGGGTGAGCAGCAGGTTGCGGTATTTGCCGGTTTCCATTAGGTACTCCAGCAGGGGATAGACGGGGATTTCCTCGGTCCAAAAACGCTTGCCCAGGAAGATCATCGGGTTGGCGAAGCCGAAGGTGAGATAGTGGTTCTGCACCGCTTCCTGGAAAATCTCCTGCAAGGTGCCCGCACTGCCGGGCGTATAGATAATGCCGCCGAAGGCTAGGGTCAAGATGTTGTCCTCGCGGATGCTGTTCTCAAAGAATTTGGCGATGTGAGTGGCAAACGGCGTTGACGGCTCGTGTCCGTAGCGCCATGTGGGAATGCCCAGGCTCACATACTCTTGTTGAGGATACTTGTCGATGACGCTGAAAGCTGTCTGCAGCCATCCTGCGTCCTTGAACGACGGCGCGGGCAACATCGTCTCCAGGGCATCTTCCATGTCCTTGCTGGTGAAGCCTGCCATCCATGCCCCCAAGTGGGTGGACTCCATCGCTCCGGGGCCACCACCGCTCAACATGACAAATCCCTCCTGAGTGAGCCGCTGGCTCAACAAGGCGATGTCACGGAAAATCTTGTCGGTCCTGAGCAGGGCATGTCCACCCATGACACCCACGCAGCGGCGATGGTCGTAGGTCTTGAAGAAGCGCGCCAGCGCCGTGTGGATGCTGTGGTCGTGCAATGTGCGTGCCAGCAGTTCCTTCACGTTGTTGGTGTGCTGTCCCATCGCCGTGTAGCGCTGGTAAATGACGCTGTCAAAGCACTGGCTGTAACTGCTCTCATCATCGGGGCTGAAACCCTCATACAGTTCAGCGGGATGGTAAAGCGACTTGCGCGACACGTCAAACGGCACCTCGGCGAGGTAGTCCATCATGTCCTTCAGTTCATTATATCCTGTTGATGGTATCATCGGTTCGGTCTTTCGGGTGAATACTATGACGGCAGCAAATTTACCAATAATCCTTTGCTTATTCTTGCGATTTTAACAATTTAGGATTGTTAAAAAATGTAATAATGTGGCGATTTGGGGCAAAAATGCCAATTTTTGTGACTTTTTGGCCATTTGTGTTGCGCTATAGCAGTAATTTTGTTGCCTAAAACGAGTAAAAATCTCCACTTTCAGGTTTGTTTAATCTATAAATATGATAGCAATGAAAAAGATTACACTATTAGTACTCACTATTGCTGCCGTGTGCTCTACCTCATGGGCAGGTGGCCTGTTGCATAACACCAACCAGCATATCGCCTTCATGCGCATGATGGCCCGTGGTGCCAGCCACGAGATCGACGGCGTTTATACCAACCCCGCCGGTTTGGCCTTCATGGACCACGACGGCTGGACCCTGTCGCTGAACATCCAGAGCGCCACGCAATCACGCGATGCTCTCACCACGTTTGCCCTCTTCCCCGAGGCTGACCATACACGTCTGTACAAGGGCAAGGCTTCGGCTCCCGTCATTCCTTCGCTCTACGGCGCCTACAAGAAGGACCGCTGGACCTTCTCGGGTTTCTTCGGTTTCACCGGTGGCGGCGGCAAGTGCTCGTTTGACAATGGTCTGCCCGTGTTTGATGCCAGCATCATGGCAGGCATCTATGGCCAGACCGCAGGTCTGAAGAAGGCTTTGGCCGACAATCCCGCTACGGCTCCCATCCTGGCCGACCCTCGCATCGCTGGCTTGCTGCCGCTGACGGCCGACAAGTATGACATCAACTCGTCGATGAAGGGCCGCCAGTACATCTACGGTCTGCAGTTGGGTGCCACCTACAAGATTCTGGATTGGATGAGCGCCTACGTTGGTGGCCGCATGAACTACTTCGACGGCAACTATACTGGCTTTGTCAAGGTGCAGCCCAAGCCCGAGTTGGCAAGCGCCGTCCAGCAGATCGCCGTTGCCTATCCCGCGCTGGCTCCCACATTGAGCACGCTGGTGAACCAGAACGGCGAGATGGCCAACATCGATCTGAACTGCTCTCAGACCGGATGGGGAGTGACCCCCATCATCGGCCTGGACCTCGTGTGGAAGGGCTTTACCCTGGCCGCCAAGTATGAGTTCAAGACCAACCTCAGCATCGAGAACGACACCAAAACCGCTACGGCCGAGCCCGCCGCCTTTGAGTCAGCCCTGGCCGACTACAAGCATGGCGTGAACACGCCCAACGACCTGCCCGCAGTGCTCTACACCGCCTTGGGCTACGAGATTATCCCCAATAAGCTGCGTGCCACCGTAGAGTACCACTACTATGACGACAAGCATGCCGAGATGGCCAAGGACAAGCAGAAAGCCCTGCGCCACGGAACCCACGAGGTGCTGGCCGGCGTGGAGTGGGACATCAACAAGATGTTTACCGTGAGCGGCGGTTTCCAGAACACCGACTACGGCTTGAGCGACGCTTACCAGACCCACACCTCGTTCTCCTGCGACAGCTACTCCATCGGCTTTGGTGGCGCAGTCAATGTGACCGAGAAGATTAAGGTCAACGTGGGTTACTTCTGGACCACCTACAAGGACTATGACCGCAGCGAGACGAACTACTTCAACACCACGCTGCCCGGTAAGGATACCTACAGCCGCACCAACAAGGTCTTCGGTGCCGGTATTGACTTCAAGTTCTAAGGGATAAAGTCACTACAGGAGAATAGGAAATATAAAAATCTTTATCCTATGGCCACCGCCGCTCGGTTTCATTATCGAGTGGCGGTGTCGCTGTGATATCATTCGTGAGTTCGTTAATAACAAAGTGCTGACATTCAATTGACGCTGCAGTATGATTCGTGCCTGGAACATTAATCGGCCTAACGGCCGAGAAATTAAGCAAAATTTGTATAAAAATTAAACAAAATAAATTTTTATAATAATTTTATTTATGATTTTGCTCAATTTGGCTTCACCGAGCTAAAGGTTCCCGCCCGCAGGGCGGTTATTCTTTCTAGGCGCTACTTTTGTAACGGTCTCATATCCCCTCTAGGCTTAGATGGGGAACTGCTAGGGCGGTGATTAGCGCAACAGGTTGGACATCATTGTGTTCCAGTCCTGGGCATCGGAGATGCTGCTGAGGATGCCGCCGTGGTCGGGGAAGGCGAGGCTGTCGTTGAGGGTGTAGGTCACCTGTGGCAGTTTGACATACAGGCTCAAGGTGTTGAGCGTCTCGCCGTTCTGGTACTGCTGTCCCAGGGCCTTGAAGTCCTCGGCATTGATATAGTACAGGCGGTCGCCCTTGTTGCACAGGAAGATGCGAGAGAAGTCGCGTTCTCCCAGCTCCTGAGCGCACTGTAACAGGCATCGCGTGACGTCAAAGCGGTCAAAATTGCGTTCGTCGGGCTCACCGACATTGAAGGACAACTCTTTGCGAGGATTGTACCAGGGCTGCACCACCTCGATGTTGATGCCGTTGTTGGCCGGGTCAAGGTTCTTGAGCTCCACGCGCGAGATGACCGTCCTGCCGCTCTTCACGAAGTCCACCGACAGAAAGGCGTGAGCGGCCACCAGCGCTAACACTGCAATGATGACCAACAATAGCAGTTTATCAGTCCGTGTCATATAATATAAAGTTTCTAGTCCCTAGTTTCTAGTCCCTAGTTGGCATCCGCAATGGTAAGATGTGGTTCACTAAAGGCTATCATTAATTAATCTGATATAGCATTTGAAAGAGCATTAATCATTTTTGCAATCTCAGTAATCAGAGAGTGGCAAATTGCTGTTTGAGATTTATCTAAATAATTAAGCCTTTCACATAATTCAATTTGTGTTGACACCTCCCAAAGTGACCCACGTGCCATAGAAAGAAATCTAATGAATTCTTTAGTGGTAATACGTCCTTGGCCTTCAGCAATATTTGAAGGAATTGAAATTGCAGCCCTACGCATTTGGTCTGATAAAGCATAGAGTTCTTCTTTTGGCAAATATTTAGTAATGCGATAAACCTCTACGGCTAAATCCATAGATTTTTGCCACACTTTTAAATCTCTGAATTCACTGGATTTCATATAGTTGTTTCTTTCTTTTTGACAGTAATCTAAACTAGAAACTAGGGACTAGGGACTAAAAACTAGTAAACCGCAAGGTAACACCTTGCGTGTTTACGTCAAGCACTGCGGGACAACCCTCAATCAACGGGTAGTTCCAGTTCTCGTCGTGGCTGGCGGGGAAGTCGTAGCACACGGGGATGTTGTACTTGTTCAGCGTCTCGCTGAGCATCTCGTACATGTCGTTGTAGCCGTCACGCGGCTCATACTCGGTGAAACGACCCACGATGATGCCCTTGACATGGTCGAGGACGCCCTTGAGGCGCAGTTGCTGCAGCATGCTGTTGACACGCGGCATGTTCTCGCTCACGTCCTCAAAGAAGAGGATGATGTCCTTGCCCTTGATGTTGTCGCGGTCCAGGAAGTCCCATTCGCGGCTGCCGCCGATGTTGGTGAACACCGCCATGTTGCCGCCGATGACGATGCCGCGAGCCTTACCAGGCTTGTTCAGCGGGTGGGCAGGCACCGTGTAGCTGGGCAGATGGCCCATGAGCACGTCGCGCAGCATCAGGTTGACGCTGTCATTGGCTCCACGGCTTCCCAAGGCCCCGCCCATGTTGGCATGCAGACTCATCACGCCGCTGCACACCATCGCGCTGTGCAAGGCGGTGATGTCGCTGTAGCCCACTATCCACTTGGGGTGGAGCCTGAAGTCGCTGTGGGTCATCGGGTCGAGCAGCATGGCCGAGCCATAGCCGCCGCGTGTACACACGATGGCCTTGATATCGGGGTCGTTGAGCGCCCACAGCAGGTCGGAGCAACGCTCACGGATGGTGCCGGCATACATGTGGCAGGTGGTCAGCACGTGCTGGCCAATGACGGGCTCAAAGCCCCAGGCGCGCAGTGTGGCAGCGGCCTTTTCGGGGTTCTGGTCGCCAGGCGTGCTGGCCGGCGAGATAATGGCGATTTTGTCGCCAGGCTTGAGGGCCGCAGGCATTTTGAGGGCCGCAGGCCGAGCGGGGCGGGGCGTCTTGTGACGGCGAGGCGCCCGGTCACTGGCGGTGATGGTCATCGATGTGAGTAAAGCGATTGCAGCGATAATGAGAATGCGTTTCATATTCCGATAATGTTTTTATTTGTTCAGTTTTTCTTGGAGTTTGAGCAGACGCTGATGGGATTGCTCCATGCGTTCCCACGAGATGCGGCCTTCCTTGACCGAGTTGACAATCATGTCCACCAGCTTGAAGGGTCGGTCGGCCTCAAAGCCTGTGCTGATGTTGTTGCCGACGCAGATGAGGTCGGCACCCGCGTTGATGGCCAGTTCCAGCGCCGTGGGGATGCTGTACTGGTTGCGGATGGCCTGCATGTAGAGGTCGTCGGTCACCACCACACCGTCGTAGCCCATCTTGCCGCGCAGCAGGCCGTTGATGGTCTTGTCCGATAAGGTGGCTGGGTACTCGTCGTCAATGTTGCGGTTGAACAGGTGGGCCGTCATGACCAGGTCGGCCTTGCCGGCATCGATGAGGATGCTGAAAGGCTCCAGCTCGGCCTCGGTCCAGCCGCTGGTCACATCGACAAAGCCGTAGTGCGAGTCGTCGATGGCATTGCCATGGCCGGGGAAGTGCTTCAACGTACACAGCACGCCCTGGCGACGGCTCTCGTCGATGAACCAGCCCGCATGACGGGCGATGACCTGCGGGTCCACCGAGAAACAGCGCAGGTAGTGTCCCACGGCGGCACACTCGTGGTTGAGGACATCGACCACGGGAGCCAGGTTGACGTTGACGCCGCTCTCGCGCATCTCGCGGGACAACCGGGCGGCATAGTAGCGCGTGGTGTCCTCGTTATCGACGGTGCCCAGGTACTCGGCAGTCACCGTGGGCTGAAATCCGTATTGCGGCTTGAGGCGGGCCACCTTGCCGCCTTCCTGATCGGTGGCGATGAGCAGGGGGTAATCGGCCCACGCCTGCAGCTGGGTGGTCATGCGCGTGAGGCGTTCCTTGCTGGTGATGTTACGCGAGCCCAGCGTGGCGTCGCCCGTCACGTCGATGTCAAACAGCACGATGGCGCCCACATGCAGGTCGCGCACGTAGCGCGCCGCGTCACAGTCCTCGGTCACGCTGTCGCCCTTGAAGCCCACCATGAGCATGCCGGCTGCATAGCGGCGCAGCACCGAGTCGGGCGGCAGTTGCGCATAAAGGCTATCGGCTGCCAGCAGCACAATAGCCAGTATCCATAATATCCTCTTCATCTATTGTCACTGAATAAAAAGAAGACAATAAATACAACAAATACAAATAACTCGTTTCCTGTCAATTATTGTTCTTATTGTACTTATTGTTTTCCTTTTCTTGATTTTGTCGTTACTTGTCAAAGAAGTGGAAGAAGTAGTAGCAGGCAATCCAGTCCACCCGCACGCCTCGGGCAAAGCCGATGGTCTTTTTCTCGGCATCGGTCACCTTGCCGTCGTTGATGCTGATGTAGCCCAGGACGTTGCTCTCGCCGTCATGCACCGTGCCGTCGGTGTTGATGTAGCCGATGCGGTTGCCAGCGGTGTCAAAAATCTCCAGTTCCTTGATGACGCCCACAGCACTGCCCTTGACGTCACGCACCGTGCCGTCGGAGTCAAACGACCCTGCCGAGCGGCCCGTGCCGTCACGCACCACGCCATTGCCGTTGATGCGGCCGATGCTGTTGAAGTCGGCGTCGCGCAGCACCTGAGCGCTCGCGCCAGTGGCCATGATGCCAGCCAGTGCCAGCACAAAGCCCATAATGTATAATCTAATCCGTTTCATAATCGTCAATTATTAAAGTTTTTCAATTAGACTTCTATAAAGCCACAAAGTTAAAAACATTTTGACAAAAAGCCAAATACAGTTGCAGATAACGACCATTTTTCAGACAACATTGACAACAAAACCTATCAACTTGAACAACCCATTATCGGGGTGCCCCGCAGGAACAAAAGGCAAAAAGCCATTTTTTGAGTCAATTTTGCCAACTTGCTGATTGTCAAACATATTACTTTATGGGTAACAACTAAATGGGTGGGGCGGAACTGTTAATGAAATGTTAAAATCCTATTTCACCGCCCACGCTCGCAAAGGTACAAAACCACTGGTCATCCCACCACACCAAAAAGCAATTTTTAAGTTTCTAGTCCCTAGTTGAGAGATATCTCCATTAGGGTGTCGGATAAAAACGCATTTGGTGTAGAAGCTACAGGGATGTAGGGCCTCGCCTTGGCGTGGCCGGTATGAGGCCGTAATATTTCTAACGCTGATTACGCGAATTACACTGATTTTTTCGCGATAATCGGCGTAATCAGCGTTTTGACTTGTTCTGAAATAGGTTTACAAAATAGTAAACAATAAACAGGACTAATTA
>Ga0310694_10003002_pt1 | contig 16727 bp, 6 predicted proteins | sample 174DNAGHGhighgp2_FD_203884 | JGI IMG/M metagenome (GOLD analysis project Ga0310694, IMG submission 203884) | Sheep rumen microbial communities from Palmerston North, Manawatu-Wanganui, New Zealand - 1742 DNA GHGhigh gp2 (v2) (version 2) | ecosystem: Host-associated > Mammals > Digestive system >... | reverse complement strand
CCCTGTGTGATGATAGCTTCATTGCGCAGGGTATCTCTTTTATGCAGAGACCCCGCGTTCAGCCCGGCTACGATACAGAAAAGGAGAGCCAACCAACCAATATGGAATGCAGTCTTTCGAACCCATATCTCGCGTGACAACAGGAAAAACAATATGCCCGTCAAGAACAAGACAAAGAAACAGATGGATAGAATCGTCCAACTATTTTCGCTGAGCGTGTTACGGACGGATTTGACCCACGTGGAGAGGAAAAAATCGTGCTCAACGATATTGTCCGTAATCCGGCTTTGTGCAAAGGCGAGATTGAATTTGGCATCCTTGTGCCCCGGTTCGAGACGAAGTGCACGTTCATAGTTGAGAATGGACTTGGCTAATTCTCCTTGCTTGAAATAAGCGTTTCCGGCGTTGTAATACAACGTAGCACAAGGGGCATCGCTTAGCAATGTCTCGTAAGCCTCGGCTGCCTCGGCATAATTGCCCGCCGCATAGGCTTCGTTTGCCTCCTCAAAAGAAGTTTGGGCATAACTATTGAGGCATAGTAAGAACAGAAACAATGCCGTTATTCCCCTGTTCAGGAACAGGCATGTGGTGTTTTTGGTTTTTGTGTTGCTGACTATCATATTCGTTGGTTTTCGAGGTTGTTAATCAATTCTGTTGTCGCCCGGTAGAGGTCTTCCATCGCATGGTCGGTACTGGGCGCATAACGCGCAAATTCGGCGGTGGAGAGTACATTCTTGACCTCCGCTATCAGTTGTTCGCTGATACCTTTCTGCTGTAAAATAGACGCGATGTTGTCCTTGTTCAATTCAGCTGTAGGTATAGATAGCCGGTCGCTGAGGTATAGCCATGCAGCCCGCTCAATCGCACTATAGAAAAGATCTTTGTCGTTGGCTTTCAATGCAGCACGAGCCGCTTTGAGACGTTTTTGCGCGGTCTTGTTGGCATGTTTGTAACGGACACGAGCCAAGTCGGCGTTTTCCTTAATCCGTTTGCGCAGAACAATCAGCAGAATCACGGAAATGCCCAACGGGAAGAGGAAGCACAACCAGAACTCGGCGCTCCCGTACTCGACAAGAGACGCGTTGCGCTTTCCTGTTTTCGGGGTTTTGGTATCAATATATCGAATGTCTGAACCAAGCTGTTTGATGTCCTCTTTCCGGGTGTAACTGACCATCGTCGGTTGGGTGGAAGAGGTGGATGTTTCTCCAGCTCCACGTCTGACAGTAACGGTATATTCCGGAGAGGAGAGTTTCTTGTAGGTGTTCTCGTTGACATCGAAATAACTGAAGGTAATTGGCGGAATGGTATATTCTCCGGCATTGCGTGCGATGACCGGATATTCAATGGTTTTGGAGCCTTTGAAACCGCTTTTGGAGATGTTGAAATTGTTCTTTACCTGCGGGTCGTAGGCTTCGAATCCTTCGGGCCAATCAATGGAGGGCGTCTTAATCAGTTTCATGTTCCCCTCTCCGGAAATAGTCAGTTTGATAGTAAAAGCATCGTTGACCGTCAAGTCTGTTTTGGAGATGGAGGGTGTGAGAGTGAAACTACCCACACCACCGGAGTATCCGGCGGGTTTGCCGCCGGGCAACGGGTCCACATGAATCGTTATACCTTGCGCAGTAACTCCTTTGGGCACGTTGGTATAGGAATCGAAATAGTCATCAAAGATACTGCGGAAACGTTGTTGTACACGTACCTGAGTCATAAATTCAAAGTGAGCCGGCTCAATCTGTATATCTCCGGAACGTTGCGGAAACAGAACAAAACGGTACAGTTCAGCGGTCTGATAGTTGCGGCCGTTGTAGTTCTCCAGTTGTGCCTGAAGGTTCGTTTGCTCTATTTCCTGTTTCAGGAATCCCGTAAACTCGGGCAGTTTGATATTGTTGGTGATTTGCAGACCTTCCACATTCACGAAATACAGTTTATAGGTCAGCGCCAACGCTTCCTGTTCATGTACACGTGTTTTGGACACGATCGTACGGACAAATATATCCCCATTGGCTCCGGCACTTTGTCCGCTTGGAGTGTTCGTGTTGCTTTGTCCGCCTTGTGCGGAAGATTGCTGTGGTTCTTTGTCTTCCGGAAGCACTTCGATACGTACGCCGTTCGATTGGTACTCCTTGCCGTTCACTTTGATGGACGCGGGTTGGATCGTATATGTACCGGCACGTTGCGCCATGAGCGTGAAGGTGTACGTTTGTTCAAACGTGGAGGTGTGTTGTCCGTTGACAAAGGAGGAACTGGATCGTGTCGAAGTGTAGGGACCCGCCAAATGGTCGAAGTTAGTAAACTCCGGAGCACGCAAATCCCGACCGTTCTGATTGACGGAGTAGGTCAGTTGGAAGGGCCTTCCGGCAATGACTTGATTCGGAGCTTGTGCTTTGAAAACCACGTCATCGGCAAACACGCTCAACGCGATGCCGACGAATAAAACAAAGGATAGTATCTTTTTCATATTACCAGTTTTTCTCTAATGGTCGTTTCTGTCCTTGGGGTTGTTGCGGACGTTGTTCGTCCTGTTCAAGAGCTTGTAGGATTTGTTCAGCCGTTTCTTTGTCCATTTGCTGTTCTTCCTGTTGTTGCTCTTCTTGTTGCTGTTCTTGCTGTTGCTGTTGCTGCTGTTGTTGCTGCTCGTCTTTTTTCTCCTCCTGTTGACCTCCCCCTCCTCCGGCAGAACTGCTGGAACTCATACTTTTCAGTTTGGCGAGATTAAGCCTTGCTTCTTCGTCTTTCGGGTTTCTGCGCAGCGCCTCTTTGTACGCCTCCGCAGCACTTTTATTGTCTCCTAAGGCATAAAAACTATTACCGGCATTGTACATCGCTTTACTGTATCGAACGGAATCATTGCTATGATTTTCATCCGCCAACCTCGCTGCGCGTTGAAAGGCATTAATCGCTGTTTGGTATTTGACGCTGTCAGTTATCGCAGAATCTTTGCGGAGTTTCTCTGCTTGTCTGTACAAGGCGTTTCCGAGATTGTATTGCGCAGCGTAACTGTCTGAATTAATGTCCAATGCGCGGCGATAATCAACCTCTGCTCTATCGAACGAGGAGTCTCTGAACGAGGAATTGCCGCTCCGTATGTCGTGTGACTCCCTTTGCGCAAAGGCTGTGGTGCCAACAGCAAGCAAAACGGCGATACATAAACTTCTTTCTCCAAACATATCTAATCGGCTGAGAACTTTGTTTTTACGGTTAAAAATAAAGAAATCAATAATGAGTAGCAGCACGGCAATCAGCGCAAACGAAGCAAACTGTTCGTTGTAATCTTTGTAAGCCATACCGCTGAACTTGGTGGTGTTGAGGTTCTCCAGTTCATTCTGGATAGTGCGTAGAGCCGTATTGGTATTGTCGCAATGAACATAGATACCGCCCCCTGCCTCCGCTATTTGCATACACATCTCCTCGTTGAGTTTGCTGACGACGGGGTTTCCTTGCCGATCCTTGAGGTAAGAGTTCGTTGCAGGGTCAGGGATAGTGGTACCTTCCGGTTTACCGATGCCCACAACGATGACGCGTATCCCTTCTTCCTGTGCTTTCTTCGCCGCCGCAATTGCATCGTCTTCATGATTCTCTCCGTCGGTGATGATGATAATAGCTCGTCCGGCGTCCGACAGTTCCTCGTCAAAACAGTTGATACATTGCCCTAAAGCCGCCCCGATAGCGGTTCCCTGCATACGGATGAGATCCGGCGAGATGGCGTTGAGGAACATCTTCGCTGACGCATAATCACTTGTGATAGGCAGTTGAACAAACGCCTCTCCAGCAAATACGACCAGCCCAACACGGTCATTGGCCATCTTGTCCACCAGTTTGCTAACCATTTGTTTGGCTCGTTCCAGACGGTCCGGCTCTACGTCTTGCGCCAACATGGAGTTGGAAATATCCAACGCGATCACCGCTTCAAAGCCGTGCTGGTCCTCCTCGGTCTCTTCAACGCCGAACTGAGGACGAGCCGCCGCGATAATCAGCAGGGTCAACGCCGTCAAGAGAATAGCGAACTTGACGTTCGGACGAACGCGACTCGCGTTGGGCATTAATTGGGACATTAACTCCGGGTCGCCGAATTCCTCCAACTGACGACGTTTATAGCGTGTATAGATGAAATATGTTGCTGCCAAAACCGGAATACTGAAAAGCAGCCACAAGAATTCTATATTTGCAAATCTGAACATAATACCATTTATTATTTAGTCATTTTCTCATTTTCTCATTTGGATATTTTCGCATTTTGTTATCAGGTAAACGAGCTATAAAGAGCCAATAACAAAACCTCGTTAAAAGCAGGTTAAAACCTCGTTAAAAGGTCGTTCCGCCTTTTTACCATTCATTTTACCCTTAATTGCTTATTGTTCGTAGCACAAAATACCTGAGAATCAGTTCCAAAATCAGACAAGCGAGTGCGGCGTACAGGAATGGCATCCAATTCTCCTGATGGTTGCGACTATATTCGCGTACGCGAAGTTTAGTCTTCTCCAACTGGTCAATCTCTGCATAGACGGACTCCAGGCTACTATTGTCTTTCGCGCGGAAATATTGGCCGTCTGTTGTCTCGGCGATACGGCGAAGTGTAGTCTCGTCAAATTCGGAATCTATTGTAGTGTATTGTACGCCGTAAGGAGTCTGGTAAGGAACGCGTGCTTGTTCGTAACTTCCGACGCCGATGGTATATACGCGAATACCAAATGTCTTCGCTATTTCGGCGGCGGTCATAGGGTCAATGTCGCCTCGGTTGTTACTACCATCGGTCAGCAGGATAATCACTTTCGATTTGGTCTCGCTGTCTTTCATTCTGTTAACCGCGTTGGCGAGTCCCAAACCGATGGCGGTTCCATCTTCGATTGTACCAAACTCAACGGAACGGATGAGGTTGACCAATACGGTCTGATCGGTGGTCAGCGGACATTGGGTAAAACTCTCTCCGGCAAATACGACCAAGCCGATTTGGTCGTTGGGACGATCCTTGACGAAGTTTGCGGCAACCTCTTTGGCGGCTTCCAGACGGTTGGGTTTGAAATCCTCAGCCAACATCGTGCCGGACACGTCAAGCGCCATCATAATGTCTATTCCTTCCGTCGATTCTTCTCGTGAACCAACGCTTGACAACTGAGGACGAGCTAAGGCGATACTGATCAGGCAGATCGCAGCAAAGCGTAGTATAAACGGTAGATGTAACAGCCATACGCGGAAGGGCTTGGGCTGTCTGTCCAGTGTGCTCGTATCGCTCAAACGTAAACTTGCGTCCGATTTGCGCATTTCGTAGATGTACCATCCTGTCATAGGCAGCAACAGTAACATCAGAAACAAATATCCTGGATTAGCAAATGTCATAATCTTAACAATTTAACCATTTACGATTGAGGTGTTTCTTCGCCTTCTTCCGGAACGGAAGTGGGAATAGGCCTCGTTTCTTGTACAAAATCATATGCCGTAGTCAATGCTTGTTCGTTCTCGTCCGGCGTCGGATTCCATTTGGCAAACTTCACTAAATCAGCCAGATGTAGCATCTTGCTCAAACGATCATAGAGTCCTCTGTCCGGCAGAATCGGCTTCAATTCACGCAGGGTCTCATCGCTGGTTTTCTCCGTACTATGTACCTCAAACCGACGACCGATATATTCGCGGACTACGTCCGTCAGGTCTGTGTGATACTCTTTGAAGCGGCCTTCAGTCCATATCTTTGCGGCTTTGATGGCGTCCAATTTCTCCAACGCAACTTCTTCCGCCGGACGCAGCAACTCCGGATTAATCGGTTCTTCAGCCGGTTTGCGACGGGCAAGTACCCACATGGTCAGGAAATATCCGCCAATGCCGAGAAGAAGGATGCCGAGACCTAACAGAATCCATTTACATACGTCCCACCACCAGATGGGAACGTTTTCAATGTCCTTGATATCGTTCATCTCCATCATCTCATCTACGCCTTCCGGACGCAAAATGTCGATGGACAGGGATTCCGCATAAACGGTATCTCCGCCGGAACAGACTACATAGGGACGGATAGTGTAAGTGGTGTCCGCAAAACTGGTGATGGTCATATCCTGACTCACCTGTACACGTCCGTCTTCCAATACCGTTGTGTCCGGTTGGGAACTCTTGACAGCCTCCACGCCTTGCGGTAACTGTGAACCGAAGATTGGTAACAGAACTTGCTCGGTCGTGTCATGAGAAACACGAACTTGCATGTGTGTCTGTTCCCCAATCACCATTTGCGTCGAGTCAATCGACGCGGAAACAACTATAGCTAAAAGTAAATTAAACATACTTCGTCATTACATCTTAAAAAGCCGCATTAATGCCTTTACATAATCTTCGTCGGTTCGCAGGCTGACATGGTTGATACCCGTTTTCTGAAACACCGTTTCCAAGGCTTCTTGCTGTTTATACCAAGCCTTGGCATAGGCTTCTCGAGTGCTGCGAAGCGCGGTATCTGCCCATATTCGCTTACCGGTCTCCGCATCGCTCACTTTGAGTAACCCTACATTCGGTAACTCGGCGTCGCGACGGTCATATATCTGAATGGCACTCAGGTCATGTTTCCTGCTGGCAATCACAATGGGAGCAACTCCGCGACCATTTGCGCTTGGTGTATTATCAAATTGTACATCCATCAGGTCACTAATGATAAACGCAGTACAACGCCGTTTCTGGGCGTTGATCAAGTACTGAAGCGCGGCATTGATATCCGTTCCCTTGTCCTCGGGTTCGAAACACAATAACTCACGGATAATATGCAGGACATGACTTTTGCCTTTCTTCGGCGGAATAAATTTCTCCACCTTGTCAGAGAAGAATATTACGCCCACTTTGTCGTTGTTCTCTATGGTTGAGAAGGCGAGAGTAGCGGCTACTTCGGCCATCGTGTCGCGTTTCATTTGGCTTACCGTTCCAAAATTGCGGCTACCGCTGACATCGACGAGCAACATCACCGTCAGTTCTCGCTCCTCTTCATAGATCTTGACGTACGGTTTGTTGAGTCGAGCGGTCACATTCCAGTCAATCGAACGCACATCGTCGCCCGGCTGGTACTCGCGCACTTCGCTGAAGGCCATTCCACGGCCTTTGAATTGGCTGTGGTACTCGCCTGCGAAGATGTTCCGACTCAATCCGTGGGTCTTTATCTCTATCTTCCTGACTTTTTGTAATAATTCTTCTGAAGTCATAACTTCTTTATTATTACGTGATTACGTGATTACGTGATTACGTAATTACGATTTTTTAGGGAACTTGAACGGCGTTCAACACCTCTGTAATGATATCTTCCGTCGTTACATTGTTGGCCTCCGCCTCGTAGGTCAAGCCGATTCGGTGACGAAGCACGTCATAACATACGGCACGTACATCTTCCGGCGTGACATAGCCTCTCCTATGAATAAACGCGTACGCACGCGCAGCCTTTGCCATATTGATGCTCGCACGCGGACTGCCACCGAAGGCGATCATCTGTTTCAGATTCTTCAATCCGTACTCTTCCGGCTGACGTGTTGCGAAAACAATATCAACAATGTATTTCTCGATCTTCTCGTCCAGATAAACCTCGTTCACAATCTTGCGCGCCTTGATGATATCGTCTGTGCTCAGAATAGGAAGAACTTGTTTCTGCTCCGAAGATATGTTCTGGCGAATAATCGCTTGTTCTTCTTCTTTCTTCGGATAACCGATTACCACTTTCAGCATGAAACGATCCGTTTGTGCTTCGGGTAGAGGATAGGTTCCTTCCTGCTCAATAGGGTTCTGAGTTGCTAAAACGAGGAACGGATTGTCTAACTTGAATGTCTGCTCTCCGATGGTCACTTGGCGTTCCTGCATTGCCTCCAACAAAGCACTCTGTACTTTCGCCGGAGCACGGTTTATCTCATCCGCCAACACAAAATTAGCGAAGATAGGACCACGTTTGATCTTGAACTCTTCGCTTTTCTGACTATAAATCTGTGTACCAATCACATCGGCTGGCAACAAGTCAGGCGTAAACTGAATACGGCTGAAATTGGCTTTAATGAGATCGCTTAAGGTCTTGATGGCGAGGGTTTTTGCCAAACCCGGCACGCCTTCCAACAATATGTGCCCATCGCTCAACAGACCAATAAGCAGACTCTCTACCAGATGTTTCTGGCCTACAATCACTTGATTCATGCCTAATGTCAAGGCATCTACAAAAGAACTCTCGCGCTCCACGCGCTCTTGCAATTCACGAATATCTACTTGCATTTTTGTATAGTGTTTTGAATAATTATCTTTTCCCTCGTCTTAGGTTTGGCTATGCTTGCCTATGATGTTCTATGTTTACATAGACTACCTTATTTTCTTCTACAAATTTCGTGCCAAACTTCTCTGTGAAGCCATTTTGCCATCTGTTTTTTATTATCGGCAATATTTTTCTGAACTTGAACTATAAGGAGCCTTAATCCTCGTCATCCCATCCCAAATACAACATTCCCGCCCCGTAATCCTTCCTTTTCTTCTCGTTTCTCTCCTTCTTTCCTTAACCAAACCTCCATCAAACCTCCACCAAACCTCCATCAAACCTCCACCAAACCTCCATCAAACCTCCATCAAACCTCCACCAAACCTCCACCAAACCTCCATCAAACCTCCATGAAATATCAAGATAACAACCACATAATCCCGCGTGATTCCCGCGTGATTCCCGCGTGATTGCCGCGTTATTCCCGCGACATTCACTATACGTCAGGCTAAGGATAACGTAAGATTTACCACCTTCATTCCGTCAATTAGTCATGCGAAATATACAACATCCCTTCCCGCAAAAATCATCCCGGACTCTTCAGGTTGCCTTTAATTGCTGATTTTCTTAAATTTCGTACATTTTGCTAACTCTACTTTGCACCTATCTTTAGATAGGTACTTAATAATCGTGTACTTTTTCGTAAAGTATGCTATTGTGTACTTGACAAAAAAGCAGTAATTTTGCAGCCGATAAAAAATGGGCTTTTACAAAGGCTTGGAAAATCTTAAATAATTTATAAATAACAATGAAAAAATTTTTATTAAGTGTGTTTGCTCTGCTGGTGGCTGCGACTGCTTTTCCGGCGGACAATTATCAGCTAACCAACGCCAATTTTGAGGATTGGTCAGGAGCTGCTTTTGATGGTGAGGCGCAGCCGAAAGGATGGAATGCCTCGCATGTGGAGCAGGTGGGAATGAAGTTCAATTTCGCCCACAAAGAAACAGGCCATAACGGCGGATTTTGTTTGATGGTACAAGATCAGGAGGTCGGAGCTTTGGGTATTACCGAAGTCAGCCCAGGTTATTTCTCTATCGGAAAGCCTTGGGCATACCTCCCCAGTATTGCCGCAATCAATCAGGCAACTGCCGGTACTTCCGGCGGACAGGCTTGGACACATCGTCCAGACACTATGTCTGTCTGGATCAAGCGTACCGGAAACAACTGGGACAAAGAGGACTTCTATCTCCTTTATTACGCCTGGGTGAAAGAAGCCAAAGGTACATCTTACAAAGGCAAGAACGGTAGTTGTACCTCGCATGAGGAGATTAACGAGGAGTCGGATATTCGTATTACCATGAATGGTAATGAATGTAAGACTACTGTTCCCGGCGAACAGGTGTGCGAAGGTATGTGGCGCGAGCGTGCTACTTATGGGCAATGGACCAACATACGTGTGCCTATTTATTATTTGAATGACAACGCCCCTAAATTCATGAACGTGATTTTCTCGGCGTCCAACTATCCTAACTTCCGCGCCAATAACGGACTTTATGTCGGTAACTCGCTCTATGTGGACGATGTGGAACTCATCTATTCGTCCAAAATCCAAACCTTGCGTGTCGGCGGCAAGGAATGGAAAGGCTTTGACCCGAATACCCAAGAGGTACAGATCTATTCCGTACCGGAGGGAACAACCTCTATCCCCGACATCGCCGCTTTCCGCGGAGCAGGCTCATTAACCAACGCCAAAGGAACAACCAAGGCGTTCCCCGGACGACAACTCAGCGGAAGCGAAATAACGATTACCAAAGGAGATCTTAAGAATACACCGACCGTCATTACTGTCAAATCAGAAGACGGCAAATCCACTACTGTATATAAAATCCAGTTCATGACCGCCAAGAGCAGCAATGCCAAGTTGGCGAATATTTACTATACTTATACCGATGCGGACAACCGGTCACAACGCGTCGCTGTTGCTGCTTTCAACCCAAACAACTACAACTACAAGGTTGAACTGCCTTACGGAGCTAAAGGAAAACCCGTGGTTGAGGCTGAGAAACAAGAGGACGAGCAAATCGTCTCCATTACACAACCGGCTTCGCTTACAGACAAAGCAACGATTGCTGTTACCGCGGCTAATGGTACTTCGAAAGCTACTTATACCCTCACTTTCGAGGCGGGAAAACTGGCTGATAATACCCTCAAGGATATCAAAGTAAACGGCAAATCCGTTCCTGGATTCACTCCGACACAGACGATTTATAAAGTGTCGCTGCCTACCAATACCACCAAGATGCCTACGGTAGAGGCGGTTTCCGCGTATCCGAAAGGCGAGCAGACGATTACTTACAACGCTCCGGAGGTAATCGATGGTGGCACTTATACCGTCAGCGTCACAACACCCGGTAATACTGTCGCCAAAATATACCGACTCAACTTCAAACTGGAGGCGTCTTCTTATTCTTTCCTCAAAGACCTGAAGGCGGGCAACTATATTACGGACTTTGACCCGGAGAACACAACCTACTATGTTAATCTGCCTTTGGGAACATCTTCCCTTCCGGCTATTACTTGGGAGAAAGGCGATGAGTACCAGACGGTTGTAAAAACAGACTTGCCCGACGGAGCTGTGGATGGAACGGTACGCGTTACCGTTACTGCCGGTAATGGGGACCAGACAATATATAAGATTGTCTTCTCTGCCGAGAAATCCGAAATATCCACATTGGCGGGTATCAAAATAGGTGGCGTGGCACTCGCAGATTTCAAAGAGGACGTTACTTCATATGACTACCAGTTGCCTGTGGGCACTACAACTCTGCCTGTCATTGAACCGATTGCAAGCGACGAGTTCCAAACGATTGTCGTTACCACCGCCGGTGTGAACGGAAAAACACGTATATCCGTTACTGCCGGAAATGGTAACATGACCAACTATTACATCAATTTCTCTGTCGCTACCTATAGCGATAACACATTGGCGAACCTCAAGGTGGAGGGCTACGAGATTGACTTTGCGCCTGAAAAAACAGAGTACTTCGTCAATCTCAAAAAAGGCACTACTAAACTGCCTAACATCACTTATACTCTCCAAAATCCGGACTTCCAAACGGCAACAGAGCGTACTTTCTCCGGCGTAACCGGCGATTATAAAGTGACCGTACGTCCTCAGAACGGAGCCAGTCGCACATATGTTATCCATTTCACGGTCGCTACATCGTCCAATACTGACCTCAAGATGATTTATCTGGATGGTAAACCGTTGGAGGGATTCAGCGCAGATAAACTGAATTATACACACAACTTGCCCGAGGGCGTCAGCAAAATACCGACTGTCACGTTCGACAAGGCGGAAGATACGCAGCGTGTACTCAGCGTACTGGAGAATAAAGTACAAACTATTACCGTAACAGCACAGAGTGGTGCCCAACGGGAATATAAGATTACGTTTGTCGTTACCGTTTCAAAGAATGCCTTCCTCGATATGATTTATCTGGACGGTAAACCATTAGCCGGATTCAAAAAAGAGCAACTCGACTACACCGTAATGTTGGAAAAGGCTACTTGTCCCGCCATTACGGTCAAGAAAGCGGCAGGACAGCAGGTAACCATTACGGCTCCTTATGCTGCTGGTAAAGCATATATCAAAGTGAAACCCGAAGATGGAGAAGCAAACACTTATACCATTGACTTCCAGGCTGGAGCAGCGGCTACCGTCAGACTCAAGAACATACTTGTCAACAAAGTGGCGCTCGTTGGATTTGATCCCGCTGTCTTGAACTATAAGGCAACTTATGAGAAGGATTTCCCTGCCGTCGAAGGAGTAAAAGACAATAATTCTCAAACCGTAAAAGTGAACTGGAAAGACAGTGTGGCGTGGATATTCGTTCAGGACACGCTCGGTAATCAAGCTTCTTATAGCATCGAGTTCACACGAAAACTCCAGAACAATAATGCCTTGGAGGCTATCTATGCCGACGGAAAACTTATCAGCGGTTTCAAGGCAACGACCTATGATTATTCCTTTGAATTGACACCTGGAAGCGATTATCCGGTAATTTCCTATAAGGAGAAAGATAACTCGCAAGTTGTGTTCTTCGGACAAGTTGAGGACGGCAAATGGGCGATAATCGTACTTGCCGAAGATGGTACACCGGCTACTTATACCGTGAAATACACGGTTAAACCCTATAACGATGCTACCCTCAAAAATCTCGCTGTGGATGGCGGTTATACCCTTACGCCGGCGTTCAACTCGACGACTTTCGATTATACGGTAACCATTGACGAAGGAGCACAGTTGCCAAATCTGTCCGTGGAGACGCGTATCGGACAAACAGTAATGCAACTTGACGCAAGTCAGACACTACAGCAGGTTATCGTTTTCGCACAAAGCGGAGAAAGCAAAACCTATTCAATAAATTACGCACGCGTGAAGAGTTCGAATGCGTTACTGGCTGACATACTTATTGACGGAGTCAGTCTGGACGGATTCGCTCCCACAAAAACGGATTATATTGACACCCTGCCTTCGCTCACACCGGTTGTGCCAAACGTATTCCCTGTTGCACAATTGCCCAACCAGGTAATTACTACTTGTTTCAGCAAACCCAACGGCACAACGAAGATTCATGTGGAGGCTCAAGATGGTACCACGATGGACTATTTTATCAAGTTCCCGACTCGCAGATCCAAGAATGCAAACCTCGGAGACTTGTACCTCGACTCCGAAGAGGCGGAAATCAGCTTCTCTCCTGACCAGACTGAGTATGAAGTAATTCTGCCTTACAGCGCTATGGAGTGTCCGAAAGTAATCTACGAAAAGGCTGAGAACGAACAACGTATTGACGTTATTTCTCGTCCGCTTGGACAGAAAACGGAAATAACGGTTACTGCGGCGAACGGCAATTCGAAAACATATACTATCTGGTTTAAACGGGAAGTGCTCAAGACCAGAAACTTGCTTACGATGATTCGCGTCGTGGAATTGGAGCAGGAATTAAGCCTCAAGGATAAAGACCAGCGTAATTTCGAAGTGCCGATGCCTTTTGGCTCACGTACTTTTACTATCGAATACAATAAGTCCTATGCCGCACAGACTGTGTTTGTTCAGCCCGGAGGTGTCAACCACCCGACCATCATTACCGTCAAAGCAAACAATGGTGACATCGCCGACGAGGTATATACCATCACACCGGTTGTGCCGAAGGAGGACCCTGCAGTTCTTTCGGATATTCAGGTAAATGGGGTTACTATCGAAGGATTCAATCCTGAGCAATTCTCGTACATCGTGCCCGTTACCGAAAAACCCAAACTGCGCTATACGCTCAGCAAAGGAGCAGAAATCAATATTACCGCACAAACCAGCAAACACTGGCAGGCGGAAGTGTCTTTCGGCGAAGACGAGAATGTTCGTACCAACGTATATGATGTATGGTATTACTATCCAAACGACGTCGTGCCGAATATGGATTTTGCACAATGGTCTAACGCAAGCACCACGACATCCGCAAAGAAACCGACGGGATGGCACGTTCTGGCAGATTTCGCGCCGGCTTATAGTTATTTGGCATTTACATTTACTCCGGGCGATGAAGTAAAACAAGACGGATCCAATAGTGTGGCTTATCTGCATACCCAATATAATAGTACTCCTTTAGCAGGATATATTCCAGGTTATATGACGCTTGGAAATATTGAGTATCATTACCAGCGGTGGGGTAGTAGTGCCTTCTCTATCAGTGGAGGTATGACCTTCCGTAATACACCGGATGAGATGTCCTACCGTGCAAAGGTGGATCAAGTGAATAATAATGCCCGCGTCCTCTACACCCTCAACGGTAGTGGCGGAGAAGAGACCTTGTTGCAAGAATTAACAAAAACGAGCGGTTATGTAACCCGCACGATGGACCTGACGCCGGCTAATGCGGTAGCAGAAGAACCGACGCAATTGAATATTACCTTTAACTCCTTTGACTCCGAGTCAGGAAAGAACGGTACGGCAGGTGGCGAAGCAAAGATGTATGTCGATTGGCTGACGCTAAGCTTCAACCACACGCTGACTTCGATGACGGCTGACGGCTTCAACGCAACGAAAGAGGGCAATGATTTCTCGGTTACGCTGGACGACCCTGAACGTATTGAGAAGCCGATTCTCGCTTTCACCGGAGAAGTGGCTGACCAGGCACAACTCATTACTTGGAACGCTCCTACCAAAGATGCGGACTTTGAAATACGTACGGCTTCTATCCGCAACTTCGCTGAGAACGGTACCGACTATACCGACTATACGCTAACGGTAAAACGACCGCTTGATACTCAAAACAAGCTCAAAGACTTGCTCCTTGACGGGGTTCAAATAACAGGTTTTGCTGCGGAGAAAGTGAACTACTCGGTAGTCTTGCCGGCTACGCGTATCACGCTCCCGGATATTCAACCGGTACCGGCTTCGTCACTCCAAACAGTTACCACGAAGTACAATGCTACCGACTCCATAATGACCATTACCGTCAAACCGGAGAAGGGTGCCAATACCGTCTATAAAGTGAAGATTTCTACCAACTGGAGCGACGATACCACATTGGCTAACATTACGGCGGAAGGTATGACATACGACCCGGCTGTTCACGAATATGAAATCACGGCAAGTGTGATGCCTCTCATCTCCTTTGACAAGAAATCTGACTTGCAAACAGTTACACTCAAAAACGGCGTCATTACGGTTAAGTCTGAAACGGGAGGAACGGGTACTTATACCATCAAATGTGTAGAACCGGCGCCCGTCACTTCCGGTAAGATGAAAGAGTTTACATGTGGAATCAACGTACTGAAAGACCTCGGAGGAAATAAAACGGACAAAACGGAGGATAAACCCGAAGAGTATGTCTCTTTTGAGCGAGAATTCAATACCGACTCCGTCGTCTTTGTGCAAGACGAAGAAAAGATGCAGTGGCAGGTGTACGGTACAAATAATGTTACTTATACCTGGAATTATCCGACAGCACTATCGGCGAACACCAACTTGGCAGACATCCTCATCGGTGGTGTCAGCTTAGAGGACTTCCAACAGGCGGAACTGAACTATCTGGTGGTTTCCGATACCACACTTGTGGTTGAACCTGTTTCGGCAGAAGAGAGACAAGTGGTCAACACGACCGTTGCTCCTGTGGCAGGAGGATCCGTTTATACGGTGACAGTGACTGCCGCGAACGGAATAGCTACCAAAGCCTATTCTGTGACCGTACGCCGTTCTATGAGCGATATCGCTACGCTGAAAGATATCCTTATTGATGGTGTTTCTCTGGAGAACTTCGATCCTGAACAGTTGAACTATACGGTTATTCTCCCGACACCGGCTATAAAAATGGAACAGCCGAAAATGCCGAATATTACCTATGTGGCAGGACAGAAAGGACAAACAGTGATCGTTAAAACCGGTGAGCGGAACGGAGATCCTACCACCTTTGAGGTAACCAGCGAGGATGGTACGCAGAAACGTTTCTATGAATTGACCGTCAATGCGGAACCCAGTCATTGTTCCGACCTTACGGGTATTACGGTCAACGGCGTTTCGATGGATCACTTTGAACCCGGACGTCACCACTATTCCGTAGTCCTGCAGACCAGTAAAATTGGTATTGACTATACTTCGGATGATCGCTTCCAACATGTGGACACGATTGTAAACGTAGTGAGTGTTGACCATGAGTATCATTATACGCTTAGAGTAACGGCGGAGGATGGTACTTCATCCGACTATACGGTAGAGATATATGTGGAGAACCAGTCAAACGATGCACAACTGGCAAATATTACCCTTAACGGCAAGAAATTTGAGGACTTCGAGCGTTCGCTCAATAGTGACCTCATATTTGATAGCGGCAACAATAACTACGAGATTTACCTGCCTTCCGGCACTACTGTGCTGCCCGAAGTGAACGCACAACTTAAAATGACAGGTCAATCTGTTGTTATTACGCAGAAACAAGAATCCGTACTGCTTGATGTGACCGCAGTGGATGGCGTAACGCATAATGTCTATACGCTCCATTTCCTTGTTCCGCTGTCCAAGAATGCTGACCTCTCAATGATCTTCCTCAACGGTGAAGAATTGGCAGACTTTGACCCATCATATTACTTCTACCAGATTGAACTGCCCGTCGGCGTACATACAATGCCGGAAGTGGCAGCACAAAAAGGCGAGGCAAGTCAAACGCTAAAACCGATTGAGATAGATAATAACAAAATGCAAGCCACTATCCGTGTACAGGCGGAAGACCCATCCGTCAAGGAGAATACATATGTCGTCCTCTTCCGTCTTACGCAGTCGGACGCAGATAAACTGAAGATGATTTATCAAGACGGACAACCGCTGGAGGGCTTCAAGCAGAATACCTTGTACTACGCGCTTTCGTTGCCGGTAGGAACAACGGCGTTCCCGGAATTGTCATGGCAAGAAGAAGACGAATGGCAGACCATTACCATGGAAACGGTGGAATCTACACCGAATACGCTCGTTCGTCAAATCTATGTA
>Ga0310694_10003001_pt1 | contig 16728 bp, 27 predicted proteins | sample 174DNAGHGhighgp2_FD_203884 | JGI IMG/M metagenome (GOLD analysis project Ga0310694, IMG submission 203884) | Sheep rumen microbial communities from Palmerston North, Manawatu-Wanganui, New Zealand - 1742 DNA GHGhigh gp2 (v2) (version 2) | ecosystem: Host-associated > Mammals > Digestive system... | reverse complement strand
ATTTACATTCGAGGAACATCCAAGTAAAGAAGGTTTATTTATCTTAAGAGGTGAAAATACTCCAGGTGTAACTCCTGAGAAGGAAGAGCCTAAACCAGAACCCGAAGAAGAAGAAATAGATGATTTAGTAGACGATTTAGTAGATGATGCCGAAGAAATATCTGAAGAAGACTTTTCTTTTGACGAACTTTAATTGTGAAATTAAAGAACTTTATAGATAATTCCATTATTTAGATACTTTTTATATTTATTTAATGAATTTGAAATAATATGGCATTAAATTTTGGTAGTGTTGCCAGCATTAACACAAACGCTGGAGGTAGTTATTTAAGAGCTTGGAATATTTATGATAATGTTAAATTTGAAGGCATTAGTGATGAAATAAGTGGAAACCGCCAAGACGGTGGAACTTGGAGAGCTTGGGACTTTACATTTACAAGTCCACAAGGTTCTTATAGAGAAAGAATTTTTGAACCTAATGAACAAGGTCAAAATAGACGTAAAGTTCAAAACGCTAATGGCCACGAAACTGAACTTCCTTCTGATATGGAAAGAGTTCTTTACTTTGCAGCTCAAGTTGTAGATACTTATGCAAAGGATAAGTATGAAAAGTATGTACAAGCATGTGCTAAAATTAGTACATTCGATCAATTTATCGCACTTTTACATAAAGTGTTAGATGGAACAACTGTAACATCAAATCTGCTATTAGCAGGTCGTAATAATAATGGTACTGTATATGCAGCACTTCCTAACTTTGTAAGAGTTAATAGTAAGACTAGAGAGGCTTATACTTCTGAAAGATTCTTAGGAGATTCTCTTGGATTCTCTGCTTGGGAACTTCAGCAAAAGAAAGCTTATGAAAGTGCTCGTCCTACAAATATGCCTGATGAAGGTAATGATGGAAATACAGTAGATACTCAGTCTGACGAAAACTTTGATGACTTAATGGCTGATTTGTAATCCTCAAAGTAAATAATTATATTTGAGGTATTAATTAATATGAATATATGGATTTCAGAATTAAACCTCAGATTGATAAAAATTATTTACTTTCTTATTATTCTGAAGAAACTTATTTAAGTCATTATTTAAATCTTCCTGTTAAAAAAGGTTTATTTAAGAACCCTTTAAGGAGAGATAATAAAGTGACTTGTTCTTTTTATAAAAGTAAATCTGGAGATATACTATTTCACGATTTCGCCACAGGTGAACAGCTTAATTTCATTGGTGTAGTAATGTCTAAATATAATGTTGGATATTATGAAGCAATGAGTATTATTGCAGAAGACTTCGGATTAAAGGAGTCTAAACGAAACTCCAAGAACTATCAAAAACTCTCAATCAAAGATGCTCCTAAGTTTGAAGACTCTGGTCCATCAAAAATAGGAGTAGAAATCAAAAATTTTACAAAAGCTGAACTTGATTGGTGGAAAGAATATGGTGTGTCTCCAGAAATACTTAAAAAATATAATGTATATTCTTGTAAAAATGTATTCTTAAATGATAAATTATTTACTACTAATAGCAAATTAACCTTTGGATATTATGGTGGTAAATTAGAAGGAATGGAATTATGGAGAATATATTATTCTCAAAGGGAACAATATAGGTTTTTAACTAATTGGCCTTCTAAAAAAGTCCAAGGATATAAACAGTTACCAAAAGAAGGTAAATTATTAGTAATCACAAAATCAATGAAAGATGTTATGTGTTTGGCAGGGCTGGGAATATCAGCTATTGCTCCAAACTCAGAAAACATTTTTATTAGTGATAAGATGTTAGAAGACCTTAAAAAACGGTTTAAACACATTGTCGTATTTTATGATAATGATAGACCTGGACTTCGTAATATGGTCAAGATTAGAAAAAATCATCCAGAATTAAATTTCTTTTGGATACCTTTAGACAAAGAAGCTAAAGATATAAGTGATTTTTATAAAAAGTTCAAAAGACAAAAGACTTTAGAATTTATTAAAGAAAGTATATTAAAATTAAAATAGCAATGGCAAAACGTTAGAAAGAATTAAATACTTCTTGTAGAGCCACTTTTAAAGATGGTCATACAGAAGATTTTGCTTCTATTGAAGAAGCTAGTGAAAAAACTGGATTAAGTGTAGCCAGTATAAAAATACGCTGTAATAAAAAAGGATGTGGAGGAAAAGATAAAACAACCTTTGAATGGTTAGATGAACATACAAAACGCTCTTATCAAGCAAAAAAGAGTAGAAATAAAGGTAGTGCTTGGGAATTAGAAATTGTGCATAAGTTAAATGAATTAGGGTTTGAAGTAAAAAATGCACGAGGTGAAAGTAAATTCCTTGATAATAGTAAAATAGATATTGCCGATATGAGAGGAGATTTACCTTGTAATATACAAGCTAAACACCTTGCAAATACTCCAAGTTATTTTGCTATAAGAGACGCATGTCCAGATAAAGAAAAACCATTCTGTATATTATGGAAACAATCATCTACTGGAGAAGGTAATAGCAAGGGCAGTATTGCTATGATCCCAACCGATTTTTTCTATGAGTTATTACAACTTTATTTAAATAAATGAATAAATATATTTGGGCAGAATTTGAAGATGGCGAAGCTATGCCTGTAATTAAAAAAATAGTCGCCAACAATTATAAAGAGGCTATTGAAAAAATAGCTGAACAGTATGAAGAATATTTAGATATGGAACTTGATTATGATAGTTGGGAAGTATTAGGAGATTCCCTTGATGAACAAGGTGTCCATATCAGCGAAAAGTTATTAGATATAGAAGAATTATAATGTTAAGAATAGGATTAGATTTAGATCAAACAATTGATGATTTTTATGGGGCGTATTTTGAAAGATTTGGTATTCCAAAAAAGGAAAGTGAAATCACAAAGAATGTTCAAAGAAAGTTATCAAAAGATAAAGAGTTTTGGCTTAATTTGCCAGTACTTAGGCGTCCTAATTTTGTACCTGCTCTTTATTGCACCGCGAGAGTAAATCCTAAATCTTGGACTAAACAATATTTGGAAAAAGAAGGATTTCCTAAAGCTCCCGTATATCAAGTTCCTGGATATTGTGCTGATAAAGGAATGAGAATTAAAGGAAGAGTAGATGTTTTTATTGATGATTCAGTACACAATTTCGAGAAACTTAATAAGGATGGAATCCCTTGTTTGTTAATGGATAGTCCTTATAATCAAAATTATAATACAAAACATAGAATTTATAATCTTGATATAATAGAAATCGAAATTGCATATAAGAAGTTAAAAAATGAAATTAAGTGAAATTAAAATTACTCCAATTATCGAATCTTTGAGATTGGAGAATATTGATGATGATGTATATTTCTCTGAGAAGTTTGCTAATTATATTAGTAATTCAAGGCTAAAAGATATAGACCCTGATGAAGAAGGAACTCCAGAGAAATTCTTTGAAACAAGACCAAAACTTTATAGTGATAGTTTGTACTTTGGAAGTGCTATTCATGAATTGACTTTACAACCAGAATCTTTTGAATTGGTTGAAAATATTGATAGGCCTACTGCAAAAGCAGGATTTATGGCTGATGAACTTTATAGTCCAGATGGTATAACTCCTACTGATGAACAAATTATTGAAGCCTCTAATAAGATTGGTTATTATAAGGATAAAATGACCGAGAATAGAATTACAGAACTTAGAAATAAATGTAATGCTTATTGGAGAAATCGTGCTCTATATGAAAATGGGAAGACTTTTGAAAAGAATCAAATTTATATAGATGAAAAAGGAAGAGAAAAAATAGACAAATGCTTAAAGTCTTTAAAAAAGAACAAAGAAATTCAAGACCTTCTTCATCCTAAAGGAATTACAGAGGATCCCATTGTTGGAAATGAGCAAGCGCTTCTGATGGATGTTCTTGTAGAAGCTCCTGGTAATAAACCTTTCAAATTAAGACTCAAAAGTAAACTAGATAATTTTTCTATTGATAAGGAATCTAACACTATTACTGTTAATGACTTAAAGACTACAGGTAAATATATTACCCAGTTTGATGGTGCTGTTGAGAAATATCACTATTATAGGGAAATGGCTTTGTATTGTTGGTTATTAAGTCTTTACTGTAAACATAAGTTAGGAATGGAGAAACCAATTATTAAGAGTAATTTCTTAGTAGTAGAAACTTTTCCAGATTTCTATACTAAAGTCAGTCCAATGACTTCTAAACTTTTTAAGAAAGGATTTGATGAATTTAGTAAATTGTTAAAACTTGTAGCATTTTATTGTTGTGATGGCAATGGATATGAAGGATTCCGAGAGGATGTCGAAACTGACATACCAACAGAGAGCTGAATTATTTAAAGATTTATTTAGTTTAGGTTTTATTAATTCAGATATCAATGAAAAGCTCGCCTTAATAGCTTTAATTGGTTATACAGTTATGAAACTTAGGGAAAAGAAGCCGGATGTATCATATTATCAAGTAGTTAGAAAACTTGCAGAAGGAACTGGACTACATGAAGAACTGATATGGGCTATTGCGATAATAGCTGAAGACTTTTCCTACGGTTGTAAGGATTTTCCTAAGTTTGGTTTGGAAGAAAAGCAAATTGTTCCGAAAATTAAGGATATTATGAGAAAATATATGCCTTTTTAAAAATACAAGTTAAACTAAATATTTCTTTTATTAACACTTATTAACACTAGTCTGCTTGGATTAGGTTTAATAAGTGTTTATATTTGTAACACAACCTTCGAAGAGAAGGTGATGATGATTAGATAATTGTAAATTTTTAGATGATTTTTAATGAAAATGAATTAATATTTTACAATTATGGAAACAAAGTTTTTAAATTTTAAGAAAGTAGAAGTAACAGGAGCAACAAAAGAAGAAGCAGTAAACAAAGCCCCATTTTTCATTCAAGGAGATGCAACTCAGGCATATAAGAATTGGAAGAAAAAGCAAGTAAACGGTGTTACCGAAGCTGGAACTAAGGAGTTTATGTTAGAGTATCTTGCAAAGAAATCTAAGAATGCTCCAGGTATTGGATTTGCTATCACAATCGAGGCTGCAGTGCCCGATACAAGAGAGCGTCCTTACACATTTAAAGATGTAAAGAACGAGCAGGGAAAGAGAAAGTATAAGACTACTTATCAGCTCGTAGACAAAGCTACTGGTGAAATTATCGCTTCCACACAGGAAACAAAAGCCAAGGCTAAGGAGATTGCAAAGAACCTTTATAAAGAGAAGGGTTATAAAGGAAACATTATTTGTACTTATACTAAGCAAGTTGCTGAAGGTGAGCCTGTTGCTTTCGAAGTAACATATACTCCTTCAAAGAGTTCTAAAGTAGGTACATATTTAGTATTTGGTATTGAAGCCTAAACTTCTGCTTTTTGATTTTTAAAAAGTAACTATTAATATGAAGGGGTGGTTATCGGATAATATCTGGTAATCACCCCTTTATTTTTTTGTCTAATCTGATTACTACAGTTCTGAGAAGAACTTACATTTATGTGTACAAAATTAATTAATAAAATAAGTGGGGAAGAATTTTATAAGAAGATAACATTAGGAAGAGATGAGATAATTAATTCAGAAGAAAGATTAGAACAATTTTTTGGCCTTTTTTATGTATATTCAACAGGAGGTGGTATTTGGTGTGGTAAAACAAAATATCCGCATACTCGAAGTGCTAATGATGGGTTATTTGAAATGGAACTTAAATCAGGTGAGAATTTTTATGTTTTACAAGAATGTAAATTAAATAATAAAGATAGTGGTAAAGCACTTTGTCAAATGTGTATTTATTATAATATGGAACCAGAAGAAATTAAAAATAAAATTAAATATTTTGTTGTAATTACACCTAATAATTATGATATTTTTCCTGTTAGTACATTAAAATCTAAATTAGATAAAATTGCAATGATAATGGATACTGTTCATATTACTCCATGTAAAGCATATGATAATCCAACAATAAAAAATTTAATAGTATTTTCTGAATCTACATATGAAGGTGTAGAACATCTTAATTGGAGAAATATGGAAGATATGGGAGATATTATAAAAACATTAATAGATAAAGCAACAAAAGACGCAATTAAAGAAATAGAAAATGGAAATAACAATAGACGAGTTGCTTAAAGGAAAAGCAACCAAAATTAAGGAAAAAGCATTTTATCAAACTGAGGCATATGTAACTCCTTTCTTAGATAGAATGCAAAAGATTACTAATGATTTTAAAGTCAAAGTAGAACTTCCAGATCAAATTACTGTAACTCAGAAAGATGATGTGGACTTTGATGATATTACTTATAATAGAGTATGGATTCAAGGTGTTTTACCACAGGAGTATGACATTGAGAATCATCAAGATGTAATCGGAATGGTATATGGATTGGATGTTCGTAAACCAATTGTTAAGTTCTATAGAGGAGGACTTAATAGAGCTTGTTGTAATTTATGTGTTTTTGATCCTTCTTATTTAAAGGTTCAAGAACTTGCTCCAGAAAAAGCTATTAACTTTACTGGATTGGATAATATTATTGAGAAAACTAATGAGATTAAAGACTTTTTAAATTTCTTACATACAACACCATTTTCTCGGGATGAACAAAATATAAACGAAAATCTTGGAATGTGGGTGAGAAATACTCTTGATCTTAATTTTGATAATGGACTTAGTAAAGCTAAGTTGGCAACTTCTATGGCAGTCGATGCCTATAAACTTTTATTTAAAGATGCAAAGTCTCCTTATTTTGTAAATCCTGGAACTAATACTGATATGTTTAGAATTTATAATGCATTTACTGAACTTATTAGTAATAAAGACAAGGATATTATGAATGAATGTGAAAAGACTTTGTTAGTTAAAGATATAATTGGATTAAATGAATACTAATTTTATAAATGTGCTTACTGCTGTTGGAGGTAAGTATTTAAGAAAAGATTCTTATGGAGAAATTCAAGTTAAGAATATTCTTGATAATTTAAATGTTAAATACAAACAGGAAAAATTAATTACAGTTCCAATTTGGGGTAAAGACCGTCTTATTAGAGCTGATTTTTATCTTCCAAAGCAAAACTGCATAATTGAATTTAATGGTAAGCAACATTATGAGTATATGCCAGAATATCATAAAAGTGAAGGTTCTTTTAAATATCAACAAGAAAGGGATGCAGAACTTGAAAAATATTGTTTAAGAAATAATATTAATTTAATGGTATTCCGGTATGAAGATTTCAAGAGTGGAAAAATGAAGCGGGATATTACCAATATGGTAAATATGCAAGGAAAGATGGGAGTTATTGATTTCCCTGAAATTTTATAATTTGGATTATTCAAAATAAAATACTATATTTATATCCTAACAACATTTAATGAGTATGAATATAATTAAAAGAAACGGACAACGAGAAATCGCAAATCCTGGAAAGATAAAGGCAGCAATAAAAGCTGCCTTTTCTGCCTGTGGATACACTTTAGATGAAGAGGTATATGATAAAATTACAAATCATGTACCATTATGGGAAGATATAGTAATAGATGATATTCAAGAACAAGTTGTAGAAACCTTAAGAGAATTTGGATATGATGAAGTTGCAGATGCTTATATAATTTATAAAGCAAAACGTGACGAAGCCAGAAAAATGGTTGAAGACCAAATTAATTTCATGACTAATTATATAAATAGTAATGAAAATGCAGCCTCATCTTCTAATACCGATGGTAATGCTAATATTACTTTAAAGAATGTTTCTAATCTTGAATCTGAAGTTCCAAAAGACAAGAATAGACTTGTTCAAAGAGCTTGGATGAAGAGAGCTTTAAATGAACTTTCTCCAGATTTAGCTAAACAATATGAGAAAGATTTAAAACATCATATCATATACGCACATGATGAAGCTTCTTCTCCAGTAGTAAAGAATTATTGTGAAGCAGTAACTTTATATCCTCTTGCTACCGATGGTACTAGTTCTATGGATGGAACTGGAACTAAACCACCTCAGCATCTTTCTACTTTTGCCGGACAAATTGATAATCTTTTATTCTTATTAAGTGCTCAATGTAAAGGAGCAGTAGCTTTTGGTGAATTTTTTAATTTCTTTGACTACTATGCAGTTAAAGATTTTGGTCCACATTATCATTTAAAATCTGATTTATATGCTGATAGTGAGTATGTAACTAATCGTAAAACTATTGGACAAAAGATTGATCAAATATTCCAACAAATAGTATATTATTGGAATCAACCCGCTGGAAATAGAGGAGCACAAAGCCCGTTCAGTAATATTTCATATTATGATAGTAATTACTGGCATGCTTTGTTCGATGATTTTTGTTTTCCAGATGGAACTAAACCAGAATGGGAGCGTATTGATTGGCTACAAAGAAGGTTCATTCATTGGTTTAATGAAGAAAGGACCAAAGTACTACTTACTTTCCCTGTTGAAACAATGGCACTTCTTACTGATGGTAAAGATGTTATAGATAAGAGTTATAAGGATTTAACAGCAGAAATGTGGTCTAAAGGACACAGTTTCTTCTTATATATGTCTGATAATCCTGATAATCTGGCGTCCTGCTGTCGACTCCGTAATGAAATTCAGGACAATGTATTCAGTTTCACCAATGGGTTAACAGGAGTTCAGACAGGTTCTTGTAATGTAATTACTCTTAATCTTAATAGAATTGTACAGGATTGGGTAAGATCTAGATATGGAATTACTGCTAGACGTCCTCTGAAAGTAACTGATTATGAGTACTTTGCAGAATACTTATCTGAAATAGTAGAAAGAGTTCAGAAATATCATATAGCATATAAACACAATCTTTATATGTTTGAAAAAGCTGGACAATTTACAGCTTCAACAGCTGGTTATATTAAAATGGACAAACTTTATTCTACTATTGGTCTTAATGGAATTAATGAAGCTGCCATGTTCTTAGGAATGAAAGTTTCTTATAATGAAGAATATAAAGACTTTTGTAGACTTATTACAGGAACTATAAGTGAGCTTAATAAGAAAAATGGTAAGAAAGGATATCTATTCAATACAGAATTTGTTCCCGCAGAATCATTAGGTTCTAAGAATTTTATGTGGGATAAGAAAGATGGTTACTGGGTTCCGGAAGATGGTAGGGTACTTTACAATTCTTATTTCTATGATGCTCATGATAATACTTCTCCTCTTGAAAGACTTCATATGCATGGAAGAGAATTTACAGAGTTATTAGATGGTGGAGTTGGAGCACATATTAATCTGCAAGACCATCTTTCAAAGAAACAGTATCTGGATTTGATTGATAAAGCGATTGAATGGGGAACTTCTTACTTCACATTTAATATTCCAAATACACAATGTGATGATTGTGGATTTATTAGTAAACAAAGACTTACTAAATGTCCTAAATGTGGAAGTGAACATCTAACTTGGTGGACAAGAGTTATTGGATTCTTACGTCCAACTAAAACATTTGACAAATATAGGAAGATTGAAGAAAGTCAACGAAATTACGCAAAATATGAAATTACTTGATTTTTACGCAGACTGGTGTGGGCCTTGTAAAGTATTATCAAAAACATTTGAACAGTTTAGTGAAAAACATCCAGATGTACCTATTATTAAAATTAATATAGAAGAAAATGAAGAAGAAGCTGAAGCTTGGGGAGTAAGAAATATCCCTTCTGTTTTCTTAATAGATGATACAATACAAGGTACTGAACCTAATTTTATTAGAAAATTCGTAGGAGTTAAAACATTAAAAGATTTGGAGGATTTTGTATATGAAGATAGTTCACGAAAATAATTTACCTTATGATCCAGTAAAAAAAGGAGATTATGAAAATTATGTAGGCATTTCAGAAATGTCTATTACATATGTTCAAGAACCTGATTGTACAGAAGATCAAGATGGAGATTATCAAGAGCTTAAAATTGAAGCCCGAGATGGTGGTGGTGGATTCTTTTTAAATTTAAAAACTAATAGCTGGAGTATAGACAAACCAGAAGATATAACTGAAATTGTAAATGATTTTAAAAAGAGATTAAATGAGAAAATTGGGGATCTTTGATTATTCATCTGGAACTTTACATGTATTTAAAATACCTGATGATGTAGAAGATATAGATGAATATGTTGAAAATAAAGGCTTTAAAGCAGAAAATGTATATTGGATGTTATTAAAACATGTTTTACTTAATTTATGAAAAAGACTTTAATAATTCCAGATGTTCATGGTAGAACATTTTGGATAGAACCCTGTAAATGGGCAGCTGAGAACAATATACCTATAATATTTCTAGGTGATTATTTCGATCCATATGGTTATGAAGGAATTACTCCAGAAATGGCTATTGAAAATGGTAAAAAACTTACTAATTTTGTAAATGAAAATCGTGAGTTATGTATAACATTGGTTGGAAATCATGATTTAGAATATTTAGGTTATCCATGGTTTCCAGAAGGTGGAAGGCATAGTCGTGCATATCAAGACGAAATAATAAATTTATTAACTAGACTCCCACTTCAACTAGCTTATTTAGAAGACAATAATTTATTTACTCACGCTGGAATAAGTACTCATTGGGGAAAAGAATTAGTAGATTCTCCATATTGGGATGATGAAAAAAGTCCAGATGAAAATTTAAATATATTACTTAATAAAGCCTTAGTTGATAAAGAAATGAAAGCTAAAGATTTATTAAGTTATGTCGGATATGCTAGAGGTGGATGGAATAATTCTGGTTCATGTGTATGGGCTGATATGTCAGAAACTATACAATGTAAACCTTTTATGAATTATACACAAATAGTTGGCCACAATCAATTACGAGATGATGATTGTATATATGCTAGAAAATATAGAGGAGAAGACCATTCTAATCTAAATGACATATGGTATTTGGATTGTAGAAGGGCGTTTATAATAGATGAAAATAATGAAATAAAACCTTGGGAATAAAAATGTTTAAATATACTGATACTGAAGTTACATTTAGTGAATTTCCTGATGAAATATCTTTATGTATAAACATAAGTGGATGTCCAATACATTGTGATTATTGTCATAGTAAAGAGTTGTGGCAAAATATAGGTAATATACTTATGTCTACGACTATAATTGATTTAATAAACAATAATCCTGGAATTACTTGTGTTGGATTTATGGGTGGAGCACAGGACGTTTATCATTTGTTAAATCTAGCAATATGTGTTAGGAATAAATTTCCTAATATTAAAATAGGCTGGTATACTGGACAATCTGAAATTCCAGAAATTATTTCAGAAAATCTAGAATATTTCGATTATATTAAAATAGGCCCTTATATTAAAGATAAAGGTGGTTTAGATAATCCAAATACTAATCAAATTATGTACAAGGTTAATCATCTTCCTGATGGAGAATCAACACTAGAAAATATAACTTATAAATTTTGGAAAAATGGAAAACAATAACAATGTTTCAATTAATTTAGGTTTTGCAGGAGCTTTAACTATTGCATTTATAGTATTAAAACTAGTAGGTGTAATTAACTGGTCTTGGATATGGGTACTATCTCCGCTTTGGATTGGTTTTATTTTAGGTTTAGTAATTCTTATAATTATAGTAGCTGCTTGGGCACTAATTCAATGATAGACATTTATATTGTTTATGATGATCCTTCACATAAAGAATTGATAGAAATGATTCAATTTAAAAAACAACCATTTCTTCATTTCTTAAATATGAATACTTTAGAAGGTAGAAAAAAAGGATTTAAACTTAAAGGACAATATGGTGCTAAGAAAAATCCTTTTGTAGTTATAGAAAAGAATGACCAATTACAAAAAGTATTTTGGTCAGAAGGAAAAGATGATGCAATAAACCAATTAATAAAATGGGCGACAGAAAATTAACTTTTGGAAAGTATAAAGGATGGAAAGTAGCTGATTTAATAGTTTCTAATCCGGAATATGTTAAATGGGCAGATAAAAATGTTCCTTACTTTAATACTACCGCAGATGAAAAAAGAATATTATACAGAGATGATAGGTTAAAAGAAAATAAAATAACTAATATCTTATGATAGTAAATGTAAAAAGAATAAATGAAAAAGCAGTATTACCTGCTTATGCAAAACCTGGAGATGCTTGTATGGACATCACAGCAACAGATTTAGAATATGACATAAAGAACGATAGATGGATTTATCATACAGGTTTAGCTTTTGAAGTTCCTCAGGGATATTATATGAGTTTAAGACCTCGTAGTTCTAATACTAAATGTGATTTCTATATAGCTAATGCTCCTGGAACTCTTGATTCTGGATATAGAGGAGAACTTCTAGTAATATTTAAACGTAGAGACAAAATAGCTCTTGAAGATTTTGCTATGTTATTCAAAGGATGTGATCCTAGTGCTGTAATGAATGCTTATGTAAACAGTATGCTTTCTATCTCTCCCTATATTCCTGGAGAAAGAGTATGTCAGTTAATGATTTTACCTTATCCTGAAATTGAATGGAATGAAGTTGAAGAGTTATCTGTAACTGAACGTGGTGAAGAAGGATTTGGAAGTACTGGAAGATGATAGGAAGTCATAACAGTTGGTCATATTTAAAACCAACAAAATGGTGGATGCGTTTATTTGCTTTTACAGCAAAATGTCAAACTTATGATATTAAAACGCAATATAAGGATTATGGAGTTAGAATGTTTGATTTAAGAATTAGATTTAATGAAGACGGTTCTCCAATTATTTGTCATGGATTAATGGAATATAAATACGATATAACTGATTTATATTCTGATTTAAATTGGCTTGATAGTCAAGAAGACGTTACTATAAGATACCTTTTAGAATTAAGAGGAAATTATTGTAATACTGAAGAATGGCAAAGAGAACAATTCATCAAATTTTATGAAAATGCTAAATTCTTATATAGAAAATTAAAATGGGCTGAAGGTAGAGATTTGCCTGATTTTGATAGACTAATATTCGATATTCCAGAAATAAATATTGTAGAAAAATATAGTTCTGTTTGTCCTCCTAGAATTATTGATGATTGGTGGCCTTGGTTATATGCAAAATTGCATAATAAAAAGAACAAAGAAAAGTACGAAAATGACAATTGTTATTTACTAATTGATTATGTTAACATTTGAAGAATTTAAAGAACAAATTGACTTAATTAAAGCAGTTCATGAAAATTTAGATGAATTAAATAAGTTACATTTTGATATATTTGATACTGATTTAATTAATAATTGTCTAAGAATCTTTGATAATTTTATACTTTCACATTTCACTGAAGAAGGTTCCGATTTAGTATTTTGGTGGTTATATGAAGACGTTAAAAAAGTACTTTATGAAACTATTGCTCCAGACATATTTAATGGGGAACCAAAAAAGATTGAAATTAATATTGAAAAAATAGAAGATTTGTGGGCATATATGATTAAATATAAAAAAGTATATTTTAAATAATGGATTTATTTAATCAAGAACCAGATAAATCTCTAGTTTATTTAATTTCTCGTGATGCTAAAGGTAAAATAAGATGTATTAAAACCGAATACCAAAAAATAACAGACGGCTATGTAATATATCGTTTTACTTGGCAATTGGGAGGAAAAAATACTAAACAACCTGATATTTTTATAACTAAAGGTAAAGCAAAGAGAACTGTTCAAGAACAAACTCAATTACAGTTTGATGCTATAGTTAAAGAATATAAAGACAAAGGTTATAAAGAAGTAGAAAACAATCCCGAAGAAATGGATATAAAGACTCTGGAAGAAATTCTTCCAGAGTTTTCTACTGATGCTAGAGGGATACGTAAGCCTATGCTTGCTAAACCTGCAGATAAAGTTAAGAAATCAGTTATAGACAATTTAAAATATTGGTATGCCAGTAGAAAAATCGATGGAGTACGATGCTCAATGTTCTGGGACGGCTCTAAAATACGAACTGGATCACGTGGAGGTGGGCACTACGATTACTCGACAACTCATATTACGCAACATCCTGTTTTAATTGAATATTTCAAAAAACATCCTGATATAATACTTGATGGAGAACTTTATAAACATGGTAAATCATTACAACAAATCAGTGGAGCAGCAAGACTTGAGAAAAATGCTGTAGATTGTGAATGGTTACAATATTATGTTTATGATATAATGATTCCAGATGTTCCTTTTAAAGAAAGATTAAAATCTCTTATAGAATTTGCTAAAGAAGTTCACATAGGATTTGATCCATATCATGATTTTGGTAAAGATGGTCTACAAGTTCAAATAGTACCTCAAACTAAAGTACATGGATATGAGAATATTATGAATCTTCATAACAAATATGTAGAAGAAGGCTTTGAAGGAGTAGTATGTAGAGATCCAAATGCTAATTATGAATTTGGTTCTAGGAAGAATTGTATGCTTAAATTCAAAATGTATCAAGATTCTGAATTTAAAGTAATTGATTATGAATTAGGTTTAAGGGGTGTAGAAGATATGGTATTTATATGTGAAACTCCAGCTGGAAATATCTTTAAGGCTAAGCCAATGGGTAGTAAAGAAGTAAAAGAAGAGTATGTTAGAAACTTTGAATCTTCTTATAAAAATACTTATGCTACTATTAAATATTTCTATTATTCTAATGGAGGAAATATAAATACAGGGGTTCCTCTTCAACCTTGTTTAAAAGCGTTTAGAAACAAAATTGATATGTAATATGAAAATAAAATTTAAAGAAACTATTATTATAGTATTTGTAATCTTATTCGGAATTAGTGAATTAAATACTTATACTCAGATTCAAAGAGTCAAAGAGAATCAGAAATGTTTAATTGAATGTGTAGAATATGTAGATAGTGTTGTAAGAGATATGCGTTTTGGAACTGGTGATTATGCAGCAGTAGATACTAGTTTTGTAGATATATCAGAAGTAGCAGTAAAAGATACTGCTGAATATAACGCTTATATGAGAGGAGAGAAATAATTATGATGGTTCATAAATCAACTAGAATTAAAAATGGGAAAAGTTAAAAGCTGATGGAAATTCCAAAAAAATTTAAAATTGGAGGACAAGTTTTCCAAATAAAATTATTAGACCAAGTTAATAATGGAGATTCTTATGGTGATTTCAGTTATTGCCCTGCAGAAATTAGACTTGCTACTAAATATGAAGATAATGGATTAAAAGAAATTCCACATAATCAGATGTTAAATAATTTCTGGCACGAAGTTTTTCATTGTTTTAATTATATGTGGAATACGGAAACAGATGAAGCATTAGCACAAACTTTTGCTAATTTTATGTGTGAATATGAAGAAAGCAAAGAAATCTAAAGAAATTCCAGAAATTAAAATAGTAAGGAGTCCTGGAGTTTTTAATATAAGAATACTCGGTCCTGACGGTAAGGTTCGAGGTAAAAACGGAATGGACAAAACACAGGTTTTTGATTTCTATTTCGTAGGATTAGATAAAAATCTACAAGGACTTCGTGAAAAATTTGGAAATATAAATGATACTTTTGCAGAAAGTATATTAGAAAAATATAAAACTATTTATAGTAAATATAAATTTAAGTATCAATATGTAGATAGTTATGGTCATTTATGGGAAGGAAAATGTGCTAAACCTTCTGATAAATGGGCACTTGAATATTTAAAAAAGAAAATAAATGAAAGCAAATGAAATTTTTACCATGTCTAAAGATGGTAAATCAGAATATTGTTGTAATGTTGTAAGAATTGGTGAAATTAAACCAATTGAAGGAAAGGATAAAATAGCTATTACCATCATAAATGGAGAAACTATTGTTATTAGAAAAGACCAAGTTAAAGAAGGAGACGTTATGTTCTATGCTTCTAATGAGTGTCAATTAAACGCAATGTTTCTATCTAAGAATAATCTTTATGAAATTGGAGAACGTGAAAGAAACTCTAATGCTGCTGAGGTATGTGCTTTAATGGATGAAGGTAAAGTTCAGGAAGCTAAATCTAAGGTAGGTTATTTTAATAAACATGGTCGTGTTAGAATGATTCGTCTTGGTGGAGTTCTTTCTATGGGTTATCTTTTTAGTAAAGAAGAAGTAGAAAAATTCTGTCCAAAAGTAGCAGATGTAAATATTGAGGATATTATTAATAAAGATTTCGATACAATTGACGGAGAACTATTTGTCAAAGCATATGTTCCTCCAGTTAAGGAACAAAGAAGTGGTGGAGGTAGAGGTGCAAAAGTAACTCGTAAAGCTGAAAAGAAATTTGATAGACTTGTACCAGGACAATTTGCTTTCCACTATGATACCCAGCCTTTAGCTAAGAATATGTATCGAATCAATCCTGATAATGTAGTTGATATTTCTGTTAAGTTACATGGAACATCTGCAATTATAGCTAATGTTAAAACAAAGATTCCTATCAAGCTGCCTTGGTATAAGAGATTTATAAATTGGTTTAAAGCAGAAACATTCCCAACTTTCTATATTGATTATGGTGATGTATACGCTTCTCGTACAGTAATTAAGAATAAATCTATTAATAAAAATCAAGGTGGTGGATATTATAACACTGACATTTGGGGAGAATATAATGAACTTCTGAAAGGTAAGCTTCCAAAGGATACTACTATTTATGGAGAAATCTGTGGTTATCTTACAGGATCTCAGTCTATGATTCAGAAAGGATATGATTATGGTTGTAAAGAAGGTGAAAACTTCTTAATGATTTATCGTATTACTACTAATCTTGATACTGGTAA
>Ga0310694_10002998_pt1 | contig 16748 bp, 12 predicted proteins | sample 174DNAGHGhighgp2_FD_203884 | JGI IMG/M metagenome (GOLD analysis project Ga0310694, IMG submission 203884) | Sheep rumen microbial communities from Palmerston North, Manawatu-Wanganui, New Zealand - 1742 DNA GHGhigh gp2 (v2) (version 2) | ecosystem: Host-associated > Mammals > Digestive system... | reverse complement strand
CTGCACATGGACAGGAGGGGATGGGATGCAGTTCTCGAATCCGCACTTGCTCTCTACTACCGTCACATACGATCCCGATGATCCAGAAGATTGGGCGACGAACGGCATTGACCTTGTTACGCAGTTTATCGGCTACACGTTGACGAACCACGTACACTTCACGGTGGGGATTACCAACGAGCCTCCGCTTGCGTTCTCGCTTGGATGCCAACGTGTGTTCTTCCTCAACGACACGGAATTGGGATCGCCTTCGAACAGGCCGGAGCGCATTCGGCCGGTGACGCTTAATCTGACCGGTCCGCTAGGTACGAACGGCACGGCGAGGTTATCGGTGCAAGGAGGCGTTGATCCTGTGATGTTCCACGTAGTGAACGGCGTGACGAACCGTGTGACCGCCGAGACGGAGTTTCCGCTTGCGGTGACGAACGACTTCGAGCACACGGCAAGTTACACGGTCTATGTCTCGTGCCCGAACCTCGGCACGTGTACGATCACCGCCACGTTCACGCCATCTGGCGGAGGCACGCTAACGGACTCTGCAACTTTCCGCTGCATCGAGCCGCTGCGGAAGCTAGTTACGACTGAAAAGATGAATGGTCGCTACGTCAATCCGTCACGCCTCGTCATGGGAACTAACGCCGTCCTGAAAGTGGGCGCGAATGGGCCGTTCTCGTCATCGGAAGTGGAATGGTATGTTGTGTCGGGATCGGCACAGCTGGCAAGCGACGGTTGGTATGCGACCGTAACGCCGACGGGGACAGATACCGTAATCGTCGAGGCCCGTTTCAACGACGACGAAATCCAGCCGCGCTTCGTGCTGCCAGTCGTCCAGCCCCGCACGATCCCTGTTAGGGCGTTTGTTGTCGAACCCCTGCTAGGTCAAGAAAATAATGCATGGAAGTATAATGATATTATTACGAGGCTTGACACAGCCAATGAAATATTTACGCAGGTTGGCATTCGCTTTGAACTTGCAGCGGAGCCCGAAAGCGTAGGCACGACCAACGACTGGAATCTTCTTCGAGCAATACAGGTTACGAATGCAAATGGTAGAGTGATATGGCAGGACACGGCGCAATTCACAAACCTCGTGGCGAACTATACGGCGCGCGACTGCGTCAAGGTGTACTTTCTCGGCACATTGCAGGGCGAGGATGTTGCCGCTCGGACTACTCCTTCTGGCGTCCTTATGACCAGATTCGCAACAGATATTACGCTTGCACATGAACTTGGACATGTAATGGGACTTGACGACTGCTACTGGTACAGAAGGCGCAAAAAACGTCCGACAGTGTATTTGGATACTGCCGATGATACGGTAGATAGCGTGTTCTTCTTTTTTTCAGAACGGGACTTGGGATTGGAAAGCGGTCGGGGGTTCTACGAGAAGACCGACACGCGAAAGGTCATTATGTCAAAGATGTTGATGTACGGAGTTGGCAAAGGGGCGAAATCCGACATTCCAAACCGAGAGTTAATCAGCCTTAGGAGAAATGCGACTACTCCCCAACAGACCTTCTATCCGCATGTGGGCGCGGACCACATTAATCAACATAATTCGGAGGTGTATTCAAAATGAAGAAAAAGGTTATAGCATTGTTGGCATTATCAATCTCGTTCGCCGTGGCGTCGGCACGGGCACACACTTACGATGAAACGAATGATGTAGTCTATGCGGCACTTGACCGTGCGGCATTCTATTACGATGACTTGCCATGGGGTTCGCCGCCTGACAATGACCCGCCGCCGACTACATGGCGCGGATTCCTTGGCGCGGACACGAACGGCTGGACGCTTGCCGGAAAGATGGCCGCGTTCGATTGGTATCTTTCCACGCTTGCCACAAACGACTGCGAGACGTTTGACGAAAGCGATGAACTTTACGCGAGAGTTGCACTCGGAAAATGTGAGTGGTTCAACTATACAAACTCCGTAAATGCCATGAAAGCACTGGCGTTAAATCCAAAAGGCATATATCGTGACAGAGCCATTAGGCTTGTAATTAACTTTAGTCCAGTTGATGATTTTGTGACTGCATTTACCGAGACGATAATGACGAATTCAATTGGATATTCCGTTGGAGAACGTAGTGCGGCAAGTTGTCAGTACGCAGACAGGCTTTTGTCTTTTAATGCAACAAATGAATGTCAACAGATGATAGTTGGCAACGCTGTTAAAATGTTTTACAGGAACCGAATGCTTGCACCTAATGCATTTTCAATCGTTGATCAGTTGTTTGTAAGATACATAGACAACTACTCAATTAGCTCTAATAGATTGGAACATGCCCTTAACGCACTCGCGTTTCCAGATTGTGGATCCGTGACCAAACGGAGATTTACCTCTGTCACCAATCAACTTCTTTCATCCGGCCAGCCTCTGCCGTGGATTAACGTTGGCGGGGGTGGCAATTGAAGGACATTCTGATTATCGTGAAGTAGGGTGCGATGCGGAAGTGTTGTCAATGTGGGAGTGTTGCCAGTTCCAACGTTGCCAATTTCCAATTGTGGATTGAATTGGCGTATGGCGCGGGAAGAATCGATTTGATATAATATGCGGCGAGAGAAAAAATCGATGGAACCTTATGGAGGAATTTCCTATGGCAAGAATCGGCATCATTCAAGTGGTGGTGGCGGCGTTGATGGCATTTACGGGAGTGGACGCAATGGCTGAGGTCAAGGACGGGACGACGTTCCGGCTTGGCACCGTGCCGAACGAGCTCATGGCCGAACGGCGCATGGGCGAGTCCGTGCGCTTCTCGCTGGAGGAGAATGCGTCCACGGGATACAAGTGGGAAATGGAATCCAACACGAACGAGTGCACGGTCGTGTTCAAGCACCGTGGCGGCGACAAGGGGACGACATGCGGCGCGTCCGGACTGCTCGATGTCACCGTGACGAGCCTCGTCCGCACGCCGGTGCGCGTGGAGTTCCGCTATCGCCGTCCGTGGGAGAAGGACGTTGAGCCGTGGAAGACGCTGCGGCTCGTCGTCAACACCGTCAGCGGGGACAAGTAGGACTTTGGACGGTTGCGGCGCGCTCGGCGATCGCGTCCTACTAGGCAGCGGCTCGCCGAGACGGCTCACCCCTCGCATCCCAAAGATGCGGGGGGTGTGGTTTTCTAAACAGTTTGCGCAATGTCAATGTACTACTTGTTACCGCGCCACCATTTTGATATAATACGGGCCATGCGCGATAAGAGAATAAGCAATTCAACATTAATTATGTTCCTTCCGTCGGGAGCATCTTGCGTTGTTCGTCGTGTCTTAAATCTTGATTTTCTTGTTCACGAGTAATGCTGGAGATAAAGCACATATCGTTTTCATGGGGACGCCATCCGATTCTAGACGGCGTCTCCTTCACGGTCTCGCCAGGCGAGACCGTGGTGCTGGCGGGAGCTAACGGCGCGGGCAAGACCACGTTGCTTCGCATCCTTGCCGGTGTGTGTATGCCGTCTTCTGGAACGGTGGTAGGCGATACTGTCGATATGATGCGTTCGCCTCTCCGTTACCGTCGGTTTCTCGGGTATCTGCCGGAGTCTGCGGTTGTAGAGCCGGGCATGACAGTTAAGGGCTACCTCAAATACAGGGCAAACCTCAAGGGGGAAATATCGAAGAAGATACGCCACCGCGTGCAGGAGGCGATGGAACTGTGCGGGCTTACCGAGCGCGCGAACGTGCGCGTGGACGTGCTGTCGCATGGGCTTCGCAAGCGCGTGGCGCTCGCGGACGCTATTCTGCTCCGTCCGCGCTTCCTTTTTCTCGACGACCTCTTCGCGGGGCTTGACGCGGAAACGCGCTTTTCCGTTGGTCGGATACTCAAGGCCGTTTCGACGTTTGCTGCAACCGTAGTTTCTGGACACGAACTTGACGAATTGCAGGGACTGGCCTCCCGGTTCCTGGTGTTGAAGGACGGGCGGGTACATGGCGCGAAGACGGCGTCCGAAGTGCGCGCGGAACTGCTGCCCGCGCCAGCAGGCGTTAACGAGGAAGGTCGGGTGTCTGGATGAGGTCTGTTCGGGTCATTTTCTCTCGTACGTTCGGCGCTTTGTCCGGATCCCTTTCAACCACTATCGCAATCGCAGTGTTCCTTGCCGTGGCAGGAGGCCTTTTTGCGCACTCGCTGCTTGAAGGCGAGGGTGGACTTACGCCAATGACCGTATTGTGGGCGCTGTCCGCCGCTCCCGTTCTTCCAGTGCTTGCCGCAGTCCTCACGATGCGGCTTGTGGCGGATGAACGCGTCTCGGGCCGTCTTGAACTGTTGCTTTCGGCACCCGTGCGGGAACGCGACATCATCGTGGGAAAGTTCCTCGGCGTGTGGCTGTACATGGCCCTGGCACTTGTCGCGTATTTGGCTGTGCCGCTCGTCCTGTTGCCGTTTGCTGCGCCGGCGTTGGACGCGTATCTTTCGTTTTGGACCTTTCTGCCTGCATTTGGCGCGTTGCTGATGCAGTCGGCCCTGTGGTGCGCGTGCGGTTTGCTGGCAAGCGTCTGCTGCCGTCCATCCGCCGTTGCCGCAGTCGCATCCATAATGCTTACGGTCGTTCTGCCATACGCCGCATACCAGGCTGCATTCATCTGGATTCGCGGCTGGCGACTCCACCTTTCTGGAATGCCGTTTACCGTCCACCTTGTGGACATCTCCACCGGACTCATACAGCTTTCGACGCTTTTTCTGTATTTCGTGATGACGGCGTATGCCCTCTTTGCGTCAACGAAGATGCTTGCCGTTACGCGCCTCAGGGGGCGCGGGTTCGCTGGCGGAAGGTTTTCGACGGCGGTTGTTCTGTCGCTAGGTCTCGTGTTCTCCGTATGCGCGATAATGCTTGCCGGGAGGTCCCGCGTGTCGGTGGAGCTTGCGTCTAGGAACGGCTTTTCGGCATCCGACAGGACTAGGCAGATACTTGCCGAGACGAGCGGCGAGACGGTGGAGGTTACGTGTTTCCTGTCCCGCAGCGCTCCGGCGTACAGGTCGGCGCGGAGATTGCTGCGCGGGCTTGAGGCGACTGCGCGCGGCATCGCGGGCGTTCAGTTGGACGTCAAGACCGTTGACCCCCGCTGGGACCTCGGTGACGCGGAGCGCCTTGTGAAGGGCGGCGTCGCCGAGGGTACGCTTGTGTTCAGGCGCGGACGTCGTCATGTGAATGTTCCCGTCGCGGACATCTTCGGCGTCACGACCAACGGCGCGGTCGAGGTCTCCACCGAAAGGCTTTTCGAGGGCGAGAGCATCTGCGCCACCGCAGTGCAGAAGTTGTCTGTAGCCGGCGGAAGGCGCGGCACTGTGTACTTCACGATCGGGCACGGCGAGTGGTCCGCGAATTCATACGACGTTCAGTACGGCATGAGCGATATTGCCCGTGAACTGCGACAGGACGGATACCGGATAAAGGAGATCGATCTTGCGCAGTCGCCGAAGATTCCTGATGACTGCGCCGTTATGGTCGTGGCCGGAGCCAGGGAGCCGTTTTCGCGTACGGAGCTTTTGCGCATTGACGGATTCCTCCGCGCTGGCGGGCGGATGCTCGTCCTTGCCGAGCAGTCCCCGAACGCTGGCGTAGGCGCTCTGCTGTCGGACTGGGGGATGCGCCAGTTGCCGTTCACCGCCGTCTCGGCTACGCGCACGTTCAACGGTGCGGACGTGCTGGTTTCAGATTTGGGCGACCATGCGGTGACCCGTCCGCTCGCCGGATGCACGCTGCTCTTTGAAAGCGCATCCGTACTTGAGCCTACGTCATCGGCCGGCACGAACGCGGTGAACGCGGCGTCTGCCGTGGCGGTGGACCGCACCGAGTTCACCGCGCTCGCCCGCACGGATGCAGGTAGCTGGGGCGAAGCAGACGTCTCCGTGCGCCCGTGGACCTTCGATCCGACTGCTGAACCGAGGGGTCCGCTTGTTCTTGCGGTTGCTTTGGAGCGCGGAGGCGGGGTGGCCAAAGACCTTGCCTTCCGTCCCACCCGCGTAGTGGTTATCGGCGATTCGTCCTTTGCCGTCAACGGTGCGCTCAAGCGCCGGGCGAACGCGAACCGCGATTTCCTCCTCAACGCCGTCGCGTGGCTTGCAGGGCTGGATGCGTTCACGGAATCGCGTACTCCCGACAGCGTCGTCGCAACGGGGCTTGACCGTTCCGGATGGATACGCTTCGGCCTATACGCCGCACTAGTGCCGGCTTCCGTTGTGCTGTTTTTGGCGTTCATGGCTGCATTGCGCAGAAGGAGGCTGTCATGAGCAACAGGCGGTTCATTCTTTTCTTCCTGGTCGGCATCATCCTCACCGGGGGGCTGCTTGTGTTTACGGAGACCCGGGCGAGGCGTACCGTTCCGGTGCCTCATGCGTCCGTGCTCTGCGCGGTCAATCCAGCTGCGGTTGATGCTTGCAGCATCAAGGAAGGCGGCAAGGAGGCAGTTCGCGTCGTGCGGGGGGCAGATGGCGCCTGGCGCATAAAGTGTCCGTTTGAAATCATAGCAGACGAATCGGCCGTGATGCGTCTCATTGACGTGCTTACGCTCGTCCAGGTCGAGGACATGCGCTCCGATGGCGAACTTCTGGAGATGGGCGAGACACTGGATGATTTTGGAATTGGACAGTCGTCGTTGACGGTCGTCCTTGGAGCAGGCGTGCGTCAGTTTGCAGTCGTGTTCGGACGAATGTCGCCATCAGGTGGCGAGATATACGCCCACGTGGAGGAATCGCGCCGCGTTTACACGTTGCAAGCCGCCGCGTTCGGGCGGATTCCGCGCACGGTTGACGAATTCCGCACGCACGGCGTGATGGAGTGTCCGCGCGACGAGATCGCCGGGCTTGACATCCGCGTTCCAGACAAGCCCGCGATGAGGCTCGAACGCAACGGGGGAACTTGGTCCATCCTCTCGCCGGCCACGGCCCCTGCGGACGGTGCCGCAGTTGGCGCGCTCGTCGATCGCATAGTGTCTGCAAAGGTGGCGGAGTTCGAGATACCGTCTGCGAGCCATCCTGCGATGCCGTCAGGCGGACTCCGTGCGGACGATCTTGTGCCGTACGGACTTGACGCCGGTTTGTCGGTGACGGTGCGTGGCGAGGGAGGACTTTCCGAGCAGATTGTATTCGGTCGTCAGGCTGGTACGAACCTCGTGTGGGCGCTTGTGCGTAACGGCACGTCTGTTGTGAAGCTGGACGCCGACCTCGCGGAACGCTGCCGCGCGGGCGTAGAGTCGCTGCGCGACACGCGCGTTTTCCCGCTTGCCGACGGAGAGACGCTGAAGTCCGTGTCGGTTGTCGCGGGACCTGCCGTGTACGTGCTTGCGCAGGTCACGAACGAACAGTGGCGAATCGAGGCGCCCGTAATTGCGCCGGCGGACCAGGCGAAGGCGGCCGCGTTTGTCGAACGCCTGTTGCGGCTTCGCCAGGATGACGTGTCCGGCGAAAAGCAGGCTGGCGAGGATCGCGTCCTCGTGAGCCTTTCGACCTCCGTTACGAACCGTCCTGGTATTTCGGTTCAGGCTTCGCTGTTCGGCGGCAAGGCTGCATTTAACGACCTCAGGTCCAAGACGTTGCTCAGGATAGATCCGGCAACGGTGCGGCGGCTGTCCGTGCGCACCGACTCCGGCGCGGAGACCGTAATGCAATGGAACTCCGACCGAAAGGCGTGGGGACTTGTGCGCGGTAAAGACGCGACCGACACAAAGCGCATCAACGACGTAGCTGTGAAGGGGCTTATTTCCGCCCTTGCCCGCGTTGAGGCGATGAGCGTGGAAACTCTTGCGGCCTCTGCAGACGACATGCGCCGGTGTGGACTTGACAAGCCCGCATTCACCATTGCGGTGGACGTGGACACCGCTGATGCCGTGAGGCAAAACGTGCTTCTCGGCGGCAGCGCGCCCGGCGGCGGCCGCTATGCAACGGTTGGCGGCGCGGACGCGGTGTTCGTGCTGTCCCGCAGGACGGTGGCGGATTTCACCGCACCGCTTGCGGAATGACTTTGAAAATGGAATTGAAAGGAACTTGCAATGGCAAATGAAATTAAAACGGTGCTTGTGACTGGTGGAAGCGGATTCCTGGGAATCAACCTGATCCGCCACCTCCGCACGAAAGGCGTGGAGCATATACGGGTTTTGGACATCGCGCCGTTCGACTATCCGGAGGCGAAGGAGCCGTGGCTCGAGTTCACGCTTGGCGACGTGCGCGACGCGGCTACAGTGAACAGGTGCGTTGCCGGATGCGATGCTGTCGTCAACACGGCGGCGGCCCTGCCGCTCTACTCGCCGGAGGACATCCGCACGACGGAAGTGGACGGCGCGCGCAACGTGATTGCGGCATGCCGCCGTGCGGGCGACGTGAGGATGGTGCAGATATCGTCCACCGCCGTGTACGGCGTCCCCAAGAAACACCCCATCTATGAAGACGACGCGCTCATTGGCGTGGGGCCTTACGGACACGCGAAGATCGAGGCGGAGGCGTTGTGCCGCGCAGCGCGGGAGGAGGGCTTCTGCGTGCCAATCATACGTCCGAAGAGTTTCATCGGGCCGGAGCGCCTTGGCGTGTTCGCCCTCTTCTACGACTGGGCGTACACGGGCCACGGCTTCCCCATGATCGGCAGCGGAAAGAATCGCTACCAGCTGATGGACGTGGAAGACCTATGCTGCGCCATCTGGAGCGCTATGACGCTCGATGCGAAGATCGTCAACACCGAGTTCAACATCGGCGCAAAGGAATTCACCACGATGCGCGAGGACTACCAGGCCGTCCTCGACCGTGCCGGACATGGAAAGAAGATACGCGGACTTCCCGTAAAGCCAATCGTGTTCATCCTGCGCATTCTTGAGAAACTGCACCTCTCGCCGCTGTATCCGTGGGTGTACGAGACGGCATCCACCGACAGCTTCGTTTCGATCGCTCGCGCGGAAAAGCTTCTCGGCTTCGCGCCGAAGTACTCGAACAAGGACGCGCTCGTGCGCAACTACGACTGGTACGTGGCGAACCTCGACTCCTTCAAGGGCAAGACGGGCGTGTCGCACCGCGTGCCGTGGAAGCAGGGTCTGTTGGCCTGCGCGAAGTGGTTCTTCTGATGCGGCGGAAATCGGGGCATGGCATGAACAAGAGAAAAGAGAAATTGAGGAAGAGACAGTCCCCGCGCGAGACCGGCACGATGACCGGGAAACTCCACGTGGCGCGCAACGGCGCGGGGTTTCTTGTCGATCCCGAGACCGACAAGGCGGTGTGGATAGACGAGCGGAGCCTCGGCACCGCGTTGCCGGACGATACCGTGACCGTCAAGCTCAAGGGCGCGGGCGACGAGGGCGTAATGCTGCGCATTGACGAACGTGCGCCGCGTTCCATCGTTGGCACTGTCACGTCCATCGGACGCTTCATCCGCGTGCAGCCGCTCAACCCGGCATACCGCCAGGAGTTCATGGTGAAGGACGCCGGCGGGGCGAGGAAGGGGGACCGCGTCGTAATGCGGCTTGTCCGGTGGGACAACCGCAACATGGCACCCGTGGGCGAGATAACCGACGTGATCGGCCCGAAGGACAACCCGTCGCTCGACACCATTTCGGTGATGAAGCAGTACGACCTCCCGGAAGCTTTTCCTGACGGCGTAATCGACGCAGCGGAACACGTGAGCGCAAGGCTTACGGAGCCGGGCAAGCGTCTTGACCTCCGTCGTAAGTACATTTTCACCTGCGACCCCGAAAGCGCCCGCGACTACGACGACGCGCTCTCCATCGAAAAGGACCGCGACGGCAACCGGGTGCTTGGCGTCCACATCGCGGACGTGTCGCACTTCGTAACGCCAGGTTCCGCACTTGACAAGGAGGCTTACCGCCGTTCGACGAGCGTCTATCTCGTCGATAAGGTAGTGCCGATGCTTCCTGAGCAACTGTCGAACGGCGTCTGCTCGCTCGTGCCCGGACAGGACCGCCTCGCGTTCAGCGCGTTCCTCACCTTCGACGCGAAGGGCAACTGCGTGGCGCGTCGTTTCGCGAAGTCCGTCATCCGCTCCAAGGCGCGTTTCACCTACGAGCAGGTGATGGACGTGATCGCCGGGAAGGCAACTACTCCGAAGCCGCCGCCAAACGCGCGCAAGACGATTCTCGCTGTCCATGAACTCGCGCAGCAGCTGCGCCGCAACCGCTTTGCCGCAGGCGCGCTCGACATGGACGTTCCCGAGGCGGAGATACTCCTCGACGGAAAAGGCATGATGACCGGCATAACGGTGCGTCCCTACGACGAGTCGCACCAGCTCGTGGAGGAGTGCATGGTCGCTGCGAACGAGGCCGTGGCGAAGGAGCTGTGGTCTCGCGGGATCAAGATTCTCGCGCGCCTGCATGAGCCGCCAGACCCTGAAAAGCTGGAGGAGCTCAGAGCGAACCTCGCGAAAATGGGAATCTCCTGCGGCGACCTCTCGCAGCAGAAGAACCTTGCTCGCTTCCTCAAGAAGATCAAGGGAACCCCGCTTGAGGGCACACTTAGCGTAATGGTGCTCCGTTCGATGAAGCGCGCCGTTTACAACGCGGAGCAGATCGGGCATTTCGGACTCGCTAAGAAGTTCTACGCGCACTTCACCTCTCCCATCCGCCGCTACCCAGACCTCGTGCTGCATCGGCAGCTCGCCTCGTGGATTTCCGGAGGCGGCGGACGTCTTGACATGGGTTGGCTCAAACGCGCGGCGCAGAACGCAACTGAACGCGAACAGGTGGCGGATGACGCGGAACGCGCTCTCGATGAGATTAAGAAGTACCGTTATCTGGAAGAGGACCTTCGCACGCGTGGAACGGTGTTCGACGCCGTGATCGGGAAGTGTACTCGCTATGGTCTCTTCGTTGACATCCCGCAACTCGCCATTGGCGGCATGGTACACATTTCAAAGCTCGCCAACGACTTCGTGCGCTTCGACGAGTTCCACGAAACTCTAGTTGGCGGCGGGAAGACGTGGGCCGTGGGCGGCAAGCTCAAAGTGCGCGTCGAGAAGGTCGATTTCGACCGCAGACAGATCGATTTCGTGCCAGTGGCGTCAAAAACAAGGAGAAAGGGAAAATGAGAAAGGCGGTACTGTCATTGCTGTTGATGTCGTCTTGGTGCCTCGTATCTGCGGCATTCGACATCGGGGCTGCCGTGGACACGGCGGAGTTCTGGAAGTCCGATCCTGTGATGTTTGTGAAACGCCATCAAGATGAGGGTTTTAGGTTCACGTCGTCCGACCGCGAAAGCGCGGACACCCGTCTGGACGGAGCCGTCACCTACCACGGCATCCCAGTGTTTGAGAGCAAGGTCGCCTTCACGGATGACGGTCGCGGGATCGCGCGCGTAGAGCTGATACTCTTTTCGCCAGCCGGTACTGAGGTGAGGCAGATGGCCGACGCACGCCATTATCGCCTCGTACGCAACGCGAAGTCGCTTACCCGCGACGGTTTCGTGAAACTGATGAAGGACGTGCGTTCCAAGTTGACGGCCGAAGGAAAAAGACATCCGAACGCCGTCGTGGAGCGCACCAAAAAGCCAGTAGTGCAGAAGTCGCAGACATGGCCGCGGACGGCGATCCCCACCGAAACCACGCTTACGTGGAACTACAGCCAGGTGAGTACGAAGGAGAACACGTTTGAGGCCGGGTTCGTGCGTTTGGCGATTGACGGCCCAGAACGTCTTTCGCGCAAGTCCAGCGTGGCGTCTTTGCGCCGTAAGTCAACGTCCTCGCGAAAGATCGTGGACAACGTGCAGCATGGACCGAGAGGGGACGTGTACATCGATAACGTGCCGATGGTAAACCAGGGGCAGAAGGGGTACTGCGCAGCTGCCGCGTCCGAGCGCGTGTTGCGTTACTATGGGCTTGAGGTTGACGAACATGAAATCGCCCAAGCGGCAGGGACCACCGCAGAGGAGGGAACGTCGCTGCTGGGGATGAAAACGTCGGTTTCCGCCATCGGTAAGCGCTACAACCTTGCGACGGTTGTCGCGTACGGCGACTTCCAGAAATCTACTGAGGATAGGATTGAGGGACTCGTCCGCGAGGTCGAAGGCTACAACCGAGCGGCAAGAAAACTGAAGAAAGAACCGATAAAGGAAGGCGTGTACATGAGGAGGCAGGGGCATTCTATTTCGTATGACACACGCGCCTTGAACGAGGCGATGGATCCCGAGGTGCTCAAGTACATGAAGACGGAAGGCTCTCAAAAGTCGAAGTTCACGAAGTTCGTGAAGGACGTCCACGAACAGGTCAAAAAGGGCATCCCGGTGTTCTGGGGAGTGAAGCTGGGAATATACCCGGAGCCGGAGATTCCACAGACCAACGGCGGACACATGCGACTCATTATCGGCTACAACGACGTGAAGAAGGAAATACTCTACACGGACACCTGGGGCACCGGCCATGAGCTGAAGCGCATGCCAGTAGAATGGGCGTGGACCATTACCCACTGCCTGATGTATCTAAAACCACTAAACTAGGAGACAACAATGGATCTCGCACTGCTCGTAAACCAGTTCAACATCAAGGGACGCCTCGTCACGATCGTCCCGTTCGGAAACGGCAACATCAACGATACGTTCCTTGCCGTTTACCGCAACACGTTCACCGAAACGCAGGTGATCGTGCAGAAGGTCAACCGCACCGTGTTCACGGCTCCAGAAGTGATCATGCGCAACATGCTCAACGTCACGCTCCACTGCCACAAGAAGCTCGATGCCGACGCCGCAGCAGGGCGCGACGACCGCGTGTGGCAGATGCCGCGCATCATCAAGACTAAGGATGGGGTGGATTACGTGACGGATGAGAACGGAGACGTCTGGCGTGTCATTACACGCATCCTTTCCGCCCACGCCTTCGATACGGCGCAGAGCCCTGAGCACGTCCTTGAATGCGGTGCCACGCTTGGACATTTCCACTACCTCGTCTCGGACATGGATCCGGCGTCCATCGTCAATCCGCTGCCCGGATTCCACGTGACTAGCGGCTACCTGCGCCAGTACGACGAAACGCTGGAGAAAAACGCCATCGCCAAGGAACGCCTTTCGGCTTCGATGGAGGCAAAGCGGCTGTCGAAGTTTATCGCCGACCGGCGTGATTTTGCCGTATGCCTTGAGAAGGCGGAGGCGAGCGGCGAACTGAAGCGGCGCATGTTCCACGGCGACCCGAAGGTGAACAACATCATGATCGACGACTTCACCGGCAAGGGCACGGCGATGATCGACCTTGACACCGTCTCGCCAGGACTCGCCCACATCGACTTCGGCGACGCAATACGCTCTCTCTGCAACCCAGCGGGCGAGGAGGAACTGAACCTCGGCAAGGTGACGTTCGACGAAAACCTGTGTGCTGCGTTCTGCAAGGGCTACATGGCGGAGGCGGGTGCGTTCCTCACGGACGCCGACCGCGCATATCTCTACGACGCGATCCGCCTCGTGCCGTTCGAGCTAGGTCTCCGTTTCTTCCAGGACTACCTCGCCGGCGACGTTTATTTCAAGGTGCGCCAGCCCGGACAGAACCTCAACCGCGCACGTGTGCAGTTTCGTCTGTGCGAGACGATTGAGGCGCGTGAGCGCTCGATTCGCGAAATCCTCGCAAAAGGGTGTTAGTAGATGGTATTTACGTCCGCTGTCTTTTTGGGCGTATTTCTGCCGATCCTTCTTGGCGTTTACTTCCTGGCGAATGCGAAGGCGCGGCCCTACGTGCTGCTCGTGTTCAGCCTCCTGTTCTACGCCTGGGGTGAACCGTCCGCCGTCGTCATCATGCTCGCGCTGATGGTGCTCAACTACTTTCTCGCGCTGGGGATGGCTGCGGCGGGCGAACGGAAGTGGCTCTCGGCGACTCTGCTGGGCGTGGGCGTGTGTGCGGACCTCGGCGCGCTCGTGGCGTACAAGTACATAGGCTTTATCGTCAGCAACCTGCTGCCGGTGTTCAGCTTTTTCGGCGTAAAGATGGAGATGCCGCAGGTCGCGTTGCCGATCGGCATCTCGTTCTATGTGTTCCAGATTATCTCCTACATGGTGGATGTCCGCAGGGGTACAGTGGAGGTCCAGCGCAATCCGTTCAAGTTCATGCTCTACGTGAGCCTGTTCCCGCAGCTGATTGCGGGCCCCATCGTGCGCTACGCGACCATCGCCAAGGACATCGAAAACCGCACGGCCGACTTTGACAACATCGTCGCCGGCTTCCGCCGCTTCACGATCGGACTTGCGAAGAAGGTTCTCATCGCCGATGTCATGGCTGGCGCCGTGGACGTGATTTTCGCGGCGAAGGTCGAGACGATTCCGGGTTTCTACTGCTGGCTCGGCGCCATCATGTACACGCTCCAGATCTACTTCGACTTCTCCGGCTACTCGGACATGGCCATCGGCCTCGGCCGCGTGTTCAACTTCAGGTTCCTCGAGAACTTCGACCATCCCTACGCCTCGTGTTCGGTGCAGGAGTTCTGGCGACGCTGGCACATCTCGCTATCGAGCTGGTTTCGCGACTACCTCTACATTCCACTGGGCGGGAACCGGAAGGGGACGGTACGCACATACGTGAACCTCTTTGTCGTGTTTCTCCTCTGCGGCGTCTGGCACGGCGCGGCGTGGAACTTCGTCGTGTGGGGCGTTTACCACGGCGTGGGGCTCGTTGTGGAACGCGCCGGTTTCGGCAAGGTCGTGAAGCGTTTCCCGAAAGTTGTCGGCAACCTCTACCTGATGCTCTTCGTCATAATCGGCTGGGTGCTGTTCCGCGCGCCGGACCTTGGCTATGCGGGAACGTACATCGGCAACATGTTCGGCGGCGGCACGGCGGCCTTCCGCTCGTTCACGCCGCTCATCGACTTCATCTCGCTCGACAAGGCGCTTCTCATGGTCATCGGCATAGTGGCGTCTTACCCCGTGTTCGAGCCGATGGTCCGGCGGGTACCGGAGCCCGTGCGACTCATCTTCGGCGTGCTGCTCTTTGCAGTTGCGTTCATGCTCGCCATGACGTCGGCGTACAGTCCGTTCATCTACTTCAGGTTCTGAGGAGCGCGCCATGGTCAAAGCAATGAAAATCGTCTATTTCGTATTGATCGCGACGCTGCTTGTCTTTCCCGCGCTCTATTTCTTCGGCGCAAAGGAAAACTGGACAAAGCTTTACGGCTGGGAAAAGAACACCAAGGTCGTGCCGCTTACCTACGCAAGCTACACCAACCACACATACCAGACTTCCTTCACCGAGGACTTCTCGAAAAACTTCTTCATGCGCAAGACGTTCCTCCGGACGTCGCTCCAGATCTGGGACGTCTTGAACCTGCGCACGTTCCACCACGGCTACAAGTGCAGCATCATGGACGGGCGTGACGGCATCCTGTTCGAGAAGCCGTACCTCAAGTTCCACCTTGAGGCCGACCGCTCCGGCGATACTGCGAAGTACGCCTCCGTGATGAAGAAGCTCAAGGAGGTCGACGCGTTCTGCCGCTCGATCGGCGCGGACTTCGTGTTCGTGCCCATGGCGGACAAGCCGCAGGCGTACCCGGAATACCTGCCCGCGTGGCTCGACTGGTTCTTCGACTACTCGAACTACGACACGCAGGGCAAGCTTGCGGCCCTGTGTCGCGCAAACGGAATCAAGACATTCGACGCCAGCACCTACCTGCTCTCGAAGAAGAAGGAGTGGAAGGAGTGGGTCTATCCACCCGGCGGCACGCACTTCAACGCCTACGGGATGGGGCTCATCTACGAGGGCTTCGCCGAATTCGCGGCAACGAACCTTAAACATCGCCTGACGTTCAACCAGTTCGTGGGGGCGCACCGCGCCGAACCGGTGTGGTGCGTTGACGACGACATCAGCAACCTGATGAACGTCTGGTACAACCCGAGCCTCTGGAACAATCCGCACTACGCGCCGGAGTTCAGCACGAATGCCGTGGCCAACGCGGGCAGCGCGATCGTCCTCGGCGACTGCTACAGCGAGCAGATCGTGAAGATATTCAGGGATGCGAAGCTCTTCGAGCCGAAGAAGATTGTCCGGGCGAAGCGCCACGGAGCGCAGAAGGCCCAGGATTTCCGCAGCATCATCGCGGACCTCCGGCTTGTCGTGATGACGTACCAGTCGTTCAACACCGACCGTCTGGACGAGCTCGAAAAGGAGATTGCGAACATCTTTGAGGCAATGCGCGAAGCGCGGAAGAAATTCACCAACAGTAAAAAGACACGATGACAGAAAAGGTAAACGGACGATGAAAAAATCAATCATTGCTGTAGTTGCGTTTGCCGCAGCGAGCCTGGCATTCGCACAGGAACAGGCTTGCGCGATAGCCGACTTCACGAAGCCGCACGGATGGGGGAACCCGCACCATGTCGCGAACGTGGTCTCGTCCGACAAGGGGCTGTCCTTCGCAATCGACGGCGAAGACCCGTGGTTCTTCGGCCCGACGGTCGAAATCCCGGCCGTTCCCGCAGGGGCGCGGCGCATGGCGTTCACAATGACGTGCGCGCCGACGCCGCACGCGAGCAGCTGGCAGCTCTTCTTCGCCCCGGCAAACAGACCCTATTCGGAGAAGATGTCGTGCCACCTGTACCCCGTGGGCGAGCCGCCCTACACGCGTTTCGCGACTAAGGGTGCTGTTCCGTTCAACCTGAAAGGTCCGTGTCACTTCCGCCTCGACCCGCCCGGCGGCGGCAACGAGACGTTCACGGTGAAGAACCTCACGATGGAATGGCGCAAGCCGCTCTGGAGCTATGCGCCGCAGAAGGTGCCGCCGCTCGTGATCCCCGCCTCGACGCCGCTTGTCCTCAAGGGCAAGGAATGGGAACTGCGTCACGATTCCGACCGCATCGGCG
>Ga0310694_10002997_pt1 | contig 16749 bp, 18 predicted proteins | sample 174DNAGHGhighgp2_FD_203884 | JGI IMG/M metagenome (GOLD analysis project Ga0310694, IMG submission 203884) | Sheep rumen microbial communities from Palmerston North, Manawatu-Wanganui, New Zealand - 1742 DNA GHGhigh gp2 (v2) (version 2) | ecosystem: Host-associated > Mammals > Digestive system... | reverse complement strand
TGTTGAGCAGGCGATACCTGTTATTAAACAGAATAGGATAGTACGCCGTGACGAGAATAAGCACAACGGCGATAGTAGCGATGATGAGGCCAACCATCCAGTTCTCATGCATGGGGCCGCCGAACTGATGATTGACAAATGCGATAATCCATGTGACAACCAGCATGATGGCTGCAAGAGCCTCAATAACGGTTCCCTCAAGCGTGCGGTGCACTTTCACCTGCTTGATGTCAAATTCTTCTTGTTCATTCATTGTTTTCATTGCTATTATTTTGATTGTCGGGTTCGGTTTTCTTCTTTTTAGGCAGACGACGGGCCTTGCGCAGCGCCTCGGTGATGATCCACTGCAACTGGCCGTTGGTGGAACGGAACTCGTCGGCTGCCCATTTTTCAATGGCATCCATCGTGTCGCTATCGACACGCAGGATGAAACTCTTGGTGGCCTTCTTTGCCATAACAGTTTTCAGTTTTACAGTTGTCAGTTTACAGTTGTCAGTTGAATGCGCATGCCGCTGACAACTGAAAACTGAAAACTGACAACTTAATTCTTACATATTCAATGTGCCGGTGTTGACCACAGGCTGGGCCTGTTCGTCGGCGCACAGGACAACGAGCAGGTTGCTCACCATCGAGGCCTTCTTGTCGTCGTCGAGCTCAACGATTTCTTCGCTCGAGAGTTTGTCAAGGGCCATCTTGACCATGCTCACAGCACCCTCGACAATCTTCTCACGGGCGGTGATGATGGCGCTGGCCTGCTGGCGGCGCAGCATCACGGCAGCAATTTCGGGAGCATAGGCCAGGTAGTTGATGCGGGCCTCAACGACCTCGATGCCGGCCAGCGACAGGCGCTCGTTGAGTTTGGCCTCGAGTTGCTCGTTGATCTCGTCACCACCCGAGCGCAAGGTCAGCTCCTTGGTGTCCTCGTCGTTGTCGTCGTAGGCATACTGGCCGGCAACCTGCCTCAAGGCGGCGTAGCTCTGTACGCTCACAAAGTTCTCCAAAGCGTGCATCAGGCCCTTGGTGTTACCGCTCAGGGTGCCATCGGTCGAAGCCATAGTCTGTGAGTCAACCTCAAACAGGGCCTTGTAGGTGTCCTTCAGTCTCCACACCATCACCAGACCAATCATCACGGGGTTACCCACCTTGTCGTTGACCTTGATGGGCTCGGCGTCGAGGTTGCGGGCACGCAGCGACACTTTCTTGGTGCCATAGAAGGGATTGATCCAGTAGAAGCCCGTGCGAGTGAACGTGCCACTGTATTTACCAAACCAGGTGGTCACGCGGGCTGTATTGGGTTCCAGCATCAGGAAACCGCACAGAATCAGCAAGCAGCAGATAGCCGACACGATGCCTGCAGTCAGCAAAGTGAAGCCCAGCCAACGGATGCTACCCTCATCTAATATCATGATGCTCTCATAGATACACCAAATAGCGAATATCGGCAGTACGATAGCCACAAAAAGCATCAAAAAACCGTTCAGGGTCACGCCTTTGAAATTAAATTCCTTCGTTTCCATAATAGATAAAAGTTGAAAAGTTAATATTTAGTTTTATTAAATTGATATCATTTTGATATCGCAAAGATATGTACAAAATTCATTCCAACGAACAAGAAAAATCAATTTAACATTATTTTAACACTTTGTCATCTGGGGGTAACTATGTAAAAAACGCGTGAAACCCCTTCTATCATTCAGAAAAACGCTATATTTGTAGCGGAATACATTTTTGACACTTGAAATCATGATACAAGAAGGATTGACGCATACTAGCCAGTTGACGGTCACCCAGGCCGTTACTGCCATTGCCATGGGCTCGGGCGACATGCCCGTGCTGGCCACACCATCGATGATGGCGCTCATGGAGAACGCCGCCATGCTCGCCGTTGCCGATCATCTGCCCGAGGGCTGTACTACCGTGGGCGGGCACATCGACTCATCCCATCTCAAGCCCAGCAAACTGGGCGACACCGTCACAGCGACCGCCACGGTCACCCGTGTTGACGGCAAGAAAATAGAATTCACTATCCAGGCGCATTGTGGCGACGTCCTCCTGGGCGAGGGCACCCACCTGCGCTTCATTGTCGATAAAGAAAAATTCATGTCAAGATTATGAAAAAAATCATTTCTATTATGGTGCTCGCAACAGCACTGTTTGTCATGGCGGCTAATGCCCAAGAGCCGACAACGCCCAAGAAGGTGTATAACGAGGAGATTAACCCGCTGGAGCAGATTGACCAGGCCATTGCTCAGGCCCAGGCCGAGGGCAAGTTCGTTATCTGCCAGGTGGGCGGCAACTGGTGCCCCTGGTGCCTGCGCTTTGCCGACTTCATCACAACCGACAGCACCATCAACACTGTCATAGAGCAGAATTTTGTCTATATCCACGTGAACTACCACCCCCGCAAGGCCGGTGAAGTGGGAAAAGCCCTGATGAAACGCCTCAACAACGCGGGACGCTTCGGATTCCCGGTATTGGTCGTGCTGGATGAATCGGGCCAGATCATCCACATCCAGGATTCAGGCTACCTGGAGAAGGACAAGAGCTATGACCAGAAGAAGGTGCTCAGCTTCTTCCAGAACTGGACGCCCAAAGCCGTACGTGGAGAATAAGCCATGGCTAGCAACCAGGACTTTGTGCAATACATCGCTGACCAGTGCGCTGGAGCAGGCGAAATCATGACGAAAAAGATGTTCGGGGATTACGGCGTCTATTGTGACGGCAAGATCTTCGGGCTCATCTGCGACGACTGCTTCTATATAAAACCCACCGAGGCAGGGCGTGCGCTCCTGCGCACCGTGGAGCTGCGACCGCCCTACGACGGCGCCAAAGACTATTTTTTCATCGCCGATGTGGATGACAGCGACTACCTTGCCAACCTCGTCATTGCGACCTGCAAAGCGTTGCCCGAACCAAACCCCCAAAAAAAGAAGAAATCATGATTAACGAGATTATTGAATACAACAAGTCATTCGTTGCCAACAAGGGCTACGAGCAGTATGTGACCGACAAGTATCCCAACAAGCGCCTGGCAGTGCTGTCTTGCATGGACACACGGCTGACCGAACTGCTTCCCGCTGCACTGGGCCTGAAAAACGGTGATGCCAAAATCATCAAGAATGCCGGCGGACTGGTGATTTCGCCCTTCGACTCGGCGATGCGCAGCCTCGTCGTCGCCGTCTATGAGCTGGGTGTGGAGGAGATCATGGTGGTGGCGCACTCCAACTGCGGTGCCTGTCACATGAGCTACGACCACTTCCACGAGGAGATGATCAAGCGTGGCGTGACCGACGAGACGCTCGACACCATACGCATGTGCGGCATCAACCTCGACCACTGGCTGGAAGGCTTCAAGGATACGCCCGAGTCGGTACGCAATACCGTCGCCACCATCAAGACCCACCCGCTGATGCCCCGCGACATCACCGTGCGCGGCTTCATCATCGACTCCACAACCGGAGCCCTTGAAGAAATCAAATAAAACCTCCTTCATGGAAAAGGACAAAATCATCATATACCAGAGTGAAGACGGACAGACGCAGATAGATGTCCGCCTCGAGAACGACACGGTTTGGCTGACCCAGGCCCAAATGGCTGAACTGTTCCAGAAAGATCAGTCCGTTATTGCACGTCACATAGCTAATGTTTTTAAAGAAGGAGAACTAGAGAGGAATAGTAATATGCAAATTTTGCATAATACTCTCTCTAGGTATAAACCCACTTCTATATACAACCTTGACGTCATCATCTCAGTCGGCTATCGCGTCAATTCAAAACGAGGAGTTAAATTTCGCCAATGGGCAAATAAAGTACCTATTAATAATTGAATATTATGCTGCAACTCAATAAAGTACATCACATAGCACTGATTTGCTCCGATTACCAGCGGAGCCTCGATTTCTATACCCGTGTCATCGGTTGCCACGTCATGGCCGAACATTGGCGCGAGGAGCAACAGTCCTACCTGACCAAGTTGTCGCTGAACGACGACTATGTCATCGAACTGTTCTCGTTCCCCTCGCCGCCGCAGCGGCCATCCTACCCCGAGGCAGCCGGCCTGCGGCATCTGGCCTTTGAGGTCGATGACATTGTGGGCCAGGTCGCTGAACTGGACCGCATGGGTGTTACCCACGAGGATATCAGGACCGACTCGACTACAGGCAAGCGCTTCGTCTTCTTCAATGACCCAGACGGCCAACCCCTTGAGATGTACGAGAAATGAACACGCCCTTTGCCTGAGTTGCGAATTAGGGTATTTTTGTAATCTAATATAAGAATAAAACACTATGTTTTTCTTGATCATAGCATTGGCCATAGGCCTGTTGATGCCATTCCAGACGGCGGCCAACTCACGCCTGCGCCAGGTCGTGGGACCGGCCTACGTTTCCACCCTCGTTTCTTTCACCGTATCCACACTGGCGCTGCTGCTGGTGTCGCTCGTAGCGGGAATCCCCATCTTGCCTACCGAGGCAATGCTCAATACAGCCCCCTGGTGGAGCTGGTTTGTCGGCATCGTGGCCGTTGTGACCATCACCATCGCCATCCATCTGTTTAAGGAAATAGGGCAGTTGCAGGCACTCATCATCCCGATGTTCAGCCAACTGATTTTCAGCCTGATGATTGACCACTTCGGGTGGTTCGGCGCCAGAGTCATCCCTCTGGGAACCAATCGCATCATCGGTGCCTTGCTGCTCATTGCCGGTGTGACGCTGGTTGTCATCCTGCCCAAACTGCGGGGCGGCCAACGGGCTGTGGCAGGTTCCAGCACCGGGTCACGGCAAGCCTTCTGGCAACTCATGGCTGTCCTCTCGGGTTGTCTGTCGGCCAGTATCACCGGGGCTTATGCCCAACTGTCCAGCATCGTCGGCAATCCCGTTCAGGCCACGACGGTAGCCTTTTTTGTCGCTACCATGGCACTTCTGCTGTTCTGCACCTGCCTGGGCAAGACCCGGCTGGTCGGTAAAGCCTTCAGCCGGGATTATCCCTGGTGGATGTGGATGGGTGGCCTGTGCGGTGCGATCATCGTATTCAGCAATGCATGGCTGGTGCCCAAGGTCGGTGTCGGTGTCTTTTCCATGGCCTTGCTCGTCGGTCAGTTGGCGCTCAGCATGCTCATGGAGCACAATGGCTGGCTCGGCGCACCCCGCAAGCGCATCACCTGGCCACAGGTGGTCGGCATCCTGATGATGCTCGCTGGTGTCGCGCTAATTCGCCTGTGAGGGTATGATTTCATCACATAGCTGGCAAAAAGCATTGTTTTCTCTTTGATTATGACTACTTTTGCCGTGATTCATTAAACCTAAATCTTTATTGAATTGATTGACTGACTCATAACTCCGCCAATTGGTGAGATACATCCTTATCATATATAGCCTTTTCACATTGTTGCCGCTGGTGGCTGCCCCACAGGGTAACAGCGCCGGCAAGTGCCCTGTCGTGAAAATCCAGGTCGAGCGTCTGCCCAACTTGAATGTGCCCCGCAGCGGACATTCGTTGGTGCTGGTGAACGGTGAACCGACAGTCATCGGTGGTCACACCACCAACTTTGTACCCATAGCCTCCATCGAGTACTACACGGACGGCGAGTGGCACGAGGTGCCCTCGGCATTCACCCACGACGATGGCTTTGCGGTGCAGCTCTCGGGAGGCAAGGTGCTCATCGGCGGCGGCCATGAGCACAACCTGGGCATCGGGCAGAGCTTTGAGGTAGAACTCTATGACCCGCTGTCGCACACCAGTGAGGGCTTTGGCAGCCTCGACACCAAGCGGGCCTTGGCAAACGCGATGGCGCTCGACGATAATCGTGCTGTCGTAGCAGGCAACTGGTATCACGAGGATGCCATCGAGATGTATGACGGCAAGGGCGGCTTCATGCCAGTGAAAGGCGTGAGTTGCTCGCGTGCAGCCCCCTTTATCATGCGCACGACCAAGGATGATGCCATCATTTTCACTGCAGTTGATTCAAAGGGAGTCCACACGCCCCATCCGGTGATTGAACGCCTGCATGGAGAACCTTACAGTGAACCGCTGCTGCAAGAGTGGGGACTGTCCAAATCATGTAATAGACAACCGGCAAGCGCCTTTATCGGTGATGAGTCTAAGGGCGACTATTCCTACCTGATGATGGTCGAGAATGACCAAGGACAGGCGGCGATAGCCCGCGTCACCAATGGCGAGTTTTCCCTCCTGCCAACCGATTTCCCGGTGCCCATGGCATGCCAGTGGGGCAAAATCATGTATCGCGCGCAGATCTTTGCCGACCGCCAGAGCCAACGGGCCTATCTGCTGGGCACTGACCCCGAGAAGTATCGTGCACTGACCAAACTTGAAGCGACCCGCGTCTATATCCTCACAATCGACTATGCCACCACTCCCGCACGCTTGACATTAGGCTTTACCGACGAGATCAGCGACATTGATATCGAATGCGGAATCATGACCAACGACGGCAACCTGATAATCGGCGGCGGCATACCGATGCAGAACAACTTCAAGCCCACTGCCGCCACCTGGCTGCTGCACGTCAGCCCAAGAGCCCAGGCGGCAGGCATCGGTACTTACCTTTCACGTTTCCCCTTGTGGGGCTGGCTATTGGCTGTCTTGTTGACAGCAGAGCTGGCCACAGCAATCATCCTGCTGCGCAACAGGAAAAAGAATCAGGCACATGAATTGGCAGCTGCAATTCACCACGGAGAGCCCGTCATCGTTCATGAGGCTCCAGCGGCCGAACTCCACGAGGCCTTGGATGGCAATGAGGACAATGCTGAACTCATGCACCGCATCTGCCAGTTGATCGAAGAGCATAAACTCTTCCTCAACCCCAACCTGAAGCTGACAGACATCACCACAGCCCTGGGATCCAGCCGCACCGTCATCTCCAACTGCATCAACTCGCAGCGTGACTGTTCATTCCCGCAGTTTATCAACACCTATCGCATAGCACACGCACAGGAACTGCTGCGCAACCACCCCGACCTCAAGATCACTGAAGTGTGCCTGGCATCGGGGTTCTCCAGCGAAGCTTCCTTCTACCGCATCTTCAAAGCCGCCACTGGCACCACCCCCACCGAATGGAAATCCAGCCTCTAGGCCACCAGCACTCTATATAATAACGATTGGTGCCCACATCATCCACTCCCCGCTTGATAATTGTCGATGTATTGCGAGCCTCTGGCTCGTAAAAACGTCCTGTGCAGTAACCACAGCCCCTTCCACATGCAATGCTTCATTTGCGCAAAATGCCCCAAAAACGACTCTCATTTTGCGTTTTGAGAGTCGGTTTGTACATTTTGAGAGTCATTCATAGCATCAGCTCTATAATTTTGCAAGCAGCATCAGCTTCGCACGATATCTTGTTCCCTTGAATCAAGTATTACAGAAAACAATAACTTTAAAACCTATCACAATTATGAAGAAATTACTACAGCCGTTCATCTTGCTGCTAGCGCTTATGGCAGTACCATTGGCTGCAAACGCCCAGGTTCATGCCGATGTGAATGGTGATGGCGAGGTGACCATTGCCGACATCAACTCTGTCATTGACGCAATATTGAACAGTTCCACATCAGCAAACGCCGATGTGAATGGTGATGGCGAAGTGACCATCGCCGACATCAACACTGTAATCGAAGAGATATTGAGTGGTTCCATAATTCCGCCACAACCCCATGGTGACTTTGGTGAGATTCCCGAAGACATCATGGCTAGTTTGGCCAAGTGGGGCATGAATATCAACTATGGAGACGAGCCTCCTGTCCTTAATGGAACCTATGTTATGGAAACCATCGATTCTATTGCATTCGTCGGACCATACAACCAATGGCTTGAATATGGTGACGAAGAATACATGATTGAATTTGAAATGTTCTGGAAGATGATTGTATCGTTCATGAACCAATATGATAACCATATTACAACAATCTCTGTACCTTTCTATGACCCTTATGAACCCGACTACTATGAACCCGAAGAAATTGTGTATCTCGAAGACATGACCATTATGGGTCAGGGCAACAAGTTCACTATGGGTATATACTTCGAGGACACTTACATCCTTCCTGGAGAGGGCATCGGAGTAGTCTTCTCGGGCGAGGTAGATGGCCAGAATATCAAGAACATGCAATTAGCATCAATAAATGTAACCCCGACTAATAGTGGACGTGAGGTATTTTTGGCAATTCTTGGAGATCATGACGGCATCAGTTATCCCACCTACTGGGTGCCTGATGACGATTGGGGTGATGATGACTGGGATAGCCATATCTCAACACCCAAAACCAATGGGCTCAATTCACTCATCAAGTCTCTGATGTTGAAAAAGACGATCAAATCACGGAAATAATATCTGCATTATATCGGTGCGACAGCACCAAGACTGCCGTGAAGCCACACGGCAATCAAATCAAAAAGTACCATAAACGATTGATGCAAGAATTCTAGGATGAATCCGGGCTGGGGCCAAGTGCCTCAGCCCATTTTCATCAACACTATAGTCCATAACATCTCGAAGCACCCGCCTTTCATATAAAACAGACTTTTCAGATTGTCTGAAGTTGCAAAATTGGGCATTTTTGATTACCTTTGTGAAACGATAAATGAATTACTGTATGGCTAAAAAGATTTATTTTGCAGGGTCGATACGCGGCGGGCGCGTGGATGCCGAGTTGTATCACCGCATCATCACCTATATCCAGCGCACCGATGTCGTGCTCACCGAGCACGTGGGCAAGAGCAACCTGAGCCTCACGGAGCAGGGCCGAGAACGTGACGCCCGCATCTACGACCAGGACACGGCATGGCTGCGCGAGAGCGACCTGTTGATAGGCGAGTGTACCTGCCCTTCGCTGGGCGTGGGCTACGAACTGGCCTATGCCGAGGCCCACGGCATCCCCTGTCACATCTTCTATGACAAGGGCAAGACGCAGCTGTCGGCGATGCTCACCGGCAACCCTTACTTCCACATCCACCCCTATGACCAGGAGCAGGACATCTACCCCCTACTGGACAAAATCCTGAATGAATAACAGTCAAGAGTTTGAAATTTCACCATCATTTGACTCTCATCAGTAGTTGTTTTTTTCAGTGATTTTTGTTATCTTTGCATATCGAACGCTTTTGATCGAATCAAGAAGGTGTGTCATAATTGGTTCGTTGCAACATTGAATCGCGCTTCGCGCGAGAAATTAAACAAAATTATTAATAAAATTAAATAAAAATACTGTATTCATTGATTTTATTTAATTTTACATAATTCCTCGGCCATCAGGCCAATCAGAGTTTTAGGCGCGAATTATGACACACCGCTCTAATCTTCCATCAAGTGACATTCTGCCAGATGCCTGCAGAATCACTGAACGATGTATGGAGAGCCTGTAAGACAGAGCGACAAATCTATTCTATCTATAATGAACAACAAATAACGTATATATGTTACAACGTGGAACGATACATAATGCCACACAGATGGTGGACCTGATACAGGAGGTGGGGTTCCTGCCGTTGCTCTATAGCGGCATCAGCGGATTCTCGGCCGAAGAGGCGGTGGACAGCGATTGCCGCTACGTGGTGTACAGCGACGGCGGCTGGGACTGGCCCATGTGGAAGTGGAAAGGCCCGATCGTCACCGAGGGCGGCTGCGTGTACGGCAAATTCTTTGACAAGAAGGCGGGATACATCAGCATGGACTGGTGGCCCGACTTCATGAACTACCGTCGCCATGCCTACCCTGCCCCATCGCCCGGCTCTATCGAGGAGGTCATCTTGATGACCCTGCGAGAGCACGGCAGCCTCATCACCCGAGACCTGCGTCGTGTCTGCGGCTTCACGGGAGCGAAGATGCGCAGCCGCTTTGACGGCTATGTGACGCGCCTGCAGATGGCGTGCCGCATCGTCACCCAGGACTTCGTTTATCCCCGCGACAAGCACAACCGCGAGTATGGCTGGGGATGGGCATTGCTCACCACGCCCGAACAGCTGCTGGGCAAAGAGGCCTGCCACTGTGACCGCACGCCCGACGAGTCGAAGCAGCGCATCCTGGAGCACCTCAAGGGCATCCTGCCTCACGCCAGCGAACGACAACTGTTAAAACTCATCAAGTAAACCCACATATCATCATGAAAAGAATACTCATCACACTCATCCTCACGCTGATTGGCATCACTGCCGTCCAAGCCCAAAAGATCAGCTACATCGAGACCACCCGCTCGTGGCATTACGTCTATGACGAGAAGGGGAAGAAAATCCACACCTTCAGCACCACCCAGGGCGAAGTCGTCGCTTACAGCGAGTCGTTCTACGTCGTCAAGAAGGGCAGCTGGATCTACACCTATAGCCCCAAGGGGAAACGGCTGTACACCTTCTCGGCAAGCAATGTGGGCGATGTGCTCAGCGCCACCGGCGACACGTTCACCAGCCGCAAGGGCAACTGGATATACACCTGGGATAAAAACGGAAAGAAAATCAACACCCGATCAGCAAATCATTAACCATGTTCAAATTCATTCACACCAGCGACTGGCACTTGGGCCAGAACTTTTACGGCTATGACCGCAGCGAGGAACAGAGTGACTTCCTGCAGCAGTTAGCCGACATCGTGCGCAAGCACACCCCCGACGCGCTGCTCGTGAGCGGCGACATCTACAATACCGCAGCACCGTCTAACGCCACTGTCAACATGTATGTCAACGCGATGCTCGACATTCACCGCGCCTGCCCCACAATGGCCATCATCGTCATCGCCGGCAACCACGACAGCGCCTCGCGCCTCGACAGCGACAGGCGGCTGTGGGAGCTCGCAGGCGTGACCGTGGTGGGCAGCATCACACGCGGCGACAAGGGCAAGGCCGACCTGGCTCACCATCTCGTCAACGTGGGCGACAAGGGCATCGTTGCCGCCGTGCCGTTTGCCTACCCCGCCAGTTTTCCGCTCACGACCGACGACCCCATGGACACCACCCAGCGCCAGCAAGCCTATTTCCAGGCCCTGCTCGACCTCGCCGATGCCCATAACACAAACGGACTGCCCGTTGTCCTCATGGCCCACCTGGCCGTCAGCAACAGCGACTTCACCGGCCACGACCGCGACATGAAGATGGAGTGTGTCAATCTGTCCACCCTGGGCACGGGCTACGACTACGCCGCCCTGGGGCACATCCACCGTCCGCAGCAGGTGAGCGAACATGCCCGCTATTGTGGCACGCCGGTGCCCGTCAGCTTCGACGAGCAGTGCGAGCACTCGGTGACCATTGTCGAGATTGACGCGCATGGCAGCCAGCCTGTCATCAGCACCAAACAGATAAAAAACATCAAGCCCTTGCACACGATACCCGCCAACGAGCCCGTGGATTTTGAGGTTGCGCTACAGCAGTTACAGGCCATCAACCCCAACGAGCGGTCCTACATCAGACTCAACGTGAAGGTGGACCGCTACCTGCCCCACGGAGCGCAGGAAAAGGCCGTTCAGGCAGTAAAGGACAAGCAATGCCGTTTCTGCGAAATCAAAAAGACCGTCACTGCGACCGAATATCACCGCGCCTCGCAGATGACCGTCGAGCAGCTCAACAGGATGCTGCCCATCGATGTGGCCAACCAATTCTTCATCGACAAGACCGGGGAGCCCATGACCCAGCAGGAACAAGCGATGTTCAACGAGATTTACCATGAAATAGAAAAGGAGAACAGACAATGAAACTGAAAAAACTCATCATCGACAATATCGCGTCGATCGAACATGCCGAAATCGACTTTGACGCCACTCCCCTGGCTGGAGAACACCTGTTCCTGATCACGGGCGAGACCGGGTCGGGCAAATCGACCATCATCGACTGCCTGTGCCTCGCCCTCTATGGCAACACGCCGCGCCTCAAGACGGCCAAGGGCACCGATTGGGACAACATGGACAACATCCGCACCGACGACGTGAGGCAACTGCTGCGCCGCGGCGCGGGCAGTGCCGACGTCAGGCTCACCTTCGACGACAACAACGGCACGCCCTACATCGCCACCTGGCACGTGCACCGCGCGCGCCAGAAGGCCGACGGCAAGCTCCAAGACGTGGAACGCTCCATACAGACCGACGATGGAGCTGCCCAATACTGCCATTACACCAAGAAGACCGACCTGGAAAAGTTTGCCAAGGACGTCATCGGCCTCGACATGAATCAGTTCTTCCGCACCGTCGTGCTCGCCCAGGGCAAGTTCGCCGAGTTCCTCAACAGCGGTGAGGACGAGAAGGCCAGACTCCTTGAGAAAATGACCGGCACCGGCATCTATGCCGAGGTGGGCAAGCGGATCTACCGCAAGTTCAAGGAAAAAGAAGCCGACCTCGTCGGGCTGCAGGAACAGCTCAAGAATATCGTCCTGCTCAACGAGGAAGATAAGGGCCGCATCAATCAGGAGATTACCGACCTCAAGACACAACTCACCCTGCAACAACAGCGGCGTGACAACGCCAACAAGATGAACTTGTGGCTCGCCGAGAAAGCCCTGAACGACAAGAACCACACCGAGAAGAAAGCGGCCCTCGCCGATAAACAAGCCCTGACGCGAGGACAAGAGCACAAGGACCAGGCGCAGCTCGTCGATGACTGGGAGACCACAGCCGATGCGAGACGCGAGCTGAAAGCCATCCACGACGCTCAGCGGCAAATCGAGGCCCTGGAGCAGCAGCGGCCCGCCATGCAGCAGGAGTTTGACCGCCTGTGTGCCGCTTTGCGCGCCACAGTCATCGATGTGGAACAGAAACAGCAGTCCCTGGCCAACATCCGCGATTTCCTGCAACAGGAGGAGCCCAACAAGGACATGTACAACGCCATCGACACCATCAAGTCGGTAATGAACAGACGGCAGGCCGCAAGCCGCAACATCCGGGCCTATAGCCAAGCCCTCGAGCAGGAGCAAGGCCGGTTGCCGCAGGCCCAAGAGAAGGTGAAACAGACCCTCGACACCGCTACGGCATGCCAGCAGGCGCTCGAGAAGATGCAGCAAGAGTATGACGCACTGCACATCGACCAGGTCATCTCCCGCAAGGACGCCCTTAATGCCGTCAAGCAGGCGCTGCTGAACTATAAGAACGCGCTCGGCACCGCCGCACAGGAAGGGCAGACGCTCAACAAACTGCAGCAGGACCTGACCGACCAGCAGACGTCGCTCAAGACGGCACAGGCGACCATCGTAGGCAAGCGCTCGCTCATGGAGAAGGCACAGGCTGCCGTCGAGCGGCACAAGGACTGGAACGCGCTCATCGAGCAGGCCCACAAGACGCTGCACGAGGGCGACCAGTGCCCCGTGTGCGGCAATGTCATCCACAACCTGCTCGCTCCCAAGGCACAAAGCGAACTGGAACAGCTGCAGGCCGAATACAACCAGGCCAAGCAGGATGTTATCGGCACCGAGGCGAGCATCAATGCGACCCGGCAGCTCATCGGCAGGCTCGAGGGCCAGATCAAGGACAAGCGGCAAGCGCTCGAGGACATGACCGCCGAGTGCAGTCGCCAGTGGGAACAAATCCAGGCCTTGCTCACGGCATGCGGCAAGACCGCCAACACGTCAGCCGATGTCGAGAACGCCACGGCCCTCATCGCCGAAATTGACGGCGACATCAACCGCTTGAACGCCACCATCTTGCAAGCCCAGGCGCTCAACGACCGCATCAAGAAGCAGCACAACGACAGCACCATGGCAACCCAGGCCCACAACAAGGCCCTCATCGACCTGAGCAACATCAGCGCCAGCATCGACAAGCAGCGCGAAGCCGTCAAGACGAGCGAGAACCAGTTCAATGAGCTGACCCAGGAACTGGACAAGCTGCTGGTGTACAGTGACTGGCAGCAGCGGGCAACCGACGACAGGTTCATCGGCACCCTGACCCAGCAAGCCAGCGACTACAAAGCCAAGGAGCGTGAAGCACAGCAACTCGAGCACGCCATCGAACTGACAAAGTCCCACCTGCCCGCCATGAACACGGCCAAAGCCAACATCAAGGGCTTTGAGGATCATGGAGACATCACAACCGAGATTCCCGACGGCTTGAGCCAACTGTGGAACGCGCTCGAGAACAAGAGTCTGCAGTGGAGCACGCGCATGGCGACCGAACAGGAGAACTCCAGGCAGGCCCAACAGGCGCTTGACGGCTTCATGAGCCTCCATTCCGGCATGACCATCCAGCGGCTCAACACGCTCGCGCAGCACAACCCCGCCGATATCCAGGCCATCAATCAGGCCCACCAAGCGCTGGCCCAGGCCATCACACTCATGCAAGGCGAGGTGCAGGCACTGACCCGACGCCAAGAGGAAATCGCGACCAAAAAACCACAGTTCGACCAGGAAGACCCGGAACAACTCGCCGCGATTCTCCAAGAGGCCGACAAACAGATAGAGACGCTGCTTGACGACATCTCCAGCCGCAACGCGACACTCAAGGCCGACGAAGACAACGTCCGGCTCGTGGGCGAAAAGATGGAGGCGCTCAAAAAGGCCGAAGCCGTTCACGCACAATGGGCCGACTTCAACCGGATGCTTGGTGACGCCGAGGGCAAGACGTTCTGCAAGATTGCCCAGAGCTACATCTTGGGCGAACTGCTGCACAGCGCCAACGGCTACCTGCGGCAGTTCAACAACCGCTACGAGCTGGAGGTCAATCCCGGCACCCTCGTGATTGTGGTGCGAGACCTGCTGCAAGGTGACCTCACCTCGGCCAACACGTTGTCGGGCGGCGAGAGTTTCATGGTTTCACTGGCGCTGGCACTGGCCTTGTCGAGCACGACGGGCAAGGTCTTCAGCGTGGACACCCTGTTCATCGACGAGGGATTCGGCTCACTCAGCGCCGACTACCTCGACAACGTGATGGAAACGCTCAACCGCCTCTACGACATCGGCGGCCGCCGCGTGGGCATCATCAGCCACGTGGAGCGCCTCAAGGAACGCATCACCACCCAGATTCAGGTAGCCCGCGACCCCAAAAACAACACCGTCAGCCGCGTCCACATCACCTCCTAACGCCTTTAATCAGACAACTGGCACAACTTGGTTGACAACTTGGACAACCTTTGGTTTTTTGGCATCCGCATTCTGAACTGCACCCCAAAAGTTAGACACAAAACTTTTGGAGTGCAGTTTGTTTATGAAGTACAGTTTTGAAGAAAAGCTGAGTATTGTAAGCGAAATCACGCTTGGTAAAGGTCTCAAGACAGTATGTCGAGAACGGCATATTGATATTAATTTGGTCCGCAGATGGGTGTATAGGTACAGGGCCTTCGGAGAATCCGGCCTTCTGAAATCGACGAGAGGTTATTACTATAGCCCAGCAGAAAAGGAGAAAATTATTTTGGAACATCTCCAGGATGGTGTAACTTTGCTGCAGTTATGCCTTCGATATGGCCTGACCCGGAGCGCGATTCAATCGTGGTTGAGGACAGTTCGGTCTGGAGGCTCCCTATATGATGTAAAACGACGAGGACGTCCACCCAAAGATCCGATGGCAAGACCAAAGAAGAAAGAACCGCAGACAGAGCTTGAAAAGCTTCAGGCAGAGAACCTCCGCCTGAGGGCAGAGAATGCTTTGCTAAAAAAAGTGAAGGCCTTAGTCGAGGAGGAACAGAAAGCCCGAGCACGTCTCAATGGGCAAAAGCCATCGACGAACTAAGGCCGGAATACCCCCTTGACTTGCTGTTGAAGTTGAGGAAGATGGCCCGTTCCGTGTTCTATTATCACCTGAAACGCCTGAAAGCCGGTGACAAATACGCAGTGGAGAAAGAGTGTATAAAGTCTGTTTTCCATGAGCATAAAGGCCGTTATGGCTATCGGCGTGTCACCGCAGAAATGCACAACAGGGGTTTTGGCATAAACCACAAGACCGTGCAGCGCCTGATGAGTGAGCTGTGCCTAAAGAGCAGAATACGCAAAGTGCGCTACCGTTCGTACAAAGGAGAGGTCGGCAAAATCGCCCCTAATATAATCGCCAGGGACTTTTCAGCCGAGGCGCCTAACCGCAAATGGGCGACTGATGTGACGCAGATAAACATAGGCTCTGTCAAGCTCTATCTTTCCCCCATATTGGACATGTTCAATGGTGAGATCATATCCTACAATATCTCCAAAAGTCCGAATATGGCACAAGTGTACGATATGTTGGATAAAGCCTTCGCCAAGTTCGGCAATCTTGACGGCCTCATATTGCACTCCGATCAAGGCTGGCAGTACCAGCACTTCGGCTACCGTCAACGGCTTGCGGAGCATCACATCATGCAAAGCATGTCACGTAAAGGGAACTGCCTTGACAATGCCATGGCGGAGAACTTCTTTGGAATCATGAAATCTGAACTTCTATATGCCGAAGAGTTTGAATCGCCCGAAGCCTTCATGAAGGCTTTAGATGAATATATAGACTACTACAACAATAAAAGAATCAAATCCCGGTTAAAAGGAAAGAGCCCGGTGCAATACCGAACTCTTTACTCTTAATCAATAATATTTAACCCGTCCAACTTTTTGGGGTCACTTCAGTGCGGATGCTACTGTTTTTGAGGCTCAACGACAAGTTTCCTCTTTTTCCTCTTTTTCCTCTTTTTCCGTTTTTTCCGTTTTATCTTGCATGTACGTGGCTTTCATCACGTATGCGTAGAAAAAATGGAAAATGTGGAAAAATGGAATTATAGAATTTTCTAGCTGTCTTAGTTGAGTATAGTATATAGAAAATATAGAAATTATTGGTCAAAACTATTGGAATGACCAAATTTCTATTTTTCTTTCTTT
>Ga0310694_10002995_pt1 | contig 16756 bp, 19 predicted proteins | sample 174DNAGHGhighgp2_FD_203884 | JGI IMG/M metagenome (GOLD analysis project Ga0310694, IMG submission 203884) | Sheep rumen microbial communities from Palmerston North, Manawatu-Wanganui, New Zealand - 1742 DNA GHGhigh gp2 (v2) (version 2) | ecosystem: Host-associated > Mammals > Digestive system... | reverse complement strand
TTCGTTATTTCGCACTTCACGAAGGGCGCATCATTCTAAATGGCGGTGCTGTTAAGAACGGAACAAGTGCAAGCCGTGATTTAAGTGGTATATACACAAATGATGATAAATACAATTTTTATTATCAAAACAAAGATGCTTTTGATGAGTTTGCTTGCTATGCGCAAAAACTTTACAAACGCAACAAACTGCTAACGCAGAGTGATATTGGTAGTATTTTCGCACACCTATATATTGACAAACACCACAGCGAGGATGAAATAAAGGGCTTTTTTGAGGAATTGTTCACATCAAGCGAAAAGAGCTGTATAAACTCATTGCGCAATAGGCTTATTGCCGACCTTGTGGCTACAACAAGAATGACTGGTTCATTTAGGCAATCACTTATTGCAAAGGTATGGAACTACTACATCAAAGGCAAAGATGTTAAGGTTCTCTCTTACAACCCCACAATCGAAGGAACTATTGAATTCATTTAACACCCAACAACTATGAAATCAACCTATTAACTTATAACACTTTTTATTATGAGCAACTTAAAAAGATTCAATCAAATGATTGTGCATCCCAACACGGATGCCTACTTGACCAGTGTACTGGCAGAGCGCAAAGGCGAGTTTATCAACAACCTCACAGCAGTAGTGGCTAACGATGCTAAACTGCAAGCATGCGAGCCAGTGACATTGATGTATGCAGCACTCAAGGCAACGGCACTGCGTTTGCCTCTTGATCCAAACCTAGGGCAAGCCTACATCATCCCCTACAAGAACAACCGAGAGCACAAGACCGAGGCACAATTCCAAATCGGCTGGAAAGGTTTCATCCAGTTGGCAATTCGTAGCGGTCAATTTCAAGCAATCAACACCACCGACATTCGTGATGGCGAGTTGAAAGGTTATGACCTTATGACTGGCGAGGTACAAGTGCAGGCAGTTCCCGACCGAGAGAATAAACCAGTAATCGGTTACTTGGCATATTTCAAGTTGACCAATGGTTTTGCAAAGTCGCTCTACATGACCGCCGAAGAGATTGAGCAACACGCAACACGTTATTCGCAATCATATCGTGGCAAGTACAAAGATAGTTCTTTGTGGGCAACCGACAAGGATGCGATGGCGAAGAAGACGGTGCTTAAACTCTTGTTGAACCGCTTCGCACCACTCTCGGTGGATATGCAGAGAGCGGTGCAGGCCGACCAGTCCGTCCTACATGGTGATGGCAAACTGGACTATGTAGACAATAGCCGTGACCAGCTGGCAGAGGTAGCACAAGCGGCAATGGCCGAAGATGTAGAGAGTGAGGACGTTACCGCCACCGAGAACAACGATCCCGAACCAGCAACCGAGCAAACACTTTTCAGCGATGAGAACTAATATTAAAGACATCATCGCCAACCAGCCAAGGCAACACACCGAGGGTTGGTACAAGGCAAGGCTTGGTCACTTCACTGGTAGCCAAGTGGGGAGACTTATGAAAAAGGGAAGAGGCAAAGATGCCGACTGGTCAGCAGATGCAATCACCTACATCAAAGAAGTGGTGGCAGAGCGGTTGATTAATCCAGTAGTGCTGGACATTCCCGACCTTTTCGACCAATATCTAGACTTTACCACCGCCTCATCAAAGATGATGGCATGGGGCACTGACAACGAGGATAAGGCACTCAAGGCATATTCGACGCTCACCAAAAGAGAGGTCACCGCTTGCGGTTCTATCCAGCACGAAAGCATCAAGACCTTTTGGGACTCGCCCGATGGTCTGCTACTGGATGCCAACGGAGCGGTAGAGGTGAAATGCCCCGCACCAAAGGCACATGCACTCTACTTGATTAATGTCAAGACCCCCGAAGACTTGTTGGCAGTCAAGCCCGAATACTACTGGCAATGCTTGGCTCACATGGCGGTGAGTGGCGCAGAGTTCACGGACTGGATGAGTTATTGTCCTTTTCTTAAGCCCTCGTTGCACATCGTGACCATTCCGAGGGTTGAGGACACCATCCATGAGATGCTTGAGCGCATAGTGCTTGCCGAGGATATGGCGCAAGAGTTAATGGCAAAGGCACTCCAGCGGTGATGTGTCATATAGTTGTAAATTTTGTGTGTATGTGAGGGCGGTGGTCACCGCTGGCATCGCCCTCTTTTTTTAAAAAGCGAATATGGGCGATTTTAAGCGCATTGATGAGTTAATTGACACTTACTACCCCGAGATAAGCGAACGTTTGAGAAATGGCAAAAGAGACGGCAAATAATGGCAATGGCTGGATATGCTTGCACCGAGCAATGATGGAGTGGCAACACTACGATGATGTGTTTGTCAAAGCAGTATTTATCGACCTGCTGCTATCGGCAACCAGTCGGCCATGCTGGTCTTGTGGCATCCGCTTGACTAGGGGGCAGACTTTGCGCTCTTCTCGCAAGATTGAGGAAGACAACAAGATATCTAGACCAACGGTCTTGAAAGCACTCCGCACACTAGAAGAGAGTGGCGAAATAGTGCGAGAGAAAATCACTCAAAAAATTGTAAAAACTACAATCGTGAATTACTCTAAATATCAAGACTTTAACGATTTTAGCGGTAAAAATAAAACACCGCAACGTTTACCTCAACGTTTACCGCAAAGTTTACCGCAGACAACAAGAGAACAAGATAACAATAATAAAGAGAGAGATAATAAAACACGCGCGCACGAAGAAATCTTGCAGGGCTGGCTAAACAACCGCATAACACTAGAACGATTCTGCATTACTGAACACCTAACGATTGACCAGTTTACACAACTGGCGCAGGCGGTCATCAACGAGTGGGCAATGACTGGCGAGAGTGGCACTACTGAAAGCGACACTCGCAAAAAGATGCTTGCCCACATAAGGCGCAAGGCGCAAGCGATGAATGACCGAGGGCTATTTGTCGGCGCAGAACCCAAAGACAAGCGGCTAAAAGGCATTATTGAGGATTGCAAGACACTCATTGCCGAGGGCTACAACGTTGATAGTGTGCGAGAGTTTTTCGCCTACTGGACACAACCAGCCAATGATGGCACGGGCAGGATGCTCTTCGAAAAGCAAAGTGCGTGGGACACAAGGACAAGATATATCAAAAATTTAAATCGCAAGGCGCAATGAAACAACAACATAAAGAAACCCTTATAGACACCCAACTAGAAAGAGCCTTTTTGGCATCCCTTTTCATTAATGCCTATGCTACAGAGTACATGCGCAAGATGCAGGGTGTGGTGCTGGTGGATGATTTCACCACCGATGAGGATGCCGACACTTGGCGAGTGATGCGCAAGTGTGCCGACCAAGGCAAAGAGTTGTCGCCGCTCAACATCTATGCGGTTGGCAAGGACATGGGCATAGAGGTTGATGTTAGGCGATACACAACAAGCGAAAGCATCTTTGCTGACTCCGAGACATTGGGCAAGGCTCTCCACGCAGTAGGGCAAAGGCGCAGATATGCCAACCAAGTCGAGGATGCCTACATCACTTTGCTCTATGACCCCGACACCACCACCGAGCAAGTGATGGCACAATTGGAAAAGGCAACCAAGGACATCACCGCCACCAGCGATCAAAACTGCGAAACCTTTGGTGAGGTGTACCAAGAACTGCTAAAGGTAACACAAGACAAGGCTAACGGACTGGTACCCGAGGGAGTGCGCAGTGGGTTTGCATTGATTGACCAAAAAGGCGGCCTTGAACGGGGCGAACTGATGATTATCGCAGGGCGCAACTCTAACGGCAAGACGAGCCTTGCCCTATGCATCGCACTCAATGCCGCAATGTGCGGCGAGGCGGTGGGCATCTTTAGCCTTGAGATGACCAACTTGCAACTGACAACACGTTTAACCAGTTTGCTTACTGGCATCAATGGCGAATCGCTCAAACGTGCCGACATGACACAAGACGAATGGGGCAAGTTGGTTGCCGTTGATGACTCCGCCCCCATCTACTTCGATAAACACCGCTCAACGCAAGCGGATGCCCTAATCGCAAACATCAAGGGCATGGTGGCGCAACAAGGTGTCAGTGTGGTAGTGATAGACTACCTACAACTATTGCGAGGCAAAGAACGTGAGCGCATCCAGCAGATTGGCGGTGTTGCCCACCAACTCGAGGCATTGAGCAAGCAACTGGGCATCTGCATCATCTTGCTATCCCAGTTGAGGCGCAACCAACCGAATGACCCAGTGCCGAGGCTGGAGGAACTGAAAGAAAGCGGAGACATAGCAGATGCGGCCGATAGTGTTTATTTGGTCTATCGCCCCGAAAGGCACGGCAAGGATTTCCGCTACCCCGACATGTCGCAGAACTGGTCGGGTGTCACCACCGAGGGAACTGCACTACTTATGTGCGTCAAGAATAGGCAGGGCGCAATGAATGGCGAGGAAATGCTTGCCTTTGATGCTAGCACTACTCGCTTCTATGAGCAAGATAATTTCAAACCAGCCGATGCGCTGGATAAATCAACAACTTATAACACACCATTTTAACGATGAGACCAAGAAAAGAAATCACAACCGAGATGCTGGCGAAGCGCAATGAGTGGCTTATGTATATCAGCAGACTTACTGGCATTGCCACCGATGACATCATGGGCAGATGCCGAAAAGACAACATCGTGATCGGGCGCAAACTGCTCGCCTATGCCCTGCATGTGCTTGAGGGCTACACCACCACCGAGGTGGGCAAGATGATGGGCATCAACCACGCAAGTGTGACAATTAACTGCACCAAACTATCGTATTATCCGCAAAGCGAAAAGGTGCAAGAGTGGATGAGAGAGGTTAAGCACTACTCGCAGAAAGGAGGCGAAGCATGAGACAAGACATTGACCGAGCATTCGGGCGCACCATGAGGGGGCTGTTGCTTGTGGCGGTGGTAATTTTCGCCCTCGCAGGGATAATCCAGTGCGCCAAGAGCAATGACCGTCCCCGAGGGGCAGAGAGAGAACTGATTACACTGACTGACAGCATCCACGAATACGAGGATGGGTTCTAAAACTTAACGAGACATAGCGATGCGGTTCAACCGATGTTTAATTTTAACCAAAAAAACAATAAATAAGTAATGAATTCCCCGCATCGCTTGGCACAAGGGGCTGGATGAGTAATTTTTTTCATGCTTTTTCACCTTTTCATTTTAGCTCCAGCCCCTTTTATTTCGATAACTTTTAAAAACTTAAAGATATGACAAGAGAAGAAGAGATAATCAATGCAGCCTATAATGAGGCTGAGGTGGAACGGCAACTAAAGATGCATCCCCAAGTCTTTGAGCAAGGCTTTGTGGCTGGCGCAAAGTGGGCAGATGCTCACCCCGACATTGATGTGCGAACAATGGTTGCTTGGCAAAGCGGATATAAAGAAGCTATCGAAAAGGCTTGCGAGTGGCTTGAATCAAATGTGTGCAATGCTTACAATTTTCGAGGTGATGATATAAGTATTGGTTTTATTGAGCAATTCCGCAAAGCGATGAAAGGAGGCGAGAAATGAAACGTTCAACAACCGCCTACACTGGCATCGCAGCTTGCCACAATGACCGATGCCCATCACACAAAAACTGCTTGAGGTGGCAAATTGGGCAACGAGATCCAAACATTATCGCAGGGCAATTCGCACCCAAAAGCAAATACTCGCAGAGGTGCGGAGACTGGAAGAAGGGAGGGTGAGTAATGAACATCGGGATGATAGATGTTGATGGCAACAACAAGATCAAGAAATGGGGTGCGAAACCATTCCCCAATCTTGCCCTCGCCAAGTTGTCACGATACCACAAGCAACAAGGGAACCAAGTGGAATGGTACACACCTTTTGCCCATTACGATGTTGTGTATATGGCGAAAGTGTTCACGTTCACCCCTGATTATGGCTATCTCATCACCAATGCCGACAAGGTGGTCAAGGGTGGCACTGGTTATGATATCCACTCCAAACTCCCCGATGAGGTGGATAGGTTGCAACCCGATTACTTGCTCTATCCCACCATTGACAACAACACCGCCTATGGATTTCTTACAAGGGGATGCCCAAATAAATGCTTTTGGTGTGTTGTGCCGAAAAAAGAGGGGGGGGTGAAGCCTTACATGGATGTTGATGAGATTGCCATCGAGGGGCGCAAGAACCTTGTGCTTATGGACAACAACATACTCGCAAGTGGTGACTATGCGCTTGAGCAACTCAGCAAGATAATAAGCCGTGGCTATAAGATAGATTTCAACCAAGCACTTGACGCCCGGCTGGTAAACGAAACGAATGCCGAGTTGCTTGCAAGGTGCAAATGGATTGACCGCATAAGGTTCGGGTGCGACACCCACAAGCAGATTAAAGACTGCGAGAAGGCGATTGCCCTGCTTGAGAGGTTTGGTTATCGTGGAGAAATCTTTCTCTATACGATGATCGGGGGCAAAAATGATTTTGCAGAATGTTTTGAGCGCATCAATTATTGGCGGGGGCGCATGATTGAGGCGAGACTCAATCATGAAAGATGCGTGGTTTACCCTTATGCCCAACCATACCGTGACCCCACCAAGACGCATTACGAGATACCGATGTGGCAGAAAGATATGGCTTATTGGTGCAACAAGCGTATGGTTTTTTGGGTAACCGATTTTAAAGATTTTGAACCACGAAAAAATTTCAAATGTAAGGAATATTTTAGATGAGACAGGAGGAACACAAGATACAATGCGCAATCGTGAAATGGTTTTACTATGCATACCCATCACTCCGTGGCGGTCTATTGTTTGCCGTTCCTAATGGCGGTCACCGCAACATTCAAACGGCTCGAGCAATGAAAGCCGAGGGAGTGTTTTCGGGAGTGGCAGACTTGTTGCTACTGGTGCCGAGAAGAGACTACCACGGCTTGTGTGTTGAGGTCAAGACACTAGTGGGCAGACAAAGCGATAACCAAAAGGCATGGCAAAAGGTGGTCGAGGCGCAGGGGTACTGCTACACCATCGTGCGCTCACTCGATGACTTCGCAGAACTACTGCGGTGGTATCTCGACGAACCGCCAAAGGCAAGACTGCAAGGCAGATTGACATTCAGTAAATAATTATACTCTTTTAGTTTTGCATATTATTTTGTTTTTATTCAACATCATTTATTAACCGCTGGGAAAGCGCAAAGATGTTGTGAAATGAGGGATGCGCCTGCACTTGCGAAAGTGTGGGCGCACTTGTTTTGGTAGAATGCGAAATTTACACGCTCTTTTGCGCTCTAACGGCATTTTATTTGTTTTTGGTGTAGTTTATCATCCGAGAAAAGAAATGCGCTAAAAACCGCCTTAAAATGAAAACCCCACTAACTTCGCAGTCGGTGGGGCGAAAGCCATTACATAAATCCAAAATCATGAAGAAAATCAATCGTGCGGCAAATGTACAAAATTTTACACAAAAAACCGCAGAAAGTTGTGTATATTTTAAAATTTTGATTACCTTTGCGAAAAGATTAAAAATTAAAGAGTTAGAGTTATGGCTGAAATTAAAGAGGCAAAGTTGAGCGACCTTGTGTTTGATGATAAGAACTTCAACAAGCACACGGAATATGGTATGAGCCTAATCGAGAAGAGCATCCGCAACAACGGGGCTGGTCGCAGTATTCTCATAGACAAGAACAACCGCATCATCGCTGGCAATGGTGTGACCGAGATTGCTGGGCAGATTGGTCTAGAGGATGTGCAGATAGTTGAGACCGATGGCACGAAGATTATCGCAGTGAAGCGCACCGACATTGACCTAGATAGTAAGCAGGGCAGGGAGATGGCACTGGCTGACAATGCCACAGCAGCCGTTGACCTTGAATGGGATGCCGAGGCCATCGCAGATGTTTCTGCCGAGTTTGATATTGATGTAAGCGGTTGGGGTGTTGATATTGATTTAGACGAAGAACAACAGCAAACACCCACAATCAACACAAACGAAACTTTTGTTGTTGAAATAACGTGCGACAACGAAAGTGAACAAGAAAAACTATACAACGAATTTAATGAACGTGGACTAAAATGCCGAGTTTTGACATTATAAAACGGAGTGAACCAGCAAGGACTTTTCGTGTTGCATCTATCGTTGACACATACGATTTGCAGAGCAACAAAGTAACCGAGCATTTTTCAGGTAGTTTTGAATTGCCTGAAGAATGGAATGTCGGGTTGATTGTAGGTCGGAGTGGCACTGGCAAGACCACAATTGCACGGCATTTGTTCGGTGATAATGTTATATCGCAATATGAATACACACACGAATGCTTTATGGATGATATGCCAAAAGATTGCAGTGTGAAAGAAATTTGCGAGGCATTGTGTTCAGTTGGGTTTGCAAGTCCACCATCGTGGCTCAAGTCATATGATGTGTTAAGTAATGGCGAGAAGATGCGATGCGACCTCGCAAGGGCAATGTTAGAAAAACGTGAATTATTTTGTTTTGATGAGTTCACAAGTGTTGTTGATAGAAATGTGGCGCACATCGGTTCACTGGCAATGCAGAAAGCTATAAGGCGAAAAAATAGAAAGTTTGTTGCAGTAACGTGCCATTATGATGTGCAAGAATGGTTGATGCCTGATTGGGTGTTTAATACCGACACAATGCAGTTTCAAGTACTTGACCTTGAAACTCAAAAAAAAAATAAACCAACAATTAACATTGACATCTACCAACTTAAATCAACGGAAGAAAAGAAACGATGTTGGAATATTTTTAGAAAGTATCATTATTTAAGTGATTCATTTAATATGACCGCAGATGCTTACATATGTACTGCAAACGGAGAAATCGCAGGTTTTACTAGCGTGTTACACTTCATGCATCCAAGGGTAAAAGATATAAAGCGCATACATCGCACCGTTGTACTGCCCGATTACCAAGGCGTAGGGATTGGCACACAATTAAACGAATGGGTAGCGAAAAAGTACACAAAAAAGTCTTTTCGTGTGCGAAATGTCACAAGTAGCCCGCAAATGATAACCGCAATGAATAAAAGCAAAAAGTGGGAATGCATTAGAAAAGGCAGATTGCGGACGGGCAGTTGTGGCAAAGATTTAAAACATATTAAACGAACCATAAGTAGCAATAGAATAACTTGCACTTTTGAGTATATAGGAGGCTGTAACGATGGCTAACAATGATAATTTAAGGACACCAACCACGGATGAAGCACGAGAAATCGGGCGCAAAGGTGGAATCGCAAGTGGCAAGGCAAGGCGAGAAAAACGTGATTTGCAGTACTTTGCGAGGATGATGCTTGATGAGATAATCACCGACAAGAAAGGCAACGAAATGCCGACACGTTACGCAATGCTCAAGTCAGTACTTAAAAGGGTGCTTAAAGACGGTGATGTGAAAGCATACAAGGCAATAGCAGAAACGGCTGATGAGATGCCACGCAACAAGGTGGACATCACCAGTGACGGCAAGGCACTTGACCGAGTTATTGAAATAGTAGTCAATAAAGAATGAAAGTAGGCGCAAAATATATTGACATAAGCAAGGCTTACGAAAGTGGGGTGCGTATCATCGCAAACAAAGGTGGCACTCGTTCCACAAAGACTTGGTGTGTGTTGATATTTTTGCGCAAGCTGGCGATCAATGCCGAGCAACCGACTCTTATTTCAGTAGTCAGCGAGAGTGTGCCACATTTGCGAAAGGGCGCACTTCGTGACTTTGAGAACATCTTGAACATTTGCAACGAGGTTGAAGGAGTAAACTATCAACGCAACCGCACCGAGAATTCATTTACTTTCGGCAATGGCAAGATTGAGTTCTTCAGTGCCGACAGCTACACCAAAGTACATGGAGCGCAAAGGGACATTCTCTTTATCAACGAGTGCAATAACTTGGAGTATGAAATCTTCAGGCAACTCGCAATCCGTACAAGCGACACGATATTCTTGGACTGGAACCCACGCAGCCGCTTTTGGTTTGAAGAACATCTTGAGGGACGAGAGGATTGCACCCTCATTCACTCAACCTACAAAGACAACCCATTCCTCACACCGATGCAGATTGCCGAGATTGAGAGCAACCGCACCGACTCCAACTGGTGGCGAGTGTACGGCTTGGGCGAAACTGGCAGTGTTGAGGGTTTAGTCTACACAAACTGGCAAATCTCACAGACATATCCTACCGACTACAAGCGAGAGTTTATCTGCATTGACTTTGGATTCACCAATGACCCCACCGCCATCCTGCGAGTGCGCTTGAGCGGTGGTGAGTTGTGGGTGGATGAGATAGCCTACCGCACTGGGATGCTCAATCAAGATATTGTCAAAGAGTTGAAAGATGCAGGGGTGGCAAGAGGGGCGCAAATCGTGTGCGATAGCGCAGAGCAAAAGAGCATTGCCGAGATCAACAACTTGGGCGGTTATCGTGCCGTGCCAGTCGCAAAGGGCAAAGGCTCGATTGTGGCGGGCATTACTGCCGTGCAAGCATACAAGGTCAACGTAACGCAAAGGTCGCTAGGCACGATTGATGAGCTTCGCAACTACTCTTGGCGCAGGGATATCAATGGCAACTACATAAACGAACCGATTGACCGCTACAACCACGCACTTGATGCTTTGCGCTATGGTGTGACTACATTCTTGATGGCGCAACGCAGTTACTCAACACCAAGACCGCACATTGGTCACATTTGTTGATTTAAGGCGCATAGATAAACGAAAAGGAGTTAAACGATATGAACACTAATAGAAAAATACAACGCATCACAACGAGGATTAAGCGATGTCACGAAAGAGTGGACAAGATGAGGCGAGAGAGGCTAAACTTGCCATTTGTGCAGTTTGTTGTGCTCATGCCATACATGACGGCAGAAACGATTAAGAGCCTTGTGCTTATCCCACCGCCAAAAAAGTTGTGCAACAAGCCAGTCCCCGACACTTTGCAGATGGTCACATTCGGGATGCTTACAAGACTGCAACAAGCACCAACCGACAATGACTACCTCAAGACTTGTTGCAAGCTGGTGAGTGTGTTGCTTGGTGTTGATGAGAAAGTGGTCGCATCTCGCAGGGCTTTCGATGTGCTGGGGTGCGTGAATATGATACAAAGTGAAATGGAGCGAATCGGCAAACTCTTTCAGGCTCTCAACACCGACAAGACCAGCGATGAGATAAACGCAGGGATTGACCGCCTTAACTTTGGCGCATTCGGGTTGGTTGACTGGTACGCACAACGCATGGGCATTGTTGACCACGAAGAGGTGTTTAACACTCCGTGGGCAAGGATATACCAGTGCGCCAAGATTGACCATGAGCAGGGGGAATTCGAGAAACGTTACCGCAAGATTATTGAGCAACGAAATAAGACGAGGAAATAACAATGAGACCAACGAAAGAGGTTGCCCTAGACATGGGGTGCAAGTACTTATACGATGAGTGGGGGCGCATCAACCTCCACGCAGACAAGTTAAAGATGGGCGATGTGGTGGTGGTTGAGACCTTGCCCACCAATGGGCAAATAGACACGAGATTTGCTCCAGTAGTCAAAACTTCACGCACCGCCATTTTTGCCTTTCTCAAGCATTGCGATCTAGATTTCAAGGGCGCAGAGGTGGGCGAAATCATTGAGGAAATGCTCAACGTGGCAAAGCGGTATGTTTTGCGACTTGATGCGATGATGGTGTACGAACCACTTGACGGACTGCTGGACTACAACGCAGTCATTGACTTTATGGATGCTAACATGGCTGGTGTGCGTGTCACTCTAACCTTAAAAGAGTTGCAAGGGGGTTGTGAGTAATGGATGTGGTCAACACTCTCAACTTGCCCAAGGCGATGGTTGAGGCGGTCACCGAGAGGTTGGAAAAACTCAAGGATGACATAAAGCAGAGCATCGCATCGCACGGACTGACGGCATCGGGCAAGACTGCCGCATCGTTGGTGGTGCAGAGCAACCAGTTAGAGGTGGCACTTTACGGCAGGGCATTCTTCCCAGCACTTGAAACTGGTAGCAGTCATTGGACTGGGCGCACTGGTGTGAGGTGTACGTTTCAAGAGTTCCGTGCCATCATCTACGATTGGGCAACGGCAAAGGGGTTGAATCTTGGCGATGCCACAAGCACCGAGAGGGCAATAAGTGCCATTGCTATGAGCATCATCCTAACTGGCACAAGGCAACGGCACAAGCAACGATTAGATGTTTACACTACACTAGTTGACAAAGCGGCCGAGGATTGCGCCACCATCGCCGCCGATGTGGTAGGGGCGCAAGTTAACAACGCAATAGCAATTTGGGGAGAGAAATAAAATGGCAGAAATAGGACTTAATCGGGCAAGGCTTGCGACCGCACCGCAAAACTTGCCATTCGTAAAAAGCAACACCCAGTCGCAAATACTGGGCAGTGGTGTGGTTGCCACCGCTCCACTTGTGGCACTGGCTTATTCATTCGCCGTGCTGGAGTTCGATGGCAATAGCACCCACGCAGGGGACAAGATAGCAGTAACTTGCAACGGCAACACCATCAACGTTACACTCAATGCAGATGGTCACGCAGAGGTGTCGCTTTTGCCTTTCATCCGCACGATGGCACTTGATTCGCTTGTGCTGGATAATCCGCTCTATTGCGATAGCGGTGCGATATTCCAACAAAACAATTTTAGGGGTTATATTGATGTCACCATCACCGAGACTGGGCGCACACCAATAACGATGCGTGTCAACTACATCTTTGGCAACTACTCACCGAGGGGCGAAGAGGTGACCGACCTTTACTTTGATTATTTCCCCGAGGGCGAGACTTGGTGCAACGTGGATGCCGCCAGCCACTACGATGCCAATGGTGTGCCAGTCGAGTTCGAAGACAACTGGTGCAACGTTAACGAAATCGTGGATGCAGAACCGACTGGCGATTTTGCCCTACCTATTGAGACCGCTTGGTTCTACGGCATTGATGACATCGTGTTTAAGGTGGTCAACTATCATTTTCGTTACGATTGCAGGGTTGAAAACATCCTCAAAGTGCGATGGCTGGACAACAACGGCAACATCAATGTTCGCAAGTTTGGAGTTTCGGGTCGCTCACATGGTGCGACTACTGGCAACACATGGCAAAGACCTCACACGCACAAAGAGATACCACTTGGTTACGATAGAGGCAAAGATGAGTGGGGGGCGATGACCGCCAACGAGACCATCACGATTGGCGATGACTGCATACCCACAACACACTACGATTGGTTGCGCACACTTGCCAGTAGTGCCGTGGTTGAGGTCTACATCAAAGGTGCGTGGACTAGGTGCAATTTGGGAGATGTGACTATCGAATGCGACCCACGCAAGGCAACGTTTAACGCATCTTTTTCGCTGGTTCTGCCCACCGATAACGTCCAGGAGTTTTGACCTATGGCAAAGCAACAACTTTACATCAACGGCAAGGCGGTGGACATGCCACAAGACGAGATTAAGATTAAAGTGGCAAGCAACATCTTGAGCGATGCCGACAAGGTAATGACCGCACACTCTTACAACGTGGCATTGCCTCGCACGATGACCAACGATGCCATTTTTGCGCTTGCCTATGTGGCTGGCGCAGATACTGGGGGCAAGACAACGCACAAGTACCTCACCGCCTCGCTCTATGTGGACGGTGTGCCACTATTCGATGAGGGGCAAGCGGTGTTGACAAGTGTAGACGATAAGGGCTACAACCTCACCCTCTTGTGGGGAATTATCGGCGTTTTTGACGAGATAAAGCGAGAGGGGCTGAAACTTAACGAGCTGCCCCTTTCAGAGCATTGGAACGAAAGCACGATGGCGCAATGGATAACGTTGCAACGTTTGAACAACTTTGTAGCGGCTAATCCCTACAATAGTGGCATGGATCCCGATATTTATGCGACACTTGACACCGACAGCAAGGCACTGGCAGACAAACTGCCGTGGTGGATGCCAGCAGTAAGCGCAACCGATATTCTCACCAAGATTGCAAATGTGTATGGACTGCCCATCACTTACTCACCAAGGGCAACGGCAAGACTGCAAACCTTGCACCACATCACCACCACACGCAACACGATGGCAAAGGGAGAGCAAGTGAGTGGTTTTACTCGTTCTATACTTACACTGATAGGCAATAACAATTATTACATTGATTGGGGTGTGGGTGCAGCACCTACACACCAACAAATCTTTGATAATGCGATGCGTTATAGCAACGGGGTGTGGCTGGCGAAACATGCAACCCACTTTAAGAGCATAACCGTCTTGGGCGGCAGGGCAAATGATGATTTTGTGCTGATATTCCCTAAAGCACCCGACAACGTTGTGCAGGTAGAACCAACATACAACGCACAGACGGGCTTGTACGAAATCAACTATACTTGGTATGATGCCCAACTTGATGAGGGCGATTCAATGCCAGGATTCAGCACCCATCATGATGGTGTACCATATGCGGATACATCTTTTACGATGTCATACACCATTGATGAGGTGGCAGAGTGTGAGATAGGCGATAATTGGGAATATACACGCAATTATCCCGACTTGAAAGTGCTGGACTATATAAGCGAGTGTTTGGCGCATATAGGAGGCTTTATCGTGGGTAGTGTGACCAAGGCCGAGAGCATCAACATCGTGACATTTGATGAGGTGGCACAAGCGGTGGCACAAAATGCCGATACCTACGGAGTCGAGAGCATAGAGATGGCACTTGATGACTTGGCGAGAGAAAATCGCTACACCCATGCCGAGAATAAGGACGATGAGGCGCAGGGCATGCAACCCTATCTTGCCGAGGGTGTCATACGCACCAATGACATCACCCTAGCACTTGAGAGGGATGCGTTTAAAAGCGATTTCAAAGTGCCAAGGGTCAACAAAGTACCGCACTGGGAAGTCGAGAAGAACGAGGGCGCAAACACATACAAGGCAACGTGGCACGATGCAGGGCGATATATCCTTGGCACGGATATTACTGGCCATTTCTACTACAATAGTGGGCAAGACTTTGAGCGAACCATCGCCAACTATTATGGCGAATTCTCAAAGGCAACCGCCCGCCCAAAGGTGCTTGAGGTCATCGTGCGCTTGCAAGTGCTTGAGTTGATGGCGGTGGACTTTACCCATCCAATCTACATCACGCAACTTGGGCGCAACTACCTAATCGTTAGCATTGAGAGCGACCAAGGCGAACAATACAAGTTAAAACTTATTCAACTATAAGGAGAGCAAAAAGATGGCTGACAATGTGCAAAAAATAATCAGTGTCGAATTAAAGGCAGGGCAAGCAATTAACGGCATCGCACAACTTAACCAACTCATTCAAAACGAGAAAGATTTGATGAAACAACTCACCGCCGAAAATAAAAAAGGCAGTGAGCAGTATGCTATGGCCGAAAAGTCGGTAAAAGAACTTAACCGCACCAAAAGGCAACTGCAACGAGAGATTCAAGCGGAGGTCAAACTTGAACGTGAGCAGACTGGGTCATTGAATGAGTTGCGCAACCAGTTGAGTGACCTCACCAAGAAATATGATAGCCTATCAAGAGCAGAACGTGAGAATGTCAACGTTGGCGGCAAGTTGCAAAAGCAGATTAACCAAGTCACCAATGAGATAAAGGCTGCCGAGCAATCCACTCAAAGGTATTACCGCAACGTGGGCAACTACGAGAATGCCATCCTCAACACGATAGGATTAAACAACAATTTTGCCCGTTCTTTGATAGGCATAACCAATGCGCAGGGCGGTATAACTGGCGCATTTTCTGCAATGGGTGGCTCTATCAAGGCATTTGGCGCAACTCTTATGGGGTTATTGTCTAATCCAGTCTTTCTTGCTATCGCTGGCATTGCAGGGGTCGGCATGGCATTCAAGTGGTTCTACGACTACAACGAGGGGCTGGCCGAGGCTACACGATTAACGAGGGAGTTTACTGGGTATGCTGGCGATGACTTGATAGCGATGCGTAACAAGATACAAGCAACTGCCGATGTGATGGGCAAGGACTTCAACGATACCCTAAAGACTGCCGATGCCCTGATGGCAAATTTCCACATCAGCGGTGGCGAGGCAATGGACATCATAAACAAGGGATTTGCGAGTGGTGCAGACCTTAATGGGGACATGCTCCAAAAGATGCAACAACTTGCGCCCACATTCCACGATGCTGGCATAGCGGCCGATGAGATGGTGGCGATAATCCAGCAAACGAGATCGGGAATTTTCACCGACCAAGGGCTTGAGGCTATCCGTCAAGGTTCTGCCCGAATTCGTGAAATGTCCAGCAGCACAAGGCAAGCATTGCAGGGCATCGGCATTGATGTTGACCAGATGCAAGCAAAGTTGCGTGATGGTTCAATGACCACATTCGATGCCATCAAGCAAGTGAGCGCACAACTCAAGACATTGCCCGATAATGCCCAAGAGGTGGGCGAGGTAATGACCGCAGTATTTGGCCGCCAAGGCAAATTTGCATCCCAAGAGATGATAGAGAGCCTTGCCGAGATGTCAACCAGTTTGGATGAGGTGACCGCCCAAACTGGCGAATATGGGGAGTTGTTGCTTGAGAACATAAGCACCGAGGAAGAGTTGGACAACGTGACCAGCGCACTCTTCGATATGACCGACAAAGGTTGGGAAGAGATGAAGCAACAAGCAACGATTTACGCCAAAAAGGCACTCGTTGAGGTTGTCAAGGGGTTGGTAGATGTTGCCAACTGGTTTATTAATCTCTACAACAAGAGTATGCCAGTAAGAGCAGCAGTTAACTTGATTGCTGGACAATTCAAGACTGTGTGGGCGGCCGCCAAGCAAGCATTTAGGCTG
>Ga0310694_10002993_pt1 | contig 16761 bp, 13 predicted proteins | sample 174DNAGHGhighgp2_FD_203884 | JGI IMG/M metagenome (GOLD analysis project Ga0310694, IMG submission 203884) | Sheep rumen microbial communities from Palmerston North, Manawatu-Wanganui, New Zealand - 1742 DNA GHGhigh gp2 (v2) (version 2) | ecosystem: Host-associated > Mammals > Digestive system... | reverse complement strand
GAAAAACTGGGATAAACAAAAAAGGGACTTGAAGCGTTAAAATGACGAAAGTCCCTCAAAATGAGAGACTTTCTAATAGTTGTTCTGAATTGTTCAGAGTTGTTTTAGTCATTCTACTTTCCCACGCAGAAGTGCTTGAAGATATTCCCTAATACTTCGTTGGGAGTGATCTGGGTGCCGGTGATTTCGGCAAGGATGTCGAGAACGAGGCGGAGATCTTCACTGAGGAGGTCTCCGCTCATTTGCATCTCAAGGCCGTCGATGACGCGCAGGATAGCTTCGTGGGCACGGACGAGGGCATCGTAGTGACGGGCATTGGTAACGATAATGTCGGAGTCGGAGGTCTTGGGGGCGGCAGCGATGAGTTGCTGTTTAAGGGCTTCGATGCCTATGCCATATTTGGCTTGGAAGGCCTGGGTCTTGTTCTCGATGCGGATGACGGTCTGGTCGTCGTTGGTGGGGATGTCGGGGTAGGGGACACCCGGCTCTGTCATCATCAGGATGATGCGGGCACGCTGGGCGGCATTTACAGAACGCTCGATGCCAAGGTTCTCTATCTGGTTATCAGTATGACGGATGCCTGCGGTGTCGATAAATCGGAAGGTGATGCCTCCCAGTTGGATGGTGTCTTCGATGGTATCACGAGTGGTGCCTTGTATGTCGGAGACGATGGCCCGTTCTTCGCCGAGCAGGGCGTTGAGCAGGGTGCTCTTGCCTACGTTGGGTGCTCCGATGATGGCTACGGGGATGCCGTTCTTAAGGGCATTTCCTGTCTGGAAGGTGTCGGCGAGATGGGTGATGTGATTGTCAATATTTTTGGCGAGTTTCAGCAGTTCGCTGCGGTCGGCAAATTCGAGGTCTTCATGGTCGGAGAAATCGAGTTCGAGTTCGAGGAGCGAGGTGAGTTTGAGCAGTTGTTCGCGCATGGTGGCCAACTCCGAGGAGATGCCACCGCGCAACTGGCTTATGGCGAGGTGGTGGGTGGCGCGATTCGTAGAGGCAATGAGGTCGGCAACGGCCTCTGCCTGGGATAAATCCATCTTGCCATTGAGGTAGGCGCGCTGGGTGTACTCGCCTGGATTAGCCATCCGACAACCATACTGCACCAACAATTCCAGCACCTTGTTTAATATATAGCGTGAGCCGTGACAGGAGATTTCCACGCTATCCTCCCCGGTGTAACTGTGGGGGGCTCGGAATATGGAGACCATAGCTTCGTCGATGATGTCGGAGTCGTCGAAGATGTGAGTGTAATGGATGGTATTGGCTGCGACGGTGTCGCAGCATACAGAACAGATGGAACTGACGGCAGAGAGGGCACAGGGGCCGCTGACTCTGATGATGCCGAGGGCTCCGCCTGGAGCGGTTGCAAGGGCGCAGATTGTATCGTTCATATTATGGGACTGCGGTACTACCGCAGTATACATGGCAGATTAAATGCGGTCGAGGACTTTTTGTATGAGGGTGTCGATGGAGTTCTTGTACTCCGTGTCCATCTTCTTGGCGTAACGGTTGGCGATGACCATGCAGCAGGTCATGGCACAGTGGCCAAGTATTGAGGCGAGGCCTGCGAGAGCCGACGACTCCATCTCGAAGTTACAGATACGTAGACCGTCGTATTCGAATGATTCTATTTTTTCATTCTGCTGAGGGTCGGCGATGTCGGCGCGAAGCACACGGCCCTGAGGACCATAGAATCCACCACAACTGATTGTATAGCCACGTACCATATCATCGCCAGCAATCTTGCTGATGAGGGCTTGGTCGGCCACAGATATATAGGGTGCACCCTTGATGGAATCCCACTGCATGTGCTGCTTGAACGCCTCTTCCATCTGTAGGTCGCACACCTTGTTACGATCAGCATAGTAGTTCAGCAGGCCATCGAATCCGATACTCTTCACGCTGGCGATGAACGAGCCCGTAGGCGTGAAAGGCTGTAGCCCGCCGCAGGTGCCGATGCGCACCATCGTCAGTGTACGATGTTCTTCTTTTTCCTCCCTCGTGTCGTAATCGATGTTTGCGAGTGTGTCGAGTTCGTTGGCCACGATATCGATATTGTCGCAGCCGATGCCGTGCGACTGGCAGGTGATACGTTTGCCCTTATAGGTGCCAGTAATGGTGTGGAACTCACGGCTTTGAACCTCGCACTCCTTTGTGTCGAAATGGGCTGCAACGGTATTCACGCGGGCAGGGTCGCCCACGAGTATCACCTTATCGGCAAGTTGTTCTGGCTTCAGGTGCAGGTGGAAGCAAGAGCCGTCGGTATTGATAATCAGTTCCGATTCAGGAAAGTTTTTTTTTGTAGTCATAAATGTATGTTATAGATTATTTGTTCATAAGAAACTCATTCTCTGTATTACGAATTCTCTTTTCCAGTTTTTTCATCTCCCTTATGGACGTCTCATACCGCTTTTCATTGTCGAGAATTTCCTTGCCGATAATCTGGCGGTCATCAGCCTTGGCTTTGCTATAGAAATTGCGTGATTTGTCGAGGTTGTCCTTCAACTCTTTTTGCTGTTTTTGCATCGACAGGTATTCTGCGAAAAGAATGTCGTTGTCAGGTGCCCGGAACTGGCTGGCAGAGGTGTAGGTGACGCGGTCGTTGATGACAAACCGGATTGCTTTAGAGCCTGTAGCCGCTGACGCTCGTTTGCCTATTGACCTTAAGTTCTGAAGTCGAGTGAGGGCGTTCTTACGATCCTTGCCGTTTCCCCATGTATCAGAGATGCGGCGTATCTCGGCGCGCGAGCGTATCTGTTCCTTAGTATACGTTTCTGGGTAGGTCCGATGTGTCTTTGGAGGTATGAAGGTATAGACGCACACCTTCCCATCAGGTTGTCTGCGGTCAGTAACGAAATAGCCGATGTTGGCCATCTCGTCAATCGCAAACATATAGTCGTTGGCTTCTGAATTAAAAGGCATTCCGAGGTTCTCTGGCTTGAAGAATCTGCCGTTTTCAGAGTCGCTGCGAGTGAAGAAGATGTCATATCCACCGATACTCTCACTGCCTCGTGCTGCGAAATACAGTGTGATGCCATCAGCCATCATGAAAGGGAAATTGGCTTCTCTAATACCTTCGCTGATGCCTGAAAGAGGAACGGGTGCTCCCCATTCACGACCGAGTTTGTCAGCGGTATAAAGCCAGATATTGCCTTCTTCCGTCTCATTGGAGAAATAGCATTTGTTACCCATTTCATTAAGATATACATAGCAGTTGGGATGCCCTTCACTCTCGATGAATTCGTCGTAGGAGAACAGTTGTCCCGACTCGGGATTAAGGCGGATGGCAGAAATGAAATCATCCTTGGAGATCACTACGCTGTCGATGAAGACAATCTGTTGCGTCAGTTCACGCATCTCTGAGATTCGTGGATCTTCTGCAGGTTCTGGGGCGGCGACTACTACAGGTCTCTTGACTACTGCTTTCCTCTTCTTCTGTGCCTGAGCAGAGAAGGACAGAAGCAAAGCTGCGATAATGACAAATAATTTGCTTATTCTCATATTGTTACGTTTTATTCCTCAATTAGTTTGTTGGATGAGTTCAGAGCGTTCCAGATGCTGTAGCGGGCCTCATGGTTTATGCGCTCAATATCATCATATAGACGCTTGATGTCTGTACGGTGCGAATCTGTCTCATAGGGACAGAGTTTTATTTGTTTCTGATAACCTTGCGTCTCTGCGTAGGCTCTGATATCTGCTTCCGGAATCATACAGAGTGGGCGGATGATTGAAAGCGGCATCTTGCGCATCCTCAGACGGGCGGGCATTGTATCGAATCGTCCCTGGAACATGAGATTCATCAGTGCCGTATGGATGAGGTCATCTTGATGGTGGCCAAGGGCAATCTTGTTGAAGCCGAGAGCCTGTGCGAGGTTGAAGAGTTGCTTGCGGCGGTTCCAGGAACAGAGGAAGCACGGCTGCTTCTGGCGGCGTAGGGCTGCGGAGACGAGGGCTACGGACTGGGGCGATAGCGCAGTATTCGGGTCGGAAGAGAGGGGCGCTGTGGGCTTGGGGCCAGAATCTGTGGCTGTATCGAAGCGAGTGGTGACGATGTGTAGCCTGATGCCCAGGTCATCGCAAAATTGCTGCAGATAACTGTAATCGCTCTCGTAGTGGATGTTCTCCATACGAACGTGGACGGCCTCGACCTCGTATCGGGGGTGCTGGATCTTGGCACGACTGGCCAGTAGTTTTGTCAGCAGGAGGGAGTCCTTGCCGCCTGAGAGCCCAACGAGAATCTTGTCCCCATCTTCGATGAGACGATATGTGGCCACCGCCTTGATGAAGCGCTCCTTCAAGCGCTTCTCCAGGCGACGGCTATCCATATCAGTCTGCATCTCCAATTCTCAAATCCCTCGTAGGTGCTTATCCATGTTCAAAGCAGCACGACGTCCATCACCCATGGCTAGAATGACAGTTGCGCCTCCGCGGACGATGTCACCACCCGCAAAGATTTCGCTGCGCGATGATTGCATTTCCTCACTGACGGCGATGGTGTTCTTTCGCCCCAGTTCCAATCCTTGGATCGACTTTGGTACGAGTGGGTTTGGTGATACGCCCACGGCCACTATGACCTGGTCGACATCAAGAGTCACTGTCTTGCCTTCAACGGGTACTGGCGAACGTCGGCCTGAAGCATCCGGCTCACCCAGTTCCATTACCTGAAGCACAGCCTGTTTTACGGCACCTGTCTCGTCAGCGATGTACTCGATGGGGTTGTGGAGCGTCAGGAAGTTGATACCCTCCTCCTTGGCGTGCTTCACCTCCTCCAGACGGGCAGGCATCTCCACCTCTGATCGGCGATAAACCAGTGTTACTTCCGCACCAAGGCGCTTGGCGGTACGGCAAGAGTCCATTGCCGTGTTACCACCACCTACTACGAGTACGCTCTTGGCAGGATTCAGTGGGGTGTCAGTCTTGGGATTGGCAGCATCCATCAGGTTCACGCGAGTCAGATACTCGTTCGACGACATGATGTTGATGGAGTTCTCGCCAGGGATATTCATGAAATTGGGCAGTCCGGCTCCTGATCCGACGAATATGCCCTTGAAGCCCTGCTCCTCGAGTTGCTCTACGGTGATGGTCTTGCCCACGATGACATCGGTCTGGAAGTGAACACCCATTTTGGCTAGGTTATCGATTTCGACATCTACTATCTTGTTGGGCAGACGGAATTCAGGGATACCGTATTTCAGCACACCGCCTATTTCGTGCAAGGCCTCGAAGACGTAAACGTCGTAACCTTTCTTTACCATGTCGCCGGCAAAGGAGAGACCGGCAGGGCCTGAACCTACGACGGCTATCTTGATGCCGTTGGCGGGTGCGATTTCTGGTAGACTGATGTTGCCACTTTCGCGCTCGAAGTCGGCTGCGAAGCGCTCCAAATAGCCGATGGCCACAGGTTTCGACCCCATCTTCAGATGGATACACTTGCTCTCGCACTGCTTCTCCTGCGGGCATACGCGACCGCAGACAGCGGGTAGGGCAGAGGTGTCCTTGAGCACCTTGGCGGCAGCGAGGAACTGTCCGCGCTCAATATTCTTCACGAACGAGGGTATATTGATGTTCACAGGGCATCCCTCGATACAACTGGGCTTGCCGCAGTCGAGGCAGCGCTTGGCTTCCGTCATCGCCTGCTCCTTGGTGAGGCCGATGTTGACCTCCTCGGTGCGGGTGGTGGCGCGATATACGGGGTCGAGTTCAGGCATGATGACACGTTCTATCTGAGTGCGCTCCTTTGGTTTCATGGATTGCTGCAGTTCCTTGCGCCACTGTGCGTTACGGTCGGTGAGGATTTCGATGGTGTCGTTGGTGGGGTCGGAGTCCATGACAATGTCGGTGGAGGGAACGACGGAGGTACCGCCGTTTACTGGACCTGAGGCATCGAGGTGCTCCTCGTAGTGGGCCAGTTCCTCTTGCTCTTCGCGCTTGAATGTGCCCATGCGCTTGAACATCTCGTCCCAGTCGACGAGGGCTCCGTCGAACTCCGGACCGTCGATACAGACGAATTTGGTCTTGCCGCCAATTGTCAGACGACAGGCACCGCACATACCTGTTCCGTCGACCATGATGGTGTTTAGGCTGACTTCGCAGGGGATACCATGCTTTTGCGCCGTGAGGTTTGAGAACTTCATCATGATGGGAGGGCCGATGGCAAAGACCTTGTCGACGTGCTCCTGCTCGAAGAACTTCTCCATGCCGACGGTCACCACGCCTTTCTCGCCGTACGAACCATCATCGGTCATAATGATTACCTCATCAGACGACTCGCGAACTTTATCCTCCAGGATGATGAGGTCTTTAGAACGACCAGCCATCACGGAGAGCACACGGTTGCCGGCTGCCTTCAGAGCCTGAATAATCGGCAGCATAGGTGCGACACCCAGTCCGCCGCCGGCGCAGACCACGGTGCCATATTTCTCAATCTTCGTGGGATTGCCAAGCGGACCTACCACGTCAGTCACATAGTCACCCTCGTTGAGGGCACAGAGTTTCTTGGATGACAGGCCCACCATCTGGACAACCAGTGTGATGGTGCCTCGTTCGATGTCAGCACCGGCGATGGTCAGCGGCATGCGCTCACCTTTCTTGCCGACACGGACGATCACGAAATTGCCGGCCTTGCGACTCTTGGCAATCAGTGGCGCCTCAATCTCAAAGAGAAAAACCTTCTCGGAAAACTGTTCCTTTCTAACTATTCTATTCATAACGTCCTTGTTTAGTTCTTAGTCTGTCAATCTATTATGTCACATCCCATATAGGGTACGAGAGCGGCCGGCACTTTGATGCCCTGCTCCGTCTGGTTGTTCTCCAGCAGTGCGGCCACGATGCGAGGCAGAGCCAGGGCCGAGCCGTTGAGCGTGTGGCAGAGTTCAGGCTTCTTGCTGCCCTCAGGACGATAACGGCATTTCAGACGGTTGGCCTGGTAGGTGTCGAAATTGGATACTGACGATACCTCGAGCCAGCGACCTTGTGCTTCTGAGTAAACCTCAAAGTCGTAGCAGATGGCACTCGTAAACGACTGATCTCCACCGCAAAGCAGCAGAATCCTATAGGGGAGTTCCAACTTCTTCAGCAGTCCCTCCACGTGCTCCAGCATCTCGCGATGGCTCTCCTTCGAGTGCTCAGGCTTGTCGATGCGCACTATCTCAATCTTCGAGAACTCATGCAGACGGTTCAGGCCGCGCACATCCTTGCCGTACGAGCCTGCCTCGCGACGGAAGCACTCTGTGTAGGCGCAGTTCTTGATGGGCAGATCCTTCTCGTCGAGTATCACGTCGCGGTAGATGTTCGTTACAGGCACCTCCGCTGTCGGAATCAGATAAAAATCGTCCACCTCGCAGTGGTACATCTGTCCTTCCTTGTCGGGCAACTGCCCCGTGCCATAGCCTGAAGCCTGATTCACTACAGTCGGCGGCATAATCTCCGTATAGCCAGCCTTGCGGGCCTCGTCGAGGAAGAAGTTGATGAGTGCGCGCTGCAAGCGGGCACCCTTTCCGATATAGACGGGGAAACCGGCACCTGTGATTTTCACGCCGAGATCGAAGTCGATGAGATTGTATTTCTTGGCGAGTTCCCAGTGGGGCAGGGGATTCGCAATGCCAAGTGAAGGATTCACGTTCCAGTTGCCCACTGTGTCTGTTCCGTCGCACTCTTTCAGATTTGATTTCACCACATGATTGTCTTCAGCGGCCTTGCCTTCAGGAACCTCGTCATACGGGATGTTTGGAATCTGGCAGAGCAGTGCGACCTGCTCTTCTTGCGCGTTGGCCATCGCTTCATCGAGTTGCTTTGACTTCTCTTTGAGCGCAGCCACCTGTTGCTTCACCTGTTCGGCCTCGTCTTTCTTGCCATCTTTCATTAGTTTTCCAATCTGGCCAGACAATTGCTTCTGTTCATTCAGGCACTTGTCCAGTTCCTGTTGTGACTCACGGCGCTTCTTGTCGATAGCCAAAACATTCTGGATTGCTTCCTTAGCATTGGGGAAATGCTTTTTCTCCAAACCACGAACGACACGTTCGGTCTGCTCATTAATCAGTTTGAGTGTTAACATATAAAATACGTATTTTTTTGTTTGTAATTTCTATTTAGGTGCAAAAGTACAAAATATCGGGCGAATGACAAAAAAAACGAGCGATTTTTATACTTTAATCTTGAGAAAAACAGAAATCCCGCACTCCGATTTGGAATGCAGGACTCTTTTCTTGTTTGGAATAAGTTTCTTTTTTTGGATGTTTTTAGGCTTCAGCGGCTGGAACTACTGAAACAACGCTCTTGTTGTATTTGCCCTTATGGAAATTGACAGTACCATCTACGAGAGCGTAGAGCGTATCGTCCTTACCGATGGCAACGTTATTACCAGGATTGTGCTTTGTGCCGCGCTGGCGCACAATGATGTTGCCTGCCAAGCACTGCTGACCGCCAAAAATCTTAATGCCCAGTCGCTGGGCAGCGCTCTCGCGACCATTCTTAGAACTACCTACACCTTTTTTATGAGCCATATGAAAGTCCTCCTTGTTTTAAGCGATTACTGATTTGATTTCTACCTCTGTGAACTGCTCACGATGGCCGTTGCGCTTACGAGAGTCCTTACGGCGCTTCATTTTGAAGACAATCACTTTGTCGCCCTTTACGAGCGGGTTCACAACTTCACACACTACTTTTGCTCCCTCTACGGTCGGAGCACCAACCTTCACTGCACCGTCAGCATCTACGAGCAGCACTTTGTCAAATTCAACAGTCTTGCCTGCCTCCACGTCCTTGATGTGGTGCACAAAGAGCTTCTTGCCCTGCTCAACCTTGAACTGTTGACCCTGAATTTCTACAATTGCGTACATTTTGCCTTTTTGTTTGTATTTTAGGGATTTTTCCGCGAGGCGGTATACGTCCGTACACACTTCACTCAGCCCCAACGGACTCTAATCGGGGTGCAAAGGTACTAATTTTAAGTAAAATGCGATTGATATTGTATGGATTGTGATGCCGTTTTTATGAAAGTTTAACGTTTCCACCCTGCGTGGGTAACTACTATTCTGCTCCTAAGCCTCCTTGTAGTATCCAGGTCTCACTCCTCTGTCTTTGCAATCCAGACCTTATGTGAGTGGCTCCCTCGGGTGGTGATGCCGGAAGTGCTGTCGGCGACGATAGCCCTCAGTTTTTTTGTTTACCAAACCATATTTTTGATATTCGCAGCCCGCAATATACATCTTTTTCCCCGATTCTCCAAATTTGTCGTAGCAAATCTTAAAAAATGGCTTGTTATTTTTGCTATTTGGGAAGTTTGTACTACCTTTGTACCCCAATATATAAAATAAGGTGTATGACGAGTGAATACCAGATTAGGGTGGTGCCGGAGGTGGCAGCACAGGAAGACAGACTGAGGCGCTACCTTGCCGACGAGAAGGGCTTCGACGTGAGAACTATCTGCGGCATAAGGATTCTGAAGCGGAGCATTGATGCCCGCCAGCGGCAGATCTATGTGAACCTGAAGGTGAGGGTTTACGTGAATGAGCAGCCCCATGATGATGAGTATGTCAGGACGGAATACCCCAACGTGGAGGGCCGGCCACAAGTGATCGTTGTCGGCGCAGGTCCTGGCGGTTTGTTCGCAGCCCTCAGGCTGATAGAACTGGGCCTGAGGCCCATCGTGCTGGAGCGAGGCAAGAACGTGCACGAACGCAAGAAGGACTTGGCGGACATCACGAAGACGCAGAAGGTGGACGGGGAGAGCAACTACTGCTTCGGCGAGGGTGGGGCAGGAGCCTATTCTGACGGCAAACTCTACACCCGCTCGAAGAAGCGCGGCAATACGGACAAGATCCTGAACGTGTTCTGTCAGCACGGTGCCTCGACGGCGATATTGGCTGATGCCCATCCGCACATCGGAACAGACCGATTGCCTAAGGTGATTGAGGCGATGCGTAATACCATCATCAATAGTGGCGGTGAAGTACACTTCCAGACCAAGATGAAGCGACTGATCATCGAGGGCGACAAGGTGACAGGATGTGTGGCCGACAAGGAGTATAATGGGCCAGTGATTCTGGCCACAGGTCACTCAGCACGAGATGTTTACAGATATCTGTCTGAAGCAAAGATTGAGATAGAGGCAAAGGGCATTGCAGTGGGTGTGAGACTGGAGCATCCCTCGCAGTTGATCGACCAGATTCAGTATCACTCGAAGCAGGGTCGTGGTAAGTATTTGCCAGCAGCAGAGTATGCGATGGTGACCCAGGTGGACGGGCGTGGCGTCTACTCGTTCTGCATGTGTCCAGGCGGTTTTGTGATACCTGCAGCAACGGATAGGGAGCAGATCGTGGTAAACGGTATGAGTCCTGCTAGTCGTGGCACGCAATGGAGTAATTCTGGTATGGTGGTTGAGGTGCACCCCGAGGATGTAGAAGGCGACGGCGTGCTGAAGGTGATGAGTTTTCAGGAGCAGTTGGAGAAGGTATGCTGGCAACAGGGGAACATGAAGCAGACAGCGCCCGCCCAGCGGATGGCCGACTTCGTGAACGGCCGGCTGAGTTATGACCTGCCCAGGTCGTCCTATGCGCCTGGCCTCATCTCCAGTCCGCTGCACATTTGGTTGCCAAAGATGATTTCCAAACGGTTACAGGAGGGGTTCAGAACCTTCGGACGCAATGCGCATGGATTCCTGACGAATGAGGCAGTGCTGATAGCCGTAGAGACAAGGACGAGTAGTCCGGTGCGAATCTTGCGCGACAGAGAAACTCTGCAACATGTTCGTATTCAGGGACTTTTCCCTTGCGGCGAGGGAGCCGGCTATGCCGGCGGCATCGTGTCGGCTGGGGTTGACGGCGAGCGTTGCGCGGAGATGGCAGCAGCCTATTTGAGAAAATAATGTGAAAAAGATTTGGAAGTTCCAAATCTTTTTCGTATCTTTGTGGCATAAATATTTACTAACTAATGATTGAGGCACTATGAATAGGGAGGAACAATTCGTCATCACCATCAGCCGCCAGTTTGGAACGGGTGGCCATGAGATTGGGGCAGAGTTAGCCAGAAGACTGGGTGTCAAACTGCTGGACAAACAGGTTATCAATGAGATGGCCAAGCGCATGAGCGTCGTGGAAGAGGCCATGGAGAAGATAGAGTCGCGCAATCCGCTCTGGCGCGATGACTTCACCGACTTCTATCGCAACTACATGAGCAAGGCCGAGTATGACGGGATGGAGCACGACCGGACGTCGCACGAACTGTTTGAGGCTCAGGCAGAAGCCATTCGCGCTATCGTCGAAGAAGAGTCGTGCGTGCTCGTAGGGCGCTGCGGATTCCACATCTTCGCTGAGCATCCGAATGCCTTGAAAATATTCGTGCATTCCTCAGAAGACTGCCGCAAGCACCGCATTGCCAAAAAGTATGACCTGAGCCTGTCGGATGCTGCAGCAATGGTGGTAGACAATGACTACAGCCGTGAACTCTACACGAAGACGTTTACAGGGAAGGACTGGACAGATGCGCGCAACTATGACATCTCGCTTGACGTGCGTAAGTTCGGCGTAAACGGGGCTGTTGACTTCCTTATGAAGTGTATTGAGTAGTTTTAAGCCACTGATTACACAGATTTTGAGGGAAATATTTGTCAGTGTACCGATTTTTTAGTAATTTTGCACCTTGAAATTTCAAAAAAGGTAATTACTAAAGAATCGGTATAATGAATATTTCCTACAAATGGTTGAAGGAATACGTGGATTTCGACCTGACCGCGCAGCAGGTGTGTGATGCCCTGACGTCAACAGGTCTCGAAGTCGACGCATTGGAAGAGGTACAGAGTATCAAAGGCGGTCTGAAGGGGCTCTATGTGGGCAAGGTGCTCACTTGCGAGATGCACCCCAACAGTGATCATCTGCATGTGACAACAGTTGACTTGGGTAAGGGCGAGCCATCGCAGATTGTATGTGGTGCACCTAATGTGGCTGCTGGTCAGAAAGTGATTGTCGCCGATCTGGGTTGCGTGCTGTATGAAGGTGACAAAGAGTTTGTTATCAAGAAGTCGAAACTCCGTGGCGTAGAGTCGAATGGTATGATTTGCGCAGAGGACGAGATTGGTGTGGGCACCTCTCACGACGGCATCATCGTGCTGCCAGAGGATGCCGTAGTCGGTACGCCCGCTGCTGAATATTATCATCTGGAGAGCGACTGGCTCATTGAGGTGGATATCACGGCTAACCGTGCTGACGGACTGAGTCATTGGGGCGTAGCCCGCGATCTGTATGCCTGGCTGAAGCGCAACGGCTATGAGACAAAGATGCATCGCCCAGACTGCTCAAAGTTCAAGGTGGATAATCACGACCTGCCTGTCAGCGTAAGCATTGAGAATCTGGAGGCCTGCAAGCGTTATGCCTGTGTGAGCATCACTGACTGTGAAGTGAAGGAGTCGCCTGAATGGCTGAAGAACAAGTTGAATACTATCGGTCTGCGCCCCATCAATAATATCGTGGATATCACGAACTATATCATGATGGCATACGGCCAGCCTCTGCATTGCTTTGATGCGGATATGGTGAAGGGCCACAAGATTGTGGTTAAGACAATGCCTGCCGGGACCCCGTTCCAGACACTCGATGGCGTTGAGCATAAACTGTCGGATCGCGACTTGGCTATCTGCAACGAAGAGGAGCCGATGTGTATCGCAGGTGTGTTTGGCGGAAGGGGTAGTGGTACTTATGAAACCACCAAGAACGTGGTGCTGGAGAGTGCTTATTTCCATCCCACATGGATTCGCAAGAGTGCCCGTCGTCACGGTCTTTCTACGGATGCCAGTTTCCGCTTCGAGCGTGGCATAGATCCCAATGGTACGATCTATGCCCTACAGCAGGCTGCTATCCTCTGTCAGGAACTGGCAGGCGGAAAGGTGTCGATGGACATCTGTGATGTCTATCCCGAGCCGATGAAGAATGCTGTTGTGGAACTGAACTATCAGTATGTGTACAACCTCGTGGGCAAGGATATCCCTGTGGATACCATCAAGGCTATCTGTGAGAGTCTGGAGATGAATGTGCTCAATGAGACGGCTGAGGCCCTGACACTTGAGATCCCAGCCTATCGTGTGGATGTGCTGCGCCCCTGCGATGTCGTAGAGGATATCCTGCGCATTTATGGTTATAATAATGTGGAGATTCCCACACAACTGAAAGGCTCGCTCGTCATCAAAGGTGATGAGGACCGCAAGCACAAGTTGGCCAACCTTGTGAGCGAGCAACTGGTGGGCGAAGGATTCAATGAGATCCTGAACAATTCACTGACGAAGTCAGCGTATTACGGTGACAGCCAGGACGGGCTTGTCCATATCATGAATCCCCTGTCGAGCGACCTGAACGTGATGCGCCAGACGCTGCTGTTCGGTGGACTGGAGAGTATCCAGCACAATGTGAACCGCAAGCGTCAGAACCTGCGATTCTTCGAGTTCGGCAATGTGTATATGTTCGATCCGGAGAAACAGAACGAGGAGAACCCGATTCAGGCCTACAAGGAGCAATATCATGCGGCTCTTTGGGTGACAGGCAAGCGTGTTGAGGGTTCTTGGGCTCACAAGGATGAGGACTCAACCTTCTTCGAACTGAGTGCTTACGTTGAGAATATCTTCCGTCGCATCGGCTTGAATCCTGGCGTTACGGTTCGCAAGAAGTCTGAGAATACTATCTTCACTGCAGGAATCACCATTGAGAATCGCGGTGGAAAGAAACTGGCAGAGATGGGTATCATTAGCAAGAAACTGCAGAAGCAGTTTGGCCTAGACAATCCCGTCTACTATGCAGAGTTGAACTGGACTCAACTGATGAAGGTGACAAAGAAGAACGAGGTGCTGTATACGGAGATATCCAAGTTCCCGGCTGTGAGTCGTGACTTGGCCCTGCTGGTGGACAACAATGTGGAGTTCGCGCAGATTGAACAGATTGCCCGTCAGACGGAGAAGAAACTGCTTAAGAAAGTGGAACTCTTTGATGTCTATGAAGGCGATAAACTGCCTGCAGGCAAGAAGTCGTATGCTGTGAACTTCATTCTGCAGGATGAGGAGAAGACCATGGGCGACAAGCAGATAGATGCCATCATGCAGAAACTCATCGCCAACATCAAGAAACAACTTGATGCCGAACTGAGATAAGTGCAGATTACACAAGATTAATAATTAAAAATAGAGAATCCAATGGGAAGAGCATTTGAATATCGTAAGGCTACGAAGCTGAAGCGATGGGGCCACATGGCCAAGACATTTACGAAGATCGGTAAGCAGATTGCTATCGCCGTGAAGGCTGGCGGTCCAGAACCAGAGAACAATCCTGCACTGCGTGCATGCATCGCCAATGCCAAGCGTGAGAACATGCCGAAGGACAACATCGAGCGTGCCATCAAGAACGCGATGGGCAAGGATCAGAGCGAATACAAGGAAGTGACTTATGAGGGATATGGCCCTCACGGTATCGCTATCTTCGTGGAGACGCTGACTGACAACACAACACGTACTGTGGGTGATGTGCGTTCTGTGTTTAACAAGTTCAACGGCAACCTTGGGACTCAGGGCTCCCTGAGTTTCCTTTTTGACCACAAGGCAGTGTTCACCTTCAAGAAGAAGGACGGTTTGGATATGGACGAGATGATCCTCGACTTGATAGACTACGGTGTTGAGGATGAGTATGACGAGGACGAGGAGGAGAACAGTATCACCATCTATGGCGACCCTTCCAGTTTCGGAGCCATCCAGAAACATCTTGAGGAAAGTGGTTTCGAGGTGACTGGAGCTGAGTTCACCCGCATCCCTAACGATCTGAAAGAGGTGACGGCCGAACAGCGTGAGACCATCGATAAGATGGTAGAGAAGTTGGAGGACTTCGACGATGTTCAGACGGTCTACACCAACATGCAGCCCGAATGAAAATGAGAAAGCCCCTTCGACGAAGGGGCTTCTTATTTTACTTGTAGTCTTTCGACGTGAGCAGGATGTCCATCCACACCTTCTCTGGATTCTTCTCCGAGCGATAGGTATAGAGGAAGTTATAGCCTTCGTCCTTATATATCTGCATGGACGTGGCATTCTTCAGACCGTCCTTCAGTTTTTGGGTGGCATTTTCCAGATTGTATGCATCAGAGCGGTCGGAGTTCCCCGTCAGTTTATAATAATAATGTAAGGTGTGCGTGGCCTTCTCAAAGGTCATGCTGTCCATCATAATTTCGGGGGCAACCATAGAGGGGCAGTTCTTCTTTGTGAACTCTTTGGCCTCGCGCTCACATCTCTCATCCATCGACTCCTGACAAGCGCCTAATGTGAGGGTTGTCAGCACAAATAGAAATATTTTTTTCATAACGAATGCTATTTTTCGGTGCAAAGTTACTCAGAAATATTAAATTTCATCGTGGAAACTTCAAAAAAAAGCAAAAATATTGGAGAAAAGAAGGATTTTTTGTATCTTTGCACATCAAAGTACGAGTAGAGTTAATGAATAACATCAGAAATTTCTGCATTATTGCGCATATCGACCACGGAAAGTCAACCTTAGCCGACCGTATGCTGGAATTCACCAAGACCATCCAAGTCACAGAAGGACAGATGCTTGATGATATGGATCTGGAGCGGGAGCGTGGCATCACCATCAAGAGCCATGCCATCCAGATGGAGTATACGCACAAGGGCGAAAAGTATATTCTCAATCTGATAGATACCCCAGGGCACGTCGACTTCTCTTACGAGGTCAGTCGTTCCATTGCCGCCTGTGAGGGTGCCCTCCTCGTGGTCGATGCCACCCAGGGCGTACAGGCTCAGACCATCTCCAACCTGTATATGGCCATCGATCATAATCTGGAGATTATTCCTGTCATTAACAAAATTGACATGCCGTCGGCCATGCCTGATGAAGTGGAGGATGAAATTGTAGACCTCATCGGTTGCGACCCTTCTGACATTATCCGTGCCTCAGGCAAGACTGGTGAAGGTGTAGAGCAGATACTGGATGCAGTCGTAGAGCGCATACCTCATCCGGAAGGTGATGAGAATGCACCGCTGCAGGCTCTGATTTTCGACTCTGTGTTCAATTCCTTCCGAGGCATCATTGCCTATTTCAAAATAGAGAATGGTGTGATACATCAAGGTGACATGGTGAAGTTCTTCAATACAGGTATGGAGTATGATGCCGATGAGATTGGCGTGCTCAAGATGGACATGATTCCCCGAAAGGAACTGCGGACGGGTGATGTGGGCTACATCATCAGTGGTATCAAGAACTCAAAGGAAGTGAAGGTGGGCGATACCATCACGCAGGTGGCTAATCCCTGCAGTGCTGCCATTGAGGGCTTCCAGGAAGTGAAGCCGATGGTGTTTGCAGGCGTCTATCCCATTGACCCCACAGACTATGAGAACTTGAGGGCCTCGTTGGAGAAACTACAGTTGAACGATGCTTCGCTGACATTTACTCCAGAGTCGTCAGTGGCGCTTGGCTTCGGTTTCCGTTGCGGTTTCCTGGGCTTGCTCCACATGGAGATCATCCAGGAGCGACTGGACCGTGAGTTTGATATGGATGTCATCACGACAGTGCCCAACGTGTCGTACATGTGCTACACCAAACAGGGAGAGGTGAAGGAAGTGCATAATCCGTCAGGTCTGCCTGACCAGACGCTGATTGACCATATCGAAGAGCCGTATATCCGCGCGTCTATCATTACTGCTTCTGATTTCATTGGCCCCATTATGACGCTCTGCCTCGACAAGCGCGGCGAACTGATAGATCAGCAGTATGTGTCGGG
>Ga0310694_10002988_pt1 | contig 16784 bp, 18 predicted proteins | sample 174DNAGHGhighgp2_FD_203884 | JGI IMG/M metagenome (GOLD analysis project Ga0310694, IMG submission 203884) | Sheep rumen microbial communities from Palmerston North, Manawatu-Wanganui, New Zealand - 1742 DNA GHGhigh gp2 (v2) (version 2) | ecosystem: Host-associated > Mammals > Digestive system... | reverse complement strand
TGAAGGTCTCTTTCCGCAGCAACATCCATCCACCCAAAAGCAAGGCAGAAATGGCATAGCGGAAAAACAGCATGGACAGTACCGGCACGCCGCCATCCAGCAATGGCTTGCCAAACAGCGGATTCAAACCGTATGAAACACCAGCCATGATTCCCGCTGCAAAGCCTAAAAGTGTTCGTTTATTGCTTTTCAAAAAGCATTGAGGTTTTTGGGGCTGCAAAAGTACAAAATAATCCGCGACCCAAGCATTCGCTTGAATTGCGGATTATCAATACTACGTATCCTACATTTACCTGACCACCCGTGTAAACACCGGGTTTTCGCCGTCTGCGACGGTCACATACACCTTCAGCTCTCCCGTAGGCATCCCTGGATTGTCCTCGCGTGGAAGATCCTCGGCTGTGAACAGGTATTCAGTGCCTCCAGGAATAGTACGCGAAGCCACGGCTTTGGCCTGAGCATGAAGCATCTGATAGCCATCAACAGCAGCGTTGAAGATAGCTGCTTCCTCTTCATTTACAGGATGTTGCTCTTGGAAATCCTCCAACTTAACGAACGCTCCTTCAAGGAAACCGTTTGCTTTCAAGAATTGGTCGATTTCTTTGGGCGCGGCATCGAGTCGGGCGGCACGCACGCCATAGCCGGGAAGGATTTCCGCTTTAGGCTGTGCCTCGGCCAAATCCTTCATGCTGGATTCCAGTCCGCCGCTGCCGAAGGTGCAGAACGGGACAACTTTCTTGCCGCTCAAGTCCACTTGACTCAAGAAGGTAATCACGGGCGGCGCGTAAGTGCCGAACCACACGGGATAGCCGAGGAAAACCACATCGTATTTGGCGATGTCGGCTGCCAACGGCTGAATCTCTGGAGTAATGCCTTGTTCGCGATCTTGCTTGCAACGTTCGATAGTGGCTTGGAAATCCTCATCGTAGGGTTTCGTGGGGACGATTTCCTCAATGTCGGCACCGAGTCGTGTGGCGATTTCGGTCGCTACGGCTTTCGTGTTCGACGTTTGGGAGTAGTAGAGGACCAGCACTTTAGGGGTTTCTGTCTTGGGTGCTTCTTCTTTTTGGTTTTCTTTCTTAAGACCACAAGAAACGGCGGCCATCGCTACGATGGCGAGAACGAGTAATCTTTTCATTTTGAATCAAATTTTATTCATTGACTTTCAAAAACTCCTGTATGGCTCCCTCCATCATGTCGGGCGTCACCATAGGCTCGAAACGGAGGATGGTCTTGCCGTCTTTGGAGACCAGAAACTTGCCGAAGTTCCAGCGGATGGCATCGCCTTGGTCGAAGCCCGTGCCGGTCTTTTGGTGAATTTCGTCAAGCATTGTTGCAAACTCCTCGGTGCCCTCGGGATAGCCCTTGAAAGGTGCTTGTTTCTTGAGGTAGGTGTAGAGCGGACTCTCCGCCTCGCCGTTGACGTCAATCTTGTCGAACAGAGGGAAGGTGACATTGTAGTTCAGCGAGCAGAAGCTTTGGATCTCCTCGTTGGTGCCCGGCTCTTGTTCCAAGAATTGGTTGCATGGGAAGGCCAAAATCTCCAGACCTTGGTCTTTGTACTTCTGATAAAGAGCTTCAAGGCCTTCGTACTGCGGAGTCAAGCCGCATTTGCTGGCCACGTTGACGATAAGCAGCACCTTGCCTTTGTAGTTGGACAAGGATACATCGCTTCCGTCCATGTCTTTGACCGTGATGTCGTAGATGCCACTGGTCTGCTCGACCACAGGCTCTTGCTCGGGCGTCACTTGTGTGGTCTTGCTGTTCTGGTTGTTGCAGCCCGTAGCCATCATTAGTGCCACTGCTGCGAGAAAGAATAGTTTTTTCATATTGAATAGAATTAAGTTTTATTTCATACACATCTCAAAGATCTTCTCCACGTCGGCCTGCTGCAAGGGCTTGAAGCCGGGCATGGTACCACCGCCAACGGCTTTCTTGGCCATGACGTCGAAGTGGGTGCGGTCGATGCCCACCTCGGGGAAGGTGCGTTTCAGCTGCAAGGTATTGAAGAGGAAGTCGCTCAACTTGTCGATGGCCTGATGGGCGATGTCCATCGGTGCCAAGCTTGGGTCGATGCCGAAGACGTTGGTGCCGAACTGGACGTATTTCGAAACCGTGGTTTCGTTGAGGCAGTATTCCATCCAGCGTGGAGTGAGGATGGCGAGGCCGAGGCCGTGGGTGATGTCGTAGAAGGCCGACAGCTCGTGTTCCATCGGGTGGCAACTCCAAGCCTTGCGTCTGCCTCCGTTCACGAAGCCGTTGATGGCCCATGAGGAGGCCCACATCAGGTTGGCGCGAGCCTCGTAGTTGTCGGGCTCTCGCATGGCGATGGGGGCGAAGCGGATGACGGTCTTCATCAAGCCTTCCATGAAGCAGTCGAGCATGTAGAGGTCTTGGTCCATGTTGAAATAGACCTCGAAAAGGTGCGAGAGGATGTCGGCAGAGCCGCAAGCGGTCTGATAGGGACTGACGCTGAAGGTGATGCTCGGGTCGAGGAAGGAGGCCTTGGGCAACATGGCAGGGTCCAGACGACCGATCTTGTCGTTGGTCTCGGGGTTGCTGATGACGGCAGCCGTGTCCATCTCCGAACCAGTGGCTGCGAGTGTCAGGATGCTGACGATGGGCAGGGCGCGCTCGATGGGTGCGCGTTTGCTGAGGTCGAGGAAGTCCCATGGGTCGTGGTCAACACAGGCACCGGCGGCCATGATCTTGGTGGCATCGATGGTGGAGCCACCGCCCACGGCCAGCAGCACGTCGATGTTGTGCTCCTTGCAGAGTTGCACGCCTTTGCGCACGGAGTCGATGCGCGGGTTGGGCTCGATGCCCGAGAGTTCGAACAGTTCGAGTCCAGCGTCTTTTATTTCTTTCACTACGCGGTCGTAGAGCCCCATCTTCTTGATGGAGCCGCCGCCGTAGGTCATCAGCACGCGCGTGCCATATTTTTTGAGTTCTGCGCCAAGGTGTTTCAGTTGGTCGCGCCCGAAGTAGATTCTTACGGGAATGTCATAGATGAAATCGTTAATCATAGCGTTTATATTTTGATTTGTAATGAATTATGTTTTGTTTTATTTCAGCACCTTCAGCACTTGTTTCCGAGAGGCCGTTCCATCCGTCAGTTTCGTGATGTGGTCGACTAAAAACTCCAACGACTCCTCGGGGGTGCGGTCGGTGTGGAGCGTGGTGAAGTCTTCGAAGAGCGACTCAGGCGTGCAGAAATACGACACCTGCCAGCCGTTGTAAACCTGTTCGGGCCCTCGATACACCCGCTCGATGGCTCCCGTGACGACACGACACTGTTGCATCAGCTTGCCTATGGCCGCATCGGCTTGGCCTTTCTTCACGCCAAGCAAGGAGCGCACCTCCTTGATGGTGATGCTTCCTTGCTTTTCGAGATAGTCCATGATGCGCTCGCCGTTCTTGTCGGGCGTTGTCGCGGCGCGGCGGACGTTCATCAGTTCGCGGTAAAAGGGTACAGTTGCGAAGGCGGCTTTTCCGCCGCAGAGGAATTTCCCGTAGGCGATGCCGCCGTTTTGCAGGCAGTCGATCTTCCAATCCCACGGCCCGAGGGAGTCCTCCTCACCGTCAAACCAAAACCCAGGCTGGGTGAGTTCCTTGATGGAATAGCCAGGGATGGCACTGGTGAAAAACGGCACGATGCCCAGCTCGCAAATGGCTCGCTCCATTGTTTCTGGACTGGATAATTGGTAGTTTAAGACCATGAGCAGAATTGTTTAGATGCGGTTTTTGGCTGTCAGCCAATCAGCTTTCAGCCTCGGTGCAAAAATAAGAATAATAGTTAAATATGCAATCTGGACATAAGCTACTTTGTCCATCTGCTTTAATCATTCATTTACAGCGAACTACCCGACAGCAAACGACAACAAACGACTGTTGTCGACAACAAACGTTTGTTCAACGGCTTTTTCTTGACAAAGGTTGTTTCTTTGCCGCATAATCTAATATGTAAAGGATATGGCTAAGAAAACAACAAATGACAAAACACATGAGGTAGTCGCAAATTGCGACCGGTTCGAAGAACATATCATAAATTGTGATAAGTCTGTTGACATTTCAGGAATTGAGAATATGATTTTTAGTATCCGGGGTGTGCAGGTAATGATTGACCGCGACTTGGCTATGCTTTATGGTGTAACTACAAGCCGACTGAATGAGCAAGTAAAACGAAATAGGGATCGTTTCCCAGAATCATTTCGTTTTCAGTTAACTGAAGCCGAACGGGATGAGGTTGTCGCAATTTGCGATAACCTACGCTCGCTAAAATATAATCCTTCTCTTCCATACGTGTTCACGGAGCAAGGCATTGCACAGTTATCATCTGTTCTACATAGTCCTATCGCCATAGAAGTAAGTATAAGAATTATGAATGCCTTCGTTGCCATGCGGAGGTTTATGATTCAGAACGCAGCTGTTTTGATGCGAATAGCGCATTTGGAGAAACACCAAATCGAGACAGACGAAAAAATCGATTTGATTCTTGACAAGATAGAAGAACACTCTCCGAAGTTGCTTCCTGAACAGGTTTTTGCAACTGGCTGTGTCTGGGATGCATGGACCTACATCTCCGACCTCGTACGAAGCGCCCGTAATAGGATTGTCCTAATTGACAACTTTGTTGACGACAGGGTGCTTTCCATGCTCACAAAGCGGGCTGATGGAGTGACGGCGACCATCCATACCCGTTATCATGAGCAATTCCTGACTGACCTGAAGAAACATAACGCCCAATATCCTGAAATAGCGTTCATCCAGCTTCCTCACCGCAACCACGACCGCTTTCTGATTATCGACGACAAAGTCTATTTGTTGGGTGCCAGCCTGAAGGACATCGGTGCAGGCCTTTGCGCCGTCACTGAAATGACCATCGCACCTGATGTGATTTTGGGGATGGTGAGGTAAGCTACCATCCTATTACCCTAATATGAAAAGTCTTTGATCCTCTTTCGATATCAACGGAAAAGCTGATATTGTCCTTGTCTGATTCGCCTTTGGGGGCTTCTATCCCATTACCCCAGATGGCACTATAGCTGTATTTACCTGGCTCAAAGCAATCGAAATGTTCATTGAGTTTTTCATAAAAAGCATCATCAGGCATTTTTTTGAATTCCAATGTGTAGTCATAGGCATGTTCCGGGGAACTACTAAAACATTCCCATTCTTCTGCCCGGTCTCGCACTTTGTATCTGGGCAATCTAACTCCTGTGATGTTTTCTACCACCCTGCGCTTGACAAAATGGTGCTGCATATAATGCTCCGAATAGTAATCATAGCCCCAAAATGCTGCAACAGCCATAACAACCAGCACCATTGGCGACAAAGCAAACAGCACAATGCGTAGCCATTTTGGCAAGAGTTTCCAATGTCCATCAAGTATAAGCAGGAGCGGCGAAAGGGTGATCCAGGAAAGTGACAAAACTATTACTTTAAGAATCGTTCTCATCGCATCAATTGCTTTTCGTTTGTTTCAATCCGTTCCACCCATCGTAGCTCTCCACTAAATTACTAGTTAAACCAACGTTCTGACCTTTTTTGTTGAAATACAATGTTTCCTGAAGACTGTCAACCCATCTATGTTGCAAGTTTTTGTTGTTAATAATGCCCCAGTCTTCAACATCAAATGTCTTTGTGCTTCTATCATCTCCATAGTATGTGTAGAATCTACTTTTCCCCCTGCAAACACCTGATGGACTCATTTCTATGTCACAAAAAAGATATCCTAACCAGCCTGTCATAGCATCTTCTTCGCTCATAAATACCGTGCTATCCCAAACGCAAACATCTTCTCTTACATACTGTAACAGGATATTTCCATTGGGTTTAACATCAAATAAGACTTGATAATAGCAACTTGTCAGAAACTCCTCTTCTTTGGTTTTAAGATTATACCGCATAAAGCTCATGGTTGTCGCTCCATATTCCCTGAAATAATATACCCAATCCCGTTTCATGTCTATCTTTGGCAGATACAAGCCGAACCCTTCTGGGCTTGTCGTCATCAATAAAGATATGGCGTTCTCACCGGCATCATAAAGGAAAATGGAGTTGCGCTCATCCATACTCAATATGCCATAGCATGTCAAATGCTGGTCTCCAAGTATTTTGTCTTCTTCTGTTCTGCCAACAAACACGGCATATTTTCTGTCGTGAGACCAATTCGTGAAGCAAGTGTCATAAATCGTATCAGTCCATACCATCGGCAGTTCCATTTGGCTCGGCCTAACTATGGTATTCAGTAAGCTATCAATGCATGGTTTCTGTTGTATGACAGAATCCACGGCCTGCTTATTTGAGTCTGAGTTCGGCTGTTTTTGAATGCAACCTGTTAATGCTAATGCGACTAATATAATAGCGACAAATCGTTTTTTCATGATGAACAAATCTTCTTGTTTGTCTTTCGAATATGCAAAGTTAATGCTGAATGCACGCATCTCGCAAGAGGTGTTGATGACTTTTTAATAAATGCATTTCGGCAATACATATTCTGTAGCCATAGCAAAGTCTGTGATAACTTTGCGGAAATGGCTGGGTAGATGATGTACTGCCTTCTTGATGATTTCTTTCGGGATACTACCATAATACGCTTCAGCGATACCTCCGGCAATACAGGCTTGCGTGTCGCTGTCGCCACCCAGCGAAACGACCAGACGGATGACGGACTCATAGTCTTCGCCATCCATGAAAGCCATGATGGCTTCGGGGACGCTGCCTTCACAGGAGCAATCGAAACTGTAGTCTGGACGGATTCCCTCAATCGTGTGGCCAAGGTCATAGTGGAAGTTCTGCACGATATAAGCCTTCATTTCTGCCTTGCTCGCATGATGACGAGCCATGAATATGGCAGCCGAAACGGCTTGGGCGGCTGTGATGCCTTGCTCGCTGTCGTGCGACACCTCTGCTGACCGTTTTGCGACTTCCAAGGTCTCTTCCATGCTTTCGAAAGCCCATCCTATGGGACTGACACGCATGGCGGCACCATTGGTGAAGGAGCCGTACGGCTGAGGCTCATCGCTGTTGAGCCATGCTTTAGTGGCATGGCTGAAGCCCGCACTGGGATACATCCTCCCGTATGTTTGCATGATCTTGACCAAGGTTGCGTGTTGATGCTTAGGGTCTCGCATCAACCAATCGGCAACGGCGATGGTCATCACCGTGTCGTCAGTGAACTTGCTGCCTTTATCGAACGGCTCAAAATCCGTTGTCTTGATTCGGCTGTTGTGGCCTTCAAATCTTGAGCCTATGATATCTCCTATGATTGCGCCTAACATGATGTTTTAGTGTTGTTCATTTTATTCTTCAGGATTAACTCTATTCAAATCAATAGGGTTTGACTCCCAAACCGTTTCTCCCCGAATTGTTAACTGAGTATTATTAAACCATGCGCTATGTTCCAAAATGGTAATATCATTTCCGGCAACTTTTGAGATAATATCATGTTCAATTGAGGCGAAGATGGTTTGTTCATGCCCCACACTTTCAGCATTGTGCATGGCAATAGATAAAAGAGAATCTCTAAAATCAAGTTTTTCTCTTCTTTCCGAATTTGACTTGATAATCACCCTGAGTTCTTGTTCATAAGACCAATCTTTTGTTTTATGAAAGAAATAGTCCTTTTCTTCTCTTTTTCTAAATGGTATCAAATTATTATTGGCATCGGTTTCGTATGTTACAACAGAAGAATAATCTTTTTTGTATTTTACTTTATCAAAAACAATATGTCGTTGTCGTTTTTCTTCGTTCAAATATGAAATGAATTTACTTTTATCGAAAACCAAACAAACACCATTCCCGTTTTGGGCATAATGTCCCCACATAGCTGGGATGTCAAACCCCATCCTATTACCATCCATAGTCAACGAAATCTGCTGATATTTATAAAAATCCTCTTTCATCTTTTCATGGATGTCATCATTGTTTCTATTTTCATGACGCGAATGATAAAAAAAGGCCAAAGGACGATACAACTCGTTTATGTCGTTCATGTCTTTTAACCTACCAAACAACAAAGTGTGACTTTGAAGTATCTTGATGGCGTTATCATAAGACGTATAATGATACAATCTTTCAGTATTGTTGAATAGGTTTCTAATTTCTTCTATTTCCATGGCAATTTATTTATTGTTCTACAAGTTTATCTCTTAAATTTTCTTCAAAAAGGTTTTTAAACGCATCCATACAGCCTTTAGGAATAATAATCTGTTGAAGATTCCAACAGTCACAAAAAGCATAATCCCCAATAAAAGAAACAGTGTCTGGAATGAAAATTTGTTGAAGGTCCCTACAACCATTAAAAGCCGAATCTTTTATTGTCGTAACACCATGTGGTAAACAGACTTGTCTTAGACTACTATGTGAAAAAGCGCCCCAACTTATGATAGTAATTGAGTTCGGAATGTTGATGTGAGTTATCCCGCAGTATTTGAAAGCATGAGATCCTATCATGGTGACAGAATCTGGTATAGTGATTTGTTCTAAGAAAAAGCAGTTTTCAAAAGCGCAACAGCCAATTGTAGTAATTGAATCAGGGAGATATAACTCTTTTAATGACTTACATTCTTTAAAGGCCGACGGCCCTATTTCTGTGATTGAATTGGGAATTGTTATCTGTTGAAGGTCCCAACATTCTTGAAAAGTATGTTCACCGATGATTTTGATTTTGTTTGACAGCACAATAGTCTTCAAAGATTTGCATCTTTCAAAAACGCTGTTTCCTAATTGAGTAACGGTATTGGGGATAGTAGTAACGGTTATGGATGAACAACCTCTAAAAGCGCAGTCTTTGATAACAGATAAGGATGAGGAAAGTTTGACATTTTGCAGAGAGGAGCAATGTTCAAACGCTGATTCCCCAATGTATAAAACAGAATCTGGTATCATGATGTTTTGTAATTGTTCGCAGCCGTAAAAAGCATGGCTTTCAATTCTCTCTACGGATTCTGGAATAATTACTTGTTGGATGGTGTAACAATTTGAAAATGCCGAGTCTCCTATGACTTTAATTGTATTTGGAATGCTTACAATTGATTGGCTCCCATAATATGATATTAGTCTTTTTTCATGCGAATCAATTAAAAAGCCATTGTTTGCAATAAATCTACAAGACTCACTTTCTATGGATAATTCCTTAACAGAATGTCTTCTATGACGATAATAACAGAAAGGGTTTTTCCCAATAAAAACAACGCCTTTAGGTATATTGATTCTTTCTAACGCACAGTCTATGAAGGCATAATCTCCAATGTGGGTTACCGTATTTGGAATCTCGATGGATTTATAACCAAAATTGTCAAAAGCGTAATCGGCAATTACGATAGTTCCTCCGCTTAATGTATAATGGTATGGATGGTATGCCTTATGCCTATGGCTTAACAACCGTGTTTTGTTTCTATTATATACAACTCCATCACTGTCAATAATATGGTGTGGTGATCTGTCGGTCCCTACTAGTTGAGTCGAAACCGAGTCTGTGTTTTCTACAAATTTGAAGTTCGGGTCTGTAGTTACAAAAAAAGTGCATACCGAACATGTCCATTCGTGATCTGAATGTAATTCGTTTTTTTCTAAAGATTTACAAAACATATCTTCACCATGTAATAAAGATGCAAAATTTTCCATTTTTTCTTCACTTTGCCTGACTTTAGGACTAACACAAACGAAGTAGTTAAAGCCTTTGAGTCGCTGATTTAGAAGTGAAGCAAAACGATTCGTATCAAAACATGGCATGTCTATTACATTGGAAAAAATATGTAGGGTAGGTGTGTCCGCATCGCATACAATATCCTCTGGAACTATATCTTCAAATCTTTTATTCACAGTAATTATTTGAGAATATGGTAGGAAGGAGGATGCGTGTAAAGCTGCACGCCTTAAACATATCTCTGAAGGTTCGATTAACACTACATTCTTGATCTTTTGTTTGTTTCCAAAGATTTGTGCGATATAATCTCTATAACACAAAGTGCCTATAGCTTGGCCACAACCATAGTCTATTATGTTGATTTCATCATGCAATAGAAAACTCTCTGGCAGTTGATTAAAAGCATAATAGAGTTTTGCTTTATGCATTCTTCCGTAAGAGTAAAAATATGAATACATTTGGTTTTCATTATCAATTATCCGCATCCCTCTATTAAGCGAATTGAATAGCTTCTCCTGATTGTTTTTTGACAAATCATCATAATAGCTTTTAGAAACATCAAATACTTCGTCAAAGAAAGCTGTTTGAAATTGCACAATATTCTTTAAATTATAGTTTTTCAATGCTTTTTCTCGATCACCTAAATAATTAGGATTATTAAGAATTTCTAAATAGTGATAATTCAAAAAATCCAAAATAGAATGGATGAGGTTTGCATAGCCCGTGTTTTGTTCTATCATCATATTCATTATCCCGTTATCGTTTCTCCCAAAGGATTCATTTCGTGTTTATTAAAATTCTCTTGCGCTTTTTCCTTGCTCGCATTCGCATAGCAATACTCGCACAAATGAGGGCAAGTGTTGTACTCGCCGATATCCTTGCTCACCATGCAGCCGCAGAATTGCCGCTGGCCTTTGTCGCGGTTGTCGCGGTGCTTGATAATGGTCGGTTTGGGGTCGAAGAGGTCGCCTTCGGTAATCTCCACGCCGAGGAAGTCCATCAAAGCCTTGTCGTGGTGGGCGAAGCGAATCATCAAGTCATCATCAACGCAGCGGTTGTGCTCCACACCGTCGAGATGGGCTGCCTCGCCACAGGTGGCCAAGGCATAGTTCCAGCCTTTTCCCTTGTTCAACTCAACCAACCTTTTGGCAAACTCAACCATTTGCTCCTGCAACCATTCCAAATAATTGATGTTGCTCTTTTCAAGATTGGCCTTCACCTTTTTATATAGGTTAATATCGGCATAACTAAAAACGAGTTTTTCTGTGTAGCCCTTCAGTTGGTCGCCGATGTTTTCCACTTTTCTCAACAGGTCGTCCAATCCAATCTGGTCGGTCAAGATGAGCGGGTCGAAGCGCCAAATCACACGCCCTTGGCCCAATTTGTCCACTAACCTTTTGAATGAATCAATTCTTTCCTCCAAGGGTGGAACGCCTTTTTCTAAGCCTTCTTTCTCGTAATCGTTCAGCGTGTATTGGATGTAGCAGCCGATGTTTCTTTCCTTCAGTTTGTCTAAATGCTCAAGCAGCGGCTTCGGGTTCTTCGACCAAAACACGATGAAGCGGCATTTCTCGTATGAAACGAAACTCTTCACACCGTTGAAGGGATTTGTCCAAGCGGAATAGCCCACCTTCAGCCGATGAAAGAACCAGTCTGCATAGAAAGCGGGAATATCCGTGCTACGGCTTGCGGAGATGATGACTGGTGCTTGCGCCTCAGCCATCATGCCATTATCTCGCTGGATTTGTGTCTTTTGCCATTGGGCCATTTGTCACTCCTATTATATTTGCTGCAAATTTATGCAAAAATACCATGTTTTCATGGTAGTTTCGCTTTTTTGCAAGGTTGCAGTTCTTTATTTTGGCGCATTCCCGCCATCCCTTTTATCTTTTTCTTGTCAAAACAGGTCAAAATCGGTCAAATCACCATTTTGCCGCTCTAATAACTGTCTTATATCCGCAAAATCATGTATTTTTGCCTACCGTCAACACCGAGAATGGTAGGGACCAAGTAGGGAACAACTCCCGCCTTTGTCCATTCTTTGTCCATTCTTTGTCCATTCTTTGTCCATTCGATGTTCGTTTGTTGTCCGTTCGATGTCCGATTATACAACGGACAAATATTGAATAAAAAACGAGGAAATATCGGACAAGGTCCGAACATGTTACCTACTTGATACGGAGTTGACTTATAGAAAAACAATAAACATTTAAGAAGGGATAGATTATGAAATCAAAGAAGAAGAATGCATCGACAATCTTTAGGTCGCCCGCTACGGGCAAGACTAGGTACGTCAGACTGGGGACAATTGTAGAACGCCCAGCCACCTCTAATGAAAGACGCAGCAACACACGGCAACAGTTTGAACAGCGACAACGCATGCGTCATTCCATCGCTTTGTGGAAGGAACTGAAAACCTGTAACCCCATGTTTACCGAGCACAAGATTGCCTATAATGGTTTCATCTCATTGGCCAACCGCCTGCCTGTGGTGTTTGTGCCCTGCAAAGGGATGCTGATGTATGCCACGTTGTTGGTGCCCGGCATTCCAGTGAGCGAAGGAACCATAATGGAAGCCAAGCAACAGTTCGGGACAGTGGACGGCACCGCTGCACTTGTCACCAACCTTCGACACAAGGACCTACATCCCCGCGAGGACTTTCTGCTTTATACAGCTGAGCAGCATGTGAACAATGGCTATCCATGGGTGACATTCAAAGTGCGTAATGTAAAGAGGAGCGAATTCATCGAAACGGAAGGCTTCCTCGCCCTTGTGGACAACGATTTCTCCGACGAGAAGAAAGGATGGGCGCTAGTGCGTGTCAACGGTAAGCGCTGCTCGTCACAAGGTATCGTCACTCGCTGTAATTACTACGAACAATTCACCACAGAAGAGGCTATGCAAGTAGCAGTCAAGAGTTATGGCGGGCTGAAAAAGGTATGACAAACAATCAAACATTCAGCCTGCTGATTACCTCCTGAAGACCCGTTCTTCTGCATTTGTAATGCGGAAGTGGAGAACATGAGCATTTGTAATGCCAAAACGAGCAATTGCTGCTGTTACGACGGTCTTTGCTTTTTTTCACCAAAACACTTGCAGTGTAAACAAAAAAGTTCATATCTTTGAAGTGTCAATCTGAGGATTGGCTATCCGGGCAGAATCCCGAGAGGGCAAGACTATATCGACACTACCCATTAATAATAAAGCCTCGCAAGAGGCTTTTTTTGTTATCGCAATTTCGTTCAAGCAATCACGATCCCCTATCAATAGTGTTGAATTCATCCAAAGTCAAGATCTTTAATTTTGGATAAGGAAGCGATTTGAGTCGATTGAAATGGTTATCTTCGGTTAGGAACGTAGGTGTTTTCCACGCAGTTCGTCCAACTTTTCTTGGTCAAACTTTCCTTCATCCCACAACTTGTCGATGGCTCGTTGCGCCAATTCAGCAAAGAAGAGCGACAAAGTCAATTTCAGTGCGTCCAAATCCTCCTTTGTAGTAACATTGGCAGCTGCATTCATCAGTTCCAATTGTGCCATTTCCGAGTAACTCATAATCAAGTCCTTTCCGTTTATCGATGGCAAAGATAAGCATTTTTTCAGAAAACTGTAGAAATAGAAACAAAAAATCCTCAACCCAAGCCTTCGCTCAGATTGCGGATTTTTCATGGAGCCTTGACAATTATTTCAAAGTGTCATACTGCTCGTCGCTGACAGGCTCCAGCCACTCGTTGCTGTTGCCGGGTTGGGCATTGGCATGGTAGGTGAGGTGCTGCATCCAGCTGTCTTTGGCGGCGCCGTGCCAGTGCTTCACGCCCTCGGGAACGGCGATGACGGTGCCGGGGACCAACGGAACGGCTTCCTTGCCCCATTCCTGATACCAGCCGCGACCGCTCACGCAGATCAACATCTGCACGGCACCGTGGTGAACGTGCCAGTTGTTGCGACAGCCAGGCTCGAAGCTGACGTTGCAGAGACCAGTTGCGGGATCAAGGACGGCGAGGTAGCTGTTGCCAATGAAATACTGGGCGTATGCAGTGTTGGGTTCTCCGATGGGCCAAGAAGAGTTTAGAGTTGAGAGTTTAGAGTTGAGAGTTGTGTCTCCGTCAAAGACTGTTGCTAATGCTGCTTCGGCACGATGCGATTCTGAAACCAAGCCGTACGCATTCAGAGCGGCAGGGATGTTGCGCAACTGCTCCTCAGTGACACCCATGTTCAAGGCGCCGCGCACATGCGCCTGCAGCTGCGGCATCACGTTCTCCAAGCCGCTCAACGCACTCACGGTGATGAGCTCGCGGTCGGCGTGGGTGAGGTTGTCGCGGGCGAAGATGTCGCCGAAGAGATGGGCTTTCAGATAGTAGTCCTCGGCGGGGCAGAAGTCATAGTTGAAAGGGCGACCGCTCAACTTGGTTTGCACCTCGGTGCCTTGTTTCAAGGCATCGTAGCTGGCGGGCAGGGGAGAGGCGTCCATACCTTCTTCAGTGGCTTTGCCTTCGGTCTTGCGTTGTTCCAAGACCTTCTGCAAAGTGCCAAGGGCGTTCAAAGAACGCGGGAATCCCGTGTAGGCATAGAGTTGCGATAGGGCTTCCTTGATTTGGCTGACCGTCAAGCCGGCATCCAAGCCGCCGTTGATGGCCTCGGCCAAGGCGGTATAGTCGGCTTTGGCCTCGTTGCAGGCGATGGCCGACATGAAGGCCGCCTGCTCGGTAGTAAAGGTGAGTGTATTCATTTCTTTTACGGGTTCTTTAGTGGATTGCGTTCCACAGGCAGCCATTGTCAATGCGATGGCGAATATCATGATTGTCTTTTTCATAGTCATTAGTTTGTTGCCTGAATTGCGGATTCCATCGTTTCATTCCGTCTCTTATCTGATCATTCTAATCACCTTGGCAGGAACGCCTCCCAGAATGGTGTTGTCGGGGACATCCTTTCCCACCACGGCACCGGCGGCCACAATGGCGTTCTCGCCGATGGTGACACCCGCCAATATCGTGGCGTTGGCACCAATCCAAGCATTCTTCTTGATGACGATGGGCTTGGTGAGCAAGGAGTGTCTTGTTTCAGGGTCTTCGGGATGGTATTCTGAAGCCAAAACCACATGAGGCGCAATGAAAACGCCTTCCTCAATCGTGATGCCACCAAGCGCCAGGAAGGTGCAGCCGAAGTTGACGAAACTGCCCTTGCCGAAGGTGGTCTTCTTGCCGTAGTTGATGTTGAACGGCGGAAACACACGCACGGTGTCGTCGATGTCGGAGCCTGTGATCTGTCGCAGGTACTCACGCACTTCGGCCTCGGTGTGGTAGCCGGTGTTCATCTCGGCTACCAATTTCATGCATCGATGCACATCGGCATAGAGTTCATCGCTGCCGACGTAGGTCTTTCCTGTGGGTCGTTCGTCCATCTTGCGTTATTTCAGGTTTTCAGTGAAAAACTCCGCCAACTTTTCCCACGGAATGTAATTGCCCTCACCACCGTCGTAAAGGTCGCAGTGTGTGGCACCTGGGATGATAAGCAGTTCCTTGTTTTCGGGGTTGGGATTGGGCTTGCCGATGAAGTTGTAGCCTTCTGCCTGGCCTTCAACCATGTATTTGTATGCAGCCTCGCCGAAATAGCGCGAATGAGCCTCAGAACCGTGCATCACAAGGACGGCAGAACGGATTTCGTTGATGTAATAGAGGAAACGGGCATTGGCATAGGCTTGCGTGCCGATGACGCGCCAGCCGTCGTTGCTGTTGCCGCTGCGCTTGTGATAGCCGCGCGGGGTCTTGTAATAAGCATGGTAATCTTTCACAAATTGAGGGGCGTCCTCAGGAAGTGGATCGACGACACCGCCTGCCATTGCCATCGGGTCGGCAAGACGCTGTTTGGCGAGGGCTTCACGGGCGGCATGGCGGTCGGCCTCGTTGTCGTTTGAATCGTAATAGCCGTTGCCGCTTATGCGGGTCATGTCGTACATCGTGCTGGCCACGGTGGCCTTGATGCGCGTGTCTGTGGCAGCGGTGTTGAGGGCAATGCCACCCCAACCACAGATGCCGATGATGCCAATACGCTCGGCATCCACATTGTCTTGCTTTGAGAGGAAATCGACGGCAGCCATGAAGTCCTCGGTGTTGATGTCGGGCGAGGCTGTGCGACGCGGTTCGCCGCTGCTCTCGCCGGTAAAGGACGGGTCGAAGGCCAAAGCCACGAAGCCGCGTTCTGCCATCCGCATGGCATAGAGGCCGCTGCTTTGCTCTTTCACGGCACCAAAAGGCCCACTCACGGCGATGGCGGCCAACTTGCCTACGGCATCCTTCGGCGTATAAAGGTCTGCGGCCAATGTCAGGCCGTATTGTGTTTCAAATGTCACCTTGCGGTGGCTCACTTTGTCGCTCAACGGGAACACCTTGTCCCACTCTTGCGTAAGGTTCAGTTCTTGCTTCATTTCTTCTTTGGGTTCTTTTTTTTCTTCTGTTTCTTTTGTTTGCGGTTGGTTGTTGCAGGCGGTCATGAGTGTTGCCACTGCTGCAAGGATGAGAATCTTTTTCATGGTATCATTGATTTATTCTTTTTTTTCCGTTTTGAATCACGATGCCTTTGTAGCCTTTTGGCGCAATCTGTCCCGTAATGGTGTATGATGTTCCATCGTTGTTTTCATCAGGAGTAAGTTCTTGGATTCCAGTATGGATGGGCTGCAAGGAAAGTGTGACGCTTACCTCGCCTTCACCTGCCTTGACGAACCGACGCACCTGGTCAGCCGATAGGTTGTCGAGTTTGCCGATGCGTGTATAGGACCACGAATTGCTGCCATAGAAAATACAGATGTTGTCGCCGTTGTATAACACAAGGTCGCCCGCAGAAGTGGTGGTTTGATGATCTGCCGTCGGGAATGACTGCCCGACATAGCCCACCTTCTCGAAGTTGCCGTAGTCGTGTGCCAGGTAAGTGATGTTGTCCGTTTGCAATGCAGCTACCAAGGCGCGCGTGCCGACATTGTCTTCCATTGTGACGGTATGCGTCTCGTCCCCGATGGTGATATACATTTTCTCTTCCATTGTCTGCGCAAAAGACTCGCTGTTCTTAGAGCAACCCGTAATCAGTATTGCTGCAAATAACCAAAGCATCTTTTTCATTTAGGCCTAATTCTAAATCCGAT
>Ga0310694_10002986_pt1 | contig 16787 bp, 18 predicted proteins | sample 174DNAGHGhighgp2_FD_203884 | JGI IMG/M metagenome (GOLD analysis project Ga0310694, IMG submission 203884) | Sheep rumen microbial communities from Palmerston North, Manawatu-Wanganui, New Zealand - 1742 DNA GHGhigh gp2 (v2) (version 2) | ecosystem: Host-associated > Mammals > Digestive system... | reverse complement strand
CAAAACCTGCCAGATCGGTGGTGATACAAGGCACTTTAAAAGCCACAGCCTCCAACGGGGTATAGCCCCAAGGCTCATAATAAGATGGATAGATGCAGAGGTCATTGCCAAGCACAATATCGTAGTAAGTCATGTTCAGGATACCGTCTTTTCCATCCAGATAGCAAGGCAGGAAGATGACCTTCACATGATCGTCCTTACGATTGTGCATATCGAAATACTTCATCATGCCCAGCACATTGTCGTGACTCATGTTGTGAAGCCAGTGTGTGACCTGAGGCACATCGAGGGGCGTGGTAAAGACCGGCGTATCCTGAGTCATCTGAGACAATCTTTCCTGCAAATCCTTGCGCGGCTCACCAACCCATCCTGGTACTTCAATAAAGGCGACGACCTTCTTCTTCAGGTCCTTCTCACGCAACAGACGGTTCATGGCCTCAACAAACACATCGATACCCTTGTTGCGGAATTCGTAACGGCCAGAAGTAGAAACGATGAGTGTATCATCATCCAGCTGCTCACCTAACAGGGCATTGGCCACGTCCAACAGACGCTTGCGGGCAGCCTTGCGTTTCTTCGTAAACTGTGCAGCCGACGGTACAAAGCTATCGTCAAAGCCATTAGGCAGCACCACGTCGACGGGCTTATCCAGCAATTCCACACATTCTTTGGCAGTGATATCGCTGACCGTTGTGAAGCAGTCTACATGGTGAGCCGTCTGCTTTTCGATAGAGTGCTTACTCTCCATATTCAGTTCTCCAGCCATCTGATCACCGTTATAAGCAAACAGATAGTCATAGAGGGGTTTCATATTTCCGGCTATCGAACGACCAATACTCGTGGCATGAGTAGTGAAGATGGTGCCGATCTGAGGGAGTTTGTTGTTAATGTAAAGAGCACCAAGGCCACACATCCATTCATTGGCGTGATAGATCACCTGCTGCTTAGCGTTGAGATAGTGATGGTAGAAACTCTCAACAACGAGAGCAGCAGCATACGAGAACATCGAGGCCTCGTCATAGTCACCATAGGCGTGCAGCGAGTCTACACTGTACTTCTCCCACAGCCAACCGTAAATCTCATTCTTCTTCTCAAAATATGGCATAAAGTCTACCAAGATGGCGATCGGTTCTCCTGGCACCGTCCAACGACCTACCCTTACCTGAAGGCCGTTCTCCTTTGCCTCCCATTGCCAATCGGCAAAAAGAGACTTATCCTCCCTGAAATAGGGGCTTTCCTCCTTCGTGTAGTTACCGTCCTCCCGTTTCCACAAACCTGGGCCGATAAATATCACTTTATCCTGATGTGCCTCCTGCAGGGTCTTGGCACGTGTCGAAAGGACTGTATAGATTCCACCTACTTTATTACATACTTCCCAACTCGATTCAAAAATGTAGTCGGGCTTCAAAAGACATTTTACCATCGTTATAATTATAAACGGTGCAAAGGTACTTAAAAAAAACTAAAAACCGACCTTCTTTTCCAACTATTTTATGTTCGATTTGCGATTTATTGATTTAGATTTGGTATCTTTGCCCCCAAAATGAGTTCAGCATGAGAAAAACTTGTCTTATAATCATTGCTTTATGGCTGACTATCAACGTCTTCGCCGAGCAGAAGGACAGTACGACATTCCGCGCGTACATATATAATGATGCGTATGAAGTCTACCTGCGAATCAACCTCTATGACGAGGATATCAAAGTACCAGGACAGGAGCTATATGGAACACTGCCTGGCTATCTTGGCAAAAAGAACAATTCCTTCTGTTGGGTCATTACTTCAGCTAAGATAAAAGACAGTAAGACTGCCACCCTCGACCTGATTAACGATTACGGCTCTGAGGATCTGACCGCTACCCTCACCCAGAAGAATGACTCCATTTACATCCTCAAACAGGAAAGCGGCTCCACGCTCAAGGTGCCCAAGAACGGCAAATGGCAGAAGATACCGAAGACCATAGAACTCAAACGCAGGAAACAATAAAAAAAACAGGTGCCATCACGATGACGGCACCTGCTTTATTCTTGAAGGATTTGTTTACTTCACCTTCTCCACGATGGCCTTGAAAGCCTCGGGATTGTTCATGGCGAGGTCAGCGAGCACCTTGCGGTTAATCTCGATACCAGCCTTGGTGAGCTTGCCCATCAGGACACTGTAGCTCATGCCCTCCAGACGAGCGGCAGCATTAATACGCTGAATCCACAGACTGCGGAATGCGCGCTTTTTGTTACGACGATCGCGGTAGGCATAGGTCAGACCCTTCTCCCAGGTATTCTTTGCTACTGTCCAAACATTCTTACGGGCTCCAAAGTAGCCACGGGTAAGTTTCAAAATACTCTTACGCTTTGCTCTTGATGCAACGTGATTTACACTTCTTGGCATAGTTTCTTACTTCTTTAAATGTTAGACAATAGGGTTAGCGGAGACACAGCAGATCACGAACCTGCTTCATGTTTGAAGGGTCAACGATGGCAGAGTGCACAAGATTGCGCTTCTGCTTCTTGGTCTTCTTTGTCAGAATGTGGCTGTGGTAAGCGTGATTTCTCTTAACCTTACCTGTACCGGTGAATGAGAATCTCTTCTTGGCACCGGAATTTGTCTTTACTTTTGGCATTGTTTTTAAAAAATTTAATTGTTATTAATTAAAGCGGTGGCAACGCATATACCGGGCGCAGCGCACCTTATTCTTCTTCTTTTTCCGTCAACTTCTTGAGGGCCTCGTCGCTGATCTTGGCATTCGCAAAAAGTCCACCATTGGCAGGCATCTCTGTATCAACCTCCTTCTGCTGAGCCTGAGCCTGTTTCTGACTCTCTTTGGCCTCAAGGGCTGCGGCCTCACGGTCGCGGGCCTGCTGACTCTTTTTCTTCTCGCCAGCCTTCTTCGGAGCGAGGTAGATGAACATCTTCTTACCTTCGAGCGATGGCATCGACTCCACCTTACCTACTTCCTCCAAATCATTGGCGAAACGCAGCAACAGCACCTCACCTTGCTCCTTAAACAGGATAGAGCGTCCACGGAAGAACACATAAGCACGAACCTTATTACCTTCCTCGAGGAACTCCTTGGCATGTTTCAGCTTGAACTGATAGTCATGCTCGTCGGTCTGAGGGCCGAAACGGATTTCCTTCACCTCCACCTTTACCTGCTTGGCCTTCATTTCCTTCTGGCGCTTCTTCTGCTGGTAGAGGAACTTGGAGTAATCGATGAGACGACATACTGGGGGGGTGGCATTGGGGGAAATCTCTACGAGATCGACACCCTCATCACGGGCCATATTCAATGCGTCGCGGATAGGAACAACGGTGCTTCCATTGTCACCGACGATGCGGACTTCACGTACTCGAATCTGCTCGTTGATTCGGTACTGATTCTTCAGTTTGTCATTCTTCATCAACTATTTTTTAGAAATCGGCTGCAAAATTACTAATTTTCAACGAATTAGCCAAATATTTTTTAGATTTTTTAAAAATCCTTCGTCATTTCTGCAACACGAGCATTCACCTCGTCGATGAATTCCTGGATGGTCTTGACACTTTGTTCACCACCACCCTGCGGACGAACAGCTACTGTACCGTCAGCAGCTTCCTTCTCACCAACGATCACCATATAGGGGATACGCTTCAACTCATTATCGCGAATCTTACGACCCAGTTTCTCGTTGCGCAGGTCGATCGTAGCACGTACACCACCCAAATCAAACTTCTTGGCAACCTCCTGAGCATAGTCGTTGTACTTCTCCGAAAGCGGCAGGATAGCCACCTGATCAGGTGTGAGCCAGAGGGGGAAGTGACCTGAGGTATGCTCTATGAGCACAGCGCAGAAACGCTCGAGAGAACCGAACGGTGCACGGTGGATCATCACAGGCGTCTTCTTCGTGTTATCCTCGTCGGTATACTCCAATTGGAAACGCTTAGGCAGGTTGTAGTCCACCTGGATAGTACCCAGCTGCCAACGACGACCGATGGCGTCCTTAATCATAAAGTCGAGCTTCGGACCGTAGAACGCAGCCTCGCCATATTCCACCTTTGCAGGCAGACCTTTCTCCTGACAAGCCTCTACGATAGCCTTCTCAGCGAGAGCCCAGTCCTCGTCAGTACCTACATACTTCTCGTGGTCGTTAGGATCACGCAGCGAGATCTGAGCCTCGAAGTTGAATCCGAAGGCCGTCAGCACGATGCCGATGATATCCATCACATTGAGGAACTCCTGCTTCACCTGATCCGGACGACAGAACAAATGGGCATCGTCCTGAGTGAACGAACGCACACGTGTCAGACCGTGCAGCTCACCACTCTGCTCATAACGATACACCGTACCAAACTCAGCAATACGCAGAGGCAGGTCGCGATATGAACGAGGTTTCCAAGCGAAGATCTCACAGTGGTGAGGACAGTTCATCGGCTTCAACATGTACTCCTCATCCTCCTCAGGAGTATGGATAGGTTGGAACGAATCCTTGCCATAATGAGCATAGTGACCAGAGGTAACATAGAGACTCTTTGAACCAATGTGCGGTGTGATAACCTCCTGATACCCAAAGCGCTTCTGAACTTTGCGCAAGTGATCCTGCAAGCGCAGACGGAGTTCTGTTCCCTTCGGCAACCAAATGGGAAGACCCTTACCGACCTTGTCTGAGAACATGAATAATTCCATCTCCTTACCGATCTTACGATGGTCGCGCTTCTTGGCTTCTTCGAGCATCTCGAGATACTCATCCAGCATCTTCTTCTTGGGGAAAGAGATACCATACAGACGCTGCATCTGCTCACGGTTGGCATCACCACGCCAGAAAGCACCAGCGACTGAGGTCAGCTTCACAGCCTTGATCTCGCCTGTATCCACGAGGTGCGGACCACGACAGAGGTCGGTGAAGTTACCCTGTGTATAAGTTGTGATAGAACCGTCTTCAAGATCCTGCTCGATATGCTCGCACTTGTAGGTCTGACCATCAGCAGCAAACAGCTTCAAAGCCTCTGCCTTTGGCACCTCACGACGAACCACCGGCTCTTTCTTACCAGCCAGTTCCTTCATCTTCTGTTCAATCTTCGGGAAATCGCTCTCCTTGATGCTCTCACCGTCCTTCAACAGCACATCATAGAAGAAACCATTCTCGACAGCAGGACCGAAACCAAACTGGATGCCAGGATACAACTCCTGCAATGCCTCTGCCAGCAAGTGGGCCGAAGTGTGCCAGAAGGTATGCTTACCCTGCTCGTCTTCAAACTTATAGAGCTCGATGGTGGCGTCCTCGTTGATAGGACGGTTCAGCTCTACTGTCTCACCGTTTACACCACAGCTGACAACGCTGCGTGCGAGAGCCGGAGAGATGCTCTCTGCAATCTGAAAGCCAGTCACGCCCTGCTCATACGAACGAACAGATCCGTCTGGAAAAGTAATGTTAATCATATCTACAATATATGTTTGAATTTGAAATTGCGTGCAAAGTTACTACATTTTCGCGAATCCCGCAAACTTTTGCGCAAAAGATTATTTCTCACGGTACTTCTTGATGATGCTATAAGCGTCATAGAGGCCTAATTCGCCCGCTTTCGAGAGGTCGGCAATACCTTCTGCCTTCTTCTCCGCGCGCAGATAGACGATACCTCGGTTATAATACGCCTCAGGGATGTTGCCATCCAGTTCGATAGCCCTACTGAAATCATCGAGGGCCCGCTGATAATCCTTCCGCTGGGCATACAGACAACCCCTATTATAATATAGGTAGGGATTCTGAGGGGCATATTTCAGGGCCTCGCACAAGTCGCTCAACACATTGGCCGATTTCAGTTCAATATTCGTTCCCTGCGAGGCATTAAACTCATTCAACTTCGCCTGACAGACGGCTCTCTGCCAATAGGCCAATACCGAGGCAGAATCCAACTGTTGAAGCGTAGAAAGGTCGTCGATGGCGCTGTCGAAATTCCGAATCGCACTATACGCCACCGCCCTGAGCATCAGCAACGGTCTGACCCTCTCATCCCCTTTCGCATCAGCGATGGCCGTTGTCACAGAGTCGATAAAGGCGATGTGTCGATGCATCCTGTCCTCAGTGATCGTGGGTTGTGTACAACTGATCTGCAGAGGTCTCGACTTCGACTGATGATTAAAGCCCTCCACCTCTTTGGCATAGGGGATATAGCTATGCATCTCGTCTCTGACAGCATAGAACGACAGCGCGAACATCGGCTGCAAACCCTCTTCCACCTTGCGGTTCTGCACCTTTCCGCGATAGTCACTCTTATACTCGTGCTCCACCTCCTGCTCATCAGCTACCACCAGCTGATTATACTTGTCGGGATCGGTATCGCTCTTTCTACGCATCTGACGCTTCGTGAGTCTGGGCTGCTTGCCACCATAGCGCTTGTCCATCTGCGCTTTCAGGATGCGGAACTCATCGAGTTCAGCCTGTCGGCTATTACCCAGACGACGGTAGCAGGAGGCCCGATGCTCCAGTCCGAACCAGAAATTGGGAAATTCCTCAATCACCTTCGAATAGTCGCGGATCGCACCCCTCAAATCACCCGTCTGCTCCAACAGCAGCGCACGGTTGAAGAGTGCCATCAGGTCGTTTGGTTCCAGACGAAGCACAAAGTCAAAGTCCTCGATACCACGGTTGTCGTCGCCCACCTGCGCACGCAACAGACCTCGGTTATAATGCCCGAGGAAATTATTCGGATCCAGGTCGAGGGCGGTATCATAGTCCGCCATCGCCCCTCGCAGATTATTCTGATTATAACGGGCTAACGCACGGTTGATATAGTTGCCAGCGTGCTTTGGCAACAGATGGATCGACTTGTCTAGAAATCCCTCACCCTCCTTCCATTTCTGACGCGCCAAGCTGATAATGGCCCGTTCTGCCCAGATGCCACCATCATAAGGATCCAGTTCCAGACTCATATCCAACGACTTCACAGCCTTGGTGGTATCCTTCTGCAACAGATAGATCTCCGCCTGCATGGAGTAGGCCCTTGCATACTTCGACCAGCGTTGCAGCATCGTGTCGATTTCCGCCAACCCCCGTTCATAATCCTTCTCCTGTATACGACAGAGAATGCGGTTATGCCACAGGTTCTGACTCTCTGGATCATAGCGCAACGCCCTCGTGTAGTCCTCGATGGCAGCAGCATATTTCTTCTGGTTGATACGACAGAGGCCACGCAACTCATAAAGTCCCACGACGTAGGGATTACGCTCGATGGCTTCAGAACAGTCGCTTTCCGCACCCCGATAGTCATCCAGATAGTATTTCGCGATACCCCTGAAATACCAAGGTTCGTAAAGATAGGGTTTAGCTGAGATCGCCTGATTGAAATACTGGATAGAGAGTACGTAGTCCTCATAATAAAGCGCCGAGCGCCCTATCATCACCAGCCTGTCGATGTTATATTGGGCACAGACGACCAGAGGCCAGAAGAATAAGAGACAAAAAATGCGGCGCATTTTTTATCTCTTAACTGGTTTTGTTCGGTAACCACAGCGATAACGGCCTTTCGTCAGGGCCACGAGCTTACTCTTTATCAGCTGCTTACGGAGCGGAGAGATGCGGTCTACGAACATCTTTCCGTCAAGATGGTCAAACTCATGCTGCATCACACGGGCCAGATAGCCTTCTATCCACTCATCGTGATGCTGGAACTGCTCATCGTCCCACTCCACACGGATGCGCGTGGGACGCACCACCTTCTCGTGGATAGCAGGCAACGACAGACAACCCTCTTCCGAAGTGTCCGTCTTCGACTCATCATACTCCACGATATGCGGATTGATATACACCTGACGGAAGCCCTTATACTCAGGCAGGTCGTCAGAAATCACATCCAGGTCGATTACCGACAGTCTGATGGCCTTGCCTATCTGAGGTGCTGCCAAGCCGATACCCTCCGACTCTGCCAGCGTCTCCCACATATCAGCGATCAACTGCTTCAGATCGGGATAGTCGGGTGTGATATCCTCACTCACCTTCCTCAACACGGGCTGACCATATATATAAATAGGTAGTATCATTTTCTATTTCTTAAATAATCCTCTAAGATAATCGTTGCGGAAATCTCATCCACCAGCGCCTTGTCCTGACGGGCTTTCTTCTTCAGTCCCCCGTCAATCATCGCCTGATGCGCCAACACAGAGGTAAACCGCTCGTCGAAATACTCGATAGGCACGTCCGGCATCGCCTTGCGCCAACGGTTCACAAACTGCTGCACGCGCGCCAGGTTCTCACTGGGTTGACCGTTAGGCTGACGGGGTTCACCTATCACGATGCGCTCCACTTGCTCCTTCGCCAGATAGCCCTTCAGCCAGTCGAACAGCTCGGATGTAGAAACAGTCGCCAACCCTCCTGCAATAAGCTGAAGAGGGTCGGTGACTGCTATACCGGTACGCTTCTTACCGTAGTCAATGGAAAGAATCCGCGCCAATGTGCTTACTGGTTAGAAAGCAGCCAGGCGTCGGCGTAGGTAGCACGCAGCTGATCGCGACTACGGGCAGCATCTGCCTTGTTGTCGAAGGTGGCTGCGATCACACGATACATATTGCGATCCTCGTTCTTCACGATCTGAGCCTGATAGCCTGCATCGCGGAGACGCTGCTGCAGACCCTCTGCATTAGAAACCAAGCCGAAAGAGCCAACAACCACGCTGTAAGCCTTCAGACCAGTACCACTAACCATCGACACGCGCTCCTGACGAACAGACACATTATCTGCATTGTCCGTTACACGGGTGTCATTAGCAGGTCTTGTCTGAACGGGAGCCACAACGGCCGTTGAGGTCTCTACCGGCTGAGCCTGCTGCTGAGCGGTCTGAGTGTCATACTGCTTTGCCTTCTCGTAAGCTTTCTTGTAGGCACTCTCACTTGATTTACAACTCGTAAAAGCTAATGCCAGGCACAGACCTGCGCATAAAACGGTGTACTTTTTCATCTTCGTTTTCTATTAATGTTATACTAAAATTCAAATATTTGCTGCGAAATTACAAAATCTTACGCAATTTGACGTAAAAAATGTGCATAAAGTTTGTTAAATAAAGGAATAAATAGCAATTTAACAAAAAAAATCGCGCCTTTTTATGGTTTTTTCAAAAATAATGCGTATATTTGCACAACTGAAACAACTGTTTAATTCAAATAACATTTAAGTATGAAGAGTTTAGGTTATTTAAGCGCATTCCTCGGTGGTGCTATCGCCGGCGCAGCTCTGGGCATCCTCATGGCTCCGGAGAAAGGATCAGACACCCGCGTAAAGATTACTGATGCCGTAGAGGACTTCATGAAGAAGCACAACATCAAGCTCAGCCGTAAGGAAGTAGGCGATCTGGTGGACGACATCGAGGACGCTACTGAGGACGAGTAAACCCATCCTATGCTGTCGAGCGACAAGAATGTAGAGACGATTGCGCAGCTCATTGAGGTGCTCAAACATTATCTCGGACTTCAGACGGAATATCTGAAGCTGGACGTGATCGACAAAGTGGTTCGCTTACTGAAAGCGGCCACTTTGGCCCTCATCTTCATCCTTATCATCATCGCTGTGGTGATGTATTTCTCTTTCGCTCTCGCCTTCTGGCTCTCCAACTTCACGGGCATGACGGTGGCCTTCCTCATCGTGGGCGCCATCCATCTGCTCATCTTCATCCTTTTCATCATCTTCCGCAAGTCCTGGATCGAGAAACCGCTTGTTCATTTTCTCGCAGGCCTGCTGCTTAGTAAATAGTTATGCTTCCAGTTAAGAAAAAGCCCACTCAAGAATTCCGCACCCTTGAGGAGATCCGTCAACGCAAGGATGAACTGATCGACCAGATTCAGGCCGACAACACCAAGTTCACCGGACTCTGGAACCAGACGTTCATCAAGCGCGAGGGCAATACCAAGGGCGACTATATCTCAGGGTTGATAGCCAACAGTGTAACGGCTATCGACATCTTCCTGGTGGTACGTAAGCTGATGAAGAATTATAAAGGCATTTTCGGTAAGTCTTCTTCCAAGAAAAAGAAGCACTAAATTCCCCCTTCAAAAATGACTTTTGGACATAAAAAATGGGTCCCCGCTGGGACCCTAACCTTTGTTAACCTTAAATCTAATACTATGAAAAACACACTGCAAAGATACGATTATAATCGATTCCTTCCAAGCTTTTCATCAAAAAAGTCTCAAATATTAACGTTTTTTAGCCAATCAGGCCCTTTTCCGACCAAAATTGCGCTAAAAAATCACCATTTGTCCGTCGTATGCCATCTGAATATCCGCTGGCAATTTCTGATTCACCACCTCATGCAGTCCGATATCGTGACACGAATGGATCAGATAAGTCTGTTTCGCCCCCACCTTCCTTGCGAAAGCGATGGCATCATCCACCAACTGATGAGCGTGATGGGGTTTGTCGAAACGCAGCGCATTCACCACCAACAGTTCCGTACCTTCCAGATACGCCATCTCTCCCTCATCCATCGTCTTCATGTCGGTGATATAGGTCAGCTTTCCGATGCGATAGCCCAGAATAGGTAACTTCCCATGCATCACCACGAAGGGCATCACCTCGAAATCACCGATATGCAGCGACTCGTGAGGCATAATCTCGTGCAGACCGATAGCAGGCACACCGGGATAACGGTTCTCTGCGAAGCAATACGGCAACATCTGCAACATCGACTGACAGGCAGAGGGATCGGCATAGACATTGATCTCACCAAATCGGCAATAAGGCCTGATATCATCCATGCCTCCCATGTGATCATAGTGGGCGTGGGTAATCAGGATGGCGTCTATCTTGCGGAAAGGCTGTGGCAGGATCTGCTGACGGAAGTCGGGACCGCAGTCTATCAACAGACGGGTATCGTCTGTCTCCACCAGCGCTGAACAACGGGTACGCTTATCCTTGGGATCTGTGCTCTGACAGACCTCACACTGGCATCCTATCACTGGTACGCCACACGATGTTCCCGTTCCCAAAAATGTCAGTCTCGCACTATTCACTATTCACTATTAACTATTCACTAGATAATATTGACCTCTGGCTTTATTTCGATTCCGAATTTCGCCTTGACATCAGCGCGGATCGTCTCACAGAGCGTCACAATCTCCGCTCCTGAGGCACCCCCGAGGTTCACGAGCACCAACGCCTGCTTGGCATGCACACCCGCACGACCCAGACTCTTTCCCTTCCAACCACACTGGTCGATCATCCAACCAGCAGGTATCTTCACATGCTCGGCATCCACCTCATAATGGGGCATCCCCTCATATTGCAGCGCCAACGCCTCGTATTTCTCACGACTCACGATGGGGTTCATAAAGAAACTCCCCGCATTGCCCGTCACCTTCGGATCAGGCAATTTCGCCTCGCGAATCTCGATAATGGTGTCTCTCACCTGCTGGGCCGTAGGCCTCTCGATACCCTTCCGTTCCAGTTCCGCACGGATATTACCGTAGTCCAGACGGGACTCGAAGGTCCGCTTCAACACATAGGTCACCGAGGTAATCAGATAGCGGTCTTTCCACTCGTGCTTGAACTTGCTCTCGCGATAGCCATAGCCACAGTCCGAGCCCGCAATCGTCACCACCTTGCCCGAGGCAATCTCCACCGCATCCACCGAGAGGATCAGGTCCTTGGCCTCAGCACCGTAGGCACCGATGTTCTGCACGGCCGAAGCCCCCACATCGCCAGGTATCAGCGAGAGGTTCTCCATACCGTAAAGTCCGTGTCGGATGGCCAGCGCCACCATATCGTCCCAGGTCTCTCCGCTTCCGCAACTCATCTTTCTGTCGCCGAAAGCCACACCCTTCATGGCCGAGTGCACCACAATGCCCTCGTAGTCCTTCGTCAACAGCAGGTTACTTCCGCCACCTATTATTATATAAGGTGTAGCCGCATCGCGCAGAATCTTAGCCACCTTCAGCGCCTCATCCACGCTCTCATACTCCAAAAACCTGCTGCACTTGGCATCAATGCCAAATGTATTATGCTCCTTCAGACTATAATCCCTGAGATCCCTCACTATTCACTTTTCACTATTCACTATCTCTACGTTGTCATTTTCATCAGCAGCCAGCGCTCGCCCACTTTCTTAAAGCGCAGCTCCACCTCCTGACCGTTCGAGATACCCCTTAAGATGAAGATCTTCTCGTTGTCCATCGACTTCGGTTCGCCATAGATGATATTATAGATGGTCTTCTTCGGCAACTCCGGAGCGAAGGCCTCCCACGTGTCGGGGGTAATCAGACCTTCCATCATGTTGAAGTCGTCGTCAGGATCGGGACCCACAAACTTCACCAGCGAGTTGAGACTCTTCACCTGGAAAGCCTTGTCCGATGAGAACTTCTGATAAAAAGCAAGAAACGATGCATTGATATTCTCCTCGATTTTCGTCTCACGGATCTCCCTCAGCATCCACGCCCCGCGGATACGGTTGAACACATAGTCCTTCACCAAATCCTTCTTCAACTGTATCTTTTCCACGATGGCCTGATTGATCGAGGTGTCCTTCGCCAACTCCATCTGCGCGTCATTGTCAAACCACAGCGTATAATAACCCTGACGCATGAAGAACCGCTCCATCTCCCACTTGTTCTTATCTATCTGCTCGTCCTTGTCACCCTTGTGAACGGTCAGCGGGAAGATGATGCGCGCCTTCTGCACCTTCTTGTTGGCTGCAAAGTTAAACAGGAAATCGTCGAAGAGCTCGTCCATAGCCTTTGGTGTGGGGATTTCCGAAAGCAACTGCTCCAGCGTGTCCAGAGGCACGGAGTCGAGGGTGTCTGCTACGGAGTCCGTCACCGACTCTTCCACCCGCTGCGCCTGCTTTCCGGTACAGGAAAACATCAGCAGCACACATGCGAAAAACGCACCAAAAACCTTTCTCATCGACGCAATGTCGTAATCATCTTTCTCAGATTCTCTCAAAATTTGGCGCAAAATTACAAAATAATTATGAAATATGCATTATTATTTTTGAATTATTTTGTACCTTTGCACGCAAAATTGCAATTTTTACACAGATATGATACTTGATAAGATAGACGAACTGCTCAAAGAAGTGCAGGAATTAAGCGCCAAGAACGCCGAGGAAGTGGAACAGCTCCGACTGAAATATCTCAGCAAGAAAGGTGAGATCACAGCCCTGATGAACGACTTCCGCAACGTTGCTGCCGACCAGAAGAAGACCGTCGGCATGAAGATCAATGAACTGAAGACACTCGCCACCGAGCGCATCAACCAGTTGCGTGAGGAGTGTGAGACGCAGGAGACGGGCGAAGAGGCCCTCGACCTGACGCGCACACCCTACCCCGTCCAGCTCGGTACGCGCCATCCGCTGACGATCGTCACCAACGAGATCATCGATATCTTCTCGCGCATGGGCTTTGTCCTCGCCGATGGTCCTGAGGTGGAAGACGACCTCCACGTGTTCACAAAGATGAACTTCGCTGCCGACCATCCCGCACGCGACATGCAGGACACCTTCTTCGTCTCCCAACATCCCGATGATGTCACGAAGAACATCCTCCTCCGTTCGCACACCTCCAGCGTGCAGGCCCGCATCATGGAGCGCATGCACGACGAGAATGGCAAGCTCACCTCACCCATCCGCGTCATCTGTCCGGGTCGCGTCTATCGCAACGAGGCCATCACCGCACGTGCACACTGCTTCTTCCATCAGGTAGAAGGTCTCTATATCGACAAGAACGTATCGTTCACCGACCTCAAGCAGGTGTTGCTCTCCTTCGCCAAGGAGATGTTCGGTGCCGACACCAAGATCCGTCTGCGCCCCTCTTACTTCCCCTTCACGGAGCCCTCAGCAGAGATGGACATCTCCTGCTTCATCTGTGGTGGCGAAGGTTGTGGCTTCTGCAAGCACACCGGATGGGTGGAGATCCTCGGTTGTGGTATGGTCGATCCCAACGTGCTCGAACTCTGTGGTATCGACTCCAAGGAATACACGGGCTACGCCTTCGGCATGGGTGTCGAGCGCATCACCAACCTGAAATACCGCGTCTCCGACCTCCGTATGTTCTCCGAAAACGACACGCGCTTCCTCGAGGAATTCGAAGCAGCGAACTAAACATAAAAAATCCCCACCCGGACGGTGGGGATTTTTGTTACTCATAACTGAACGCCAGGTCGCGATGCGTCTCCAGATAGATCTTGTCCACATCCAACTGACTGGAGATGGTCGCCCACGACTCATCCAGCCACTTCTGGTCCTTCATCTTCTGAACCTCCGCAGCGCGCACATACACCGACACCTTGAAGTTCTTGTGCTTGGCTCCCACCGGCGTCACCATCATCAATGCCATCACCCAGACTATTATTCTATTGCTCATTGCGATCATAGAGTTCAACTGCTCCCTTGGCTATAACGATATTGCGGATAAACGTGAGATTAACATATTCGAAGGGAACCTGGATACACATCCATGTGGGTTGGTTCACACGTGGCAGATTCACCACGCGCTTATCGTTGAAATAAACCTTCAGAGCCCGTTTGTTAAACGACAGCGCCACATGGTTCCAGCCCTCCTTGAATGAGTACTCAAAACCACCTTCCTTGTTTCCATTGAACAAATAGCTTTGTTCTGCTTCATTACAGATACTATGCCTCAGAACAAATGCAGTCAACTCACCCTCGTCATATCCCTCACCAGGGAAATCAGAGCGGTCTTTGGTCACAGCCAAAATCAGCTTCAAATCATTCAGGCCGATACCATCATTGCCAGGAACATTCTCGGTGGCCCAGTAATAGAAGTCATACTCAATAGTGAACTCCTCTGGCAGATAGGCGCCCTGCTCCTTGAAGAGCGGATGTATTTGGGCATTGTCAGTCAGATTGATGGCCTTCACATCACCCAAGGTCTTGACCTCTACGGTACCTTGGAACAAATCCCATTTCGAGGGGAACTCACCCACTTTTTCAGCAGTCACATCATCCTGGAACATGATCACCGACCCACGCTTGAAGTCTGTCGACGTTGCTGCTGAAGGATTGTCCTGTGCATCAGCATTCGCTACAAATGCCAACATCACGATCAGAGTTAATACTAGTTTCTTCATACGTGTTTAAATAATTGGTTTTTAATTTCAGCTGCAAATATACAAACAATTTTCGAAACAGCCAAATTTATTTTTCATAGATTACCAATTCCCTGGGCAGCGTGATCACCTTCAGCCGCTCATACCAGATACGGCTCGAACCCGCGATGTGCTTCTGCGTATGACTGCTGATGATGTAGTAGCTCGCCCTGTATTCGTCCATCAATTCCAGAAACACCTTCTTGATCCTTGAACACTTCTCGTTGATGGCATTATCCAGGGGATTCACCAGATGGTCCACACCCTCGATGATCTTCTCCTTATCCATCATCTTTGCCGTTGCCAGATAATAGCGCAACAACTCCTCACGATACTCCGCCAACCGCTTGAACTCTATCCCCTCAGGATGCGCCAAGAACAACAGATACACCGCCTTGTGCACAGGCTGCAACTCCACCTCCTGATGATAGTCCTCCAGCAGAAAACGATAATCCTTCGTGATCACCAACCGGCTCAGCTTCCCCTTTGCAGCCTCTATCCGCAGTTCCTCCAGCAAGGGCACACCAACGGCATGCAGCAACAGGTCATTCCGCCCCGCTCGCTGCAACTGCGCTATCAGATGCCTGATCTGACTGGCAATCTCCTCTGGTGAGAACTGCTGGTTGCTCATTCCTTCACATCTTTCATAAAATCTTTGAGCCACGCCCTCCATTTGCTCACCATCGTAGGCGAAACCGGTGCTTCTTCCTCAGTGTTCCACTCATCCTCATCTGCTGCAGGTTCCACTTCCGGCGCAGGCTCCACCTCAAAGGGCAATTCCCCCTGCGTAATCACCTCCCCCACCGTCGGCTTCTTCGCAGGCTTATAGAGTTTCTGAATCAAGTCCTCATAGAAATCATCATCATCGCGATGCACGTTCTCCTTCACCTCGCAGCGCAGGTCGTCCTCCAGACCCGTCGCCAGGATGGTCACCTTGGCATCCTCGCCCAGCGTGTCGTCTGTCGACGTACCCCAGATCACATCGATATTCGGATCCAGCTGGTCAAAGAAATCATCTATCTCCTGCATCTCACTCACAAAGATCGGATGCTCCTCACTGGCGTAGATATTAAACAGGATACGCTTGGCCTTACCGATGTCGTTGCCATAGAGCAACGGCGAGTCCAGCGCGTCGATGATGGCCTTCTCCACACGGTTCTTACCGTTGGCCCTTCCCATCGCCATGATGGCACCACCACCGTTCTTCATCGTGGTCTCCACATCACGGAAGTCAAGATTGATCGAGCCGTCGCTATGCACGGTGATCAGTTCCGAGATACCCTTCACCGCATCCTTCAGGATATTATCCGCCCGTTGGAAGGCCTCTTTGATAGAGATCTCCGAATTGGAATACACATCGCAAAGGCGCTCGTTGTTCACGATCAGGATCGCATCCACATTCTTCCTCAGCTCATCCACACCCTTCAGCGCCTTGATGATCTTCTTTTTCTTCTCGAAATAGAATGGAATGGTCACGATACCTATCGTCAGCAGTCCCATGTCCTTCGCCACCTTGGCCACCACAGGCGCAGCACCGGTACCCGTACCGCCACCCATACCAGCTGTCACGAACACCATCTTCGTACCGTCGGAGAGCAGGTTCTTGATATCCTCCACATTGTTCTCAGCCTCCTGACGACCGAGTTCCGGGTTCGCTCCGGCACCAAGACCACTGGCACCCAACAACATCTTCACGGGCACGGGCGAGCTCTTCAACGACTGACTGTC
>Ga0310694_10002985_pt1 | contig 16790 bp, 18 predicted proteins | sample 174DNAGHGhighgp2_FD_203884 | JGI IMG/M metagenome (GOLD analysis project Ga0310694, IMG submission 203884) | Sheep rumen microbial communities from Palmerston North, Manawatu-Wanganui, New Zealand - 1742 DNA GHGhigh gp2 (v2) (version 2) | ecosystem: Host-associated > Mammals > Digestive system... | reverse complement strand
AATCATTACTTTTGCAGTGTTAAGTCCCGACAGTCCCTGGGTAAAACCAAACTGCCGGGTATAGTTTTTTATAAACACTTCACTTTCTCTTATTTTTCGGTGATTTATTATTCATGAGGCGCTGGTACTCGTCCTGCGCCTGCTTTATGCCCTTGTCGCTGGTCACGGTGTTGACGGTGACGATGGGCTCGTCCAATCGCTCGTTGAGTCGGGCGATGATATCCTTCAAGTCCTTACTCTCCTGGACTATCACCTGCGGTTGGCTTTGGGCCAAAGCCATCGGCGCGGTGATTGACTTGTGGGTTTTAACTTTAATTTATTTTATGGTGCCAAAATGTGGCACTTTGTCGTTCTACCTTTGCAGTGTAAAATAAAAAATAGGAGGAACGACAATGAAAAATGACATCAACAACATCGTGAATCGTGGCGATAAGATCTGCGCCACACTGGAGTGCAACGGCCGCCGTCTTGCCAGTGTGAACGGCTCTGATTTTCCTAGCCTTGAGGCTGTCAAGCAGACCTTGCTTGACTTGGCAGGTCGCTATATGGGTATGGCTGTGATTACCGTGCGCAACTGTACTCAGGGCTGGCGCGACGTGACGGCAATGGCAACCATGCGCCGTCCTGCAGTGGTTCAGCAACCTGTTGTCGCTACCGTGCCCCGCGTGGGAGCGCAATACCTCATTCCTTGGGCGTCTTGAAAAAATGGTGTCCTGGAGTAGTATGAATGACGAAAAAGTAGTAAATTTGTAATCTCAAAACATGATATATTGATATGAAAGGAATAATTGGAGCCATTGCCGGCGATGTGATTGGGTCGGCATACGAGTTTAACCCGACTCGTGACTATCATTTTGAACTATTCACGCCTGAGAGCACCTTTACTGACGACACTGTGCTCACCATGGCCAATGCCTTGTGGCTGCTCGAAGACCAGGAACACACCCATGAGCGCCTTGTCGAGATCATGCGGGACTTGTGCAACAGCTATCAGTGGCGTGGTTATGGAGGACGTTTTGCCCGGTGGATTACTGACAAGAATCCGCAGCCTTATAACTCTTATGGCAACGGCTCGGCGATGCGTGTGAGCCCGGTGGGCTATTATGCTCAGACACTTGACGAAGCCCTGAACCTGGCCAAGGTATCGGCCGAGGTGACCCATAACCATCCCGAGGGCATCAAGGGCGCCCAAGCCACTGCTGCGGCGATCTTCCTGGCGCGTCAAGGCAAGAAGAAAGAAGAAATCAAAGAATATATCGAAAAGGAAATCGGCTATGACTTGAGCCGCACGCTGGAACAGATCAGACCCGATTACGCTTTCAACGAGCTGTGCCAGACCACGGTTCCCGAAGCCCTCACATGCTATTTGGAGGGATACAACTATGAGGACGTTATCCGACTGGCGGTGAGCCTGGCTGCCGATGCCGACACGCTGGCGGCCATTGCAGGCCCGATAGCGTCGGCTGTCTGGGAGGTGCCCAATGAGATTTCCCAACCCGTTATCGCAAAGCTCAGCGAGGAATTCTGTACAACCCTGCTGCGGTTCAATGAACTCGTGGCGCAAAGAGAAAAGTAAGACGCGTATGATGGACATGAACAACGGCATTCTCAAGGTCGTTAAGAGCTTGGCTGCCAAGAAATATCGTGATGACGAAGGCTTGTTTGTCGCTGAGGGTACCAAGTGCGTGCGCGACACTTGGAATCATTTCAACTGCCGATGGCTCATCGCCAAGCGCTCCTGGTACGAGCAGTGCGGCACTGCCGAGCATTACGACAAAATCGTGTTTGCCAATGGCCAGCAGATGGCCCGAATCTCACAGTTTGACACGCCCAGCGACGTGATTGCTGTCTATGAGAAACCCGTTGACACCATCGACAGTGAGCAAGTGGCAAAGAGCTTGAATATTGTCCTCGACAACGTTCAGGATCCGGGTAACCTGGGCACCATCATCAGGCTTGCTGACTGGTTTGGCATCAGTGACATCTTTGCCAGCAAGACCACGGTTGATGTATATAACCACAAGGTGGTGCAGGCAACGATGGGTGCCATTGCGCGCGTCAAGGTTCACTATGTCGACCTTGAGGCCTTGTTTGAGGAATATCCTGACCTGCCCGTCTATGGGACTTTCCTGGACGGAAAAGACATATACCGTAGCGAGTTGGGCAAGACGGGCTTTGTCGTGTTCGGCAACGAGGGGCAGGGCATTGGTGCCAAGGTGTCCAAGCACGTTGACCAGCGCCTGCTCATTCCCAAAGCCAAATCCGCCGGTAGTGAGTCGCTCAACGTGGGAGTGGCCGCCGCCATTACCATCAGCGAGTTCTATCGTAGATAAGACATCCAATTTATCAAGTCCATCCAGTTTATTCATTATGGCCAAGCAGCAAGTCAAAACCACCTTCTTCTGCAAGAATTGCGGTAACGAGTCACCCAAGTGGCTCGGCAAGTGCCCTGCTTGTGGCGAGTGGAACACCTATATCGAGGAACCCAAGGCCCCCAAGTCGGCATCAGTGCGCTATGCGGGGGCAGGGGAGACGGATCGCAAGTCGCTCGAACCGGTCAAAATCTCAGAAATCAGTGCCGAGGACCAGCCGCGCATCAACTTGCCCAGTGGCGAGCTTAACCGTGTGCTGGGTGGTGGACTAGTACCGGGCAGTATCGTTTTGCTGGGCGGGGAACCGGGCATCGGCAAGTCAACGCTCGTTTTGCAGAATGTGTTGCGCATTCGTTCGCGCCGCGTGCTTTATGTCTCGGGCGAGGAGAGCCCGCAGCAGTTGCGCATGCGTGCCGACCGCATCGCTGGTGGGCACATGGACTGTGAGTGCTACCTGCTGTGCGAGACTTCGTTGGACAACATTTTCGCTAGTATCCGTACCTTCCAGCCCGGTCTCATCATCGTGGACTCGATACAGACCATTGCCAACGAGCAGCTGGAGAGCGCTCCGGGCAGCGTGACCCAGGTGCGCGAGTGCGCCGCCGCCTTCCAGCGCTATGCCAAGGAAACCTATACCCCCGTCATTCTCATCGGTCACATCAATAAGGAGGGCAGCATCGCCGGACCCAAGGTGCTGGAGCACATCGTCGATGCCGTCATCCAGTTTGAGGGCGACCGCAATTATTTGTACAGGATTCTCAGGCCCATCAAGAACCGCTTCGGCAACACGAGCGAGATCGGCATCTATGAGATGAAGGAGGACGGATTGCGCGAGGTGACAAATCCCAGCGAACTGCTCCTGAGCGACCGCGACGGCGACTTGTCGGGAACGGCCATCGGTGTGACCATCGACGGAATGAGGCCGTTCCTCATCGAGGTACAGGCCCTGGTGAGCACGGCGGCCTATGGCACGGCCCAGCGTTCGGTCACCGGTTTTGACCAGCGCCGCATGAACATGCTGCTTGCCGTGCTCGAGAAACGTCTGGGCTTCAAGTTGGCGCAAAAGGATGTATTCCTCAACATCGTGGGCGGCATCAAGGTTAACGATCCGGCCCTGGATTTGGCAGTCATCAGCGCCATTCTCTCGTCAAACGTCGATATGGCGATCAATACCGATGTGTGCTTTGCCGGTGAAGTGGGACTGTCGGGCGAGATACGCCAGGTTACACGTTGTGAGCAACGCGTCATCGAAGCCCAAAAACTTGGCTTTGGCACCATCATCATCCCCAAGAACAACCTCAAGGGCGTGAAGCGCGACGCCTGGACCATCCGCGTTGTCGAGGTTTCACGCGTCGAGGACGCCTTCCGCTACCTCTTTGGTTAAAGCGGCATTAGAACTTTTTGATATTTTTGCAGTTGCAGTTTTTGCCACAGCCACAACCGCAGTCACCCTGGTTGCGGCCCGTCTTGATGACGCGACGCAGCACATAGATTAACGCTACTGCGATAATGGCAAATACGATAATCGTCTGTATGATAGCAGATGTAGTCATAATCTCCTAAATCTAAATCCTAACGTATAAAGCCTAAAGTCTAACAGCTATCTGATAGAAGATGAACGAGACGAGCCATGCCACGGCGGTGGTGTAAATCACCTCAAAGGCCACCCATTTCCAACCCGCCTCGCGCTTGATGGCGGCGAGTGCCGCGATACACGGGAAATAGAGCAGGATGAATAGCATGAATGAATAGGCCACTATCGGGTTAAAGACGTGTTCACCGTTGGGTTTGGTGGCAGTCTGCAGTTTCTCCTTGAGCGGTGCGCTCTCCTCGTCGGCATCAGCTTCACCGGTGTAGAGTACACCCATTGTCGATACAACAATTTCCTTGGCGGCAGCTCCTGTCAATACGCTTACTCCCATCTGCCAGTTGAAGCCCAGCGGCTCTACCAGCGGCTCGATGGCCTTGCCCATCTGTCCCATGTAGGAATTCTCGATCTGCTCCTGCTGCGTCTGTCCCTCGTGGCGGGGGAAGTAGCCCAATGCCCATACGATAATCGAGGCGGCGAGGATGATGGTACCCATCTTCTGCAGGTACTGCTTGCCCTTGCTCCACATGTGGATGGTGGCGTTGCGGGCCGTGGGCTTGCGATAAGGCGGCAGTTCCATCACAAACTGGGTCTTGTCGTGCTTCAGTATGGTCTTACTCAGCACAATAGCGGTGAGTGCTGCAACCAGGACGCCGATGAGGTAGATGCTCATCAGGATGAGTCCCTGCTTGGCCGTGAAAAAGGCGCCCACCAGCAGCAGGTAGGCCGGCAGACGAGCCGAGCAAGACATGAACGGGATGGTCAAGATGGTCACGACGCGGTCGCGACGATTCTCCAGGGTGCGTGTCGCCATGATGGCGGGAACACCGCAGCCAAAGCCGATGAGGTAGGGGATGAACGACTTGCCGTGCAGTCCCACTCGGTGCATGATGCGGTCCACGATAAAGGCCGCACGGGCCATATAGCCACTGTCCTCGAGCAGCGATATGCAGAAGAACAGAATCAGGATCTGGGGCAGGAAGACGAGCACGCCGCCCACGCCACCGATGATGCCGTCAACAATCAAATCCTTGAGGATGCCATCGGGCATCGCATTGCCAATCCATTCGCCCAGCCAGCCGATGCCGTTTTCTATCCATTCCTGTGGATAAGCTCCTAAGGTAAAAGTTGCCTCAAACATCAGCCACATGAGCACCAGCAGGATGGGCAGTGCCAGCCAGCGGTTGGTCAGCAGGCGGTCCATCGAATAACCGGGCTTGGTCTCACCCGTCTCGCGGTCGGGGTTAGGAGTCAAGGCCTCGGCAAGGGCGCCGCGCACAAAGCCGTATTTCAGGTCGGTGATGATGCTGGTGATGTCGGAGTTAAAGTCTCGCTCGATGCGCCCGCGCAAGTCGGCGGCCAGAATCTTCACCTCTGCGGCATCCTCCCTGTCGTCAAGCAGTTGCAGGGCATGCTGGTCGTTCTCGATGATCTTGAGCACGGTGTAGCGGTCGAGTTCGGGACACTTTTCGCCCAGTTCCTTGAGAGCATCCTCGATGAGTGGGCCGTAGTTCACATTGTGGTGCAGGGTGTCCTGCTCGCTCTCGTCGATGGCTTGCATCGTGGCCTGCAACACCTCTTTTACACCATGGCCGTTATAGGCGGTCAGGGGGACCATGCGTGCTCCCAGCAATCGGCTCATCATGTCGATGTCGAGCTTGTCGCCGCTCTTTTCCAATTCATCCCACATGTTCAGGGCAATCACCATGGGAATGTTCATGTCCATGACCTGAGTGGTCAGATACAGGTTGCGTTCCAGGTTTCCTGCATCCACAATATTGAGGATGGCATCAGGGTGGTTGTCACGGATGTAGGTGCGGACATACATCTCTTCGGGCGAATACTCCGTCAGCGAGTAGGTGCCGGGCAAATCAACCAGTTGCACTTTGCGGCCATCGATATTGAACCAGCCTTCCTTGCTGTCAACGGTCACGCCGCCATAGTTGCCCACTTTTTCCTTGGCGCCTGTCACGCAATTAAATAGTGAGGTCTTGCCGCAGTTGGGGTTGCCGATGAGCACCACGCGCATCACATCGTCGGCCAGCGGGTCAATGCCAGCTACCTCTGTTTCAACGATTCCGTTGAAGGCGTCTTCCATGTCGCAGAATTCTGCGTCCTTGTCAGTAATCTCAATTTGAGCGGCCTCGCTGTGTCGCAACGAGATGTGTGACCCCATAATCATGTATTCCACAGGGTCTTGCAGTGGGGCGTTCTTGAGCACGGTGACTTGTGCGCCGCGCACAAATCCCATCTCCAGCAATCGCTGCCTGAAGGCTCCGTCGCCCATTACTCTCACCACCTGCACGGTCTTTCCCACCGGCTCGTTGTCGAGCAGGCGGTTAACCATGGTGTGGTTGGTTTTATCTTGTTTGTTGTTCATGTCGTGTAAGCGTTCTATTTCATGGTGCAAAATTATAATGTTTTAGAAGTAGAGACAATCCCCTTTTTTGACATAAAGTGTGTCTTTTTATCCCCATTTATGGGGATATTGTCTCCAATGAGAAGGAGTAGGGGAGATCATGCGTGCCGGTCCCGCGATGAGTGTTGGGCTTGTCGCCCATGACGAAACGGATGCTGCAACCCTTCGTTAACTGGTTGTGGTTGAAATAGTTGCTGGAGTACTTCCTGCCGTCAACGGTCATGGACTGGATGTAGCACCCCTTACCCTCACGGGTCAAAGTCACGGTTTTGCCGTTCTCGAGGTGCAGGGTGACACGGTTCAGATAGGGAGCCCCGATGACATACTGGTTGCTGCCGGGGCACACGGGATAGAACCCCAGTGCCGAGAACACATACCATGCCGAGGTCTGCCCGTTGTCCTCGTCACCGCAGTAGCCGTCGGGCGTGGCGCTGTACAGGCGGTCCATCACCTGGTGAATCCAGTACTGGACTTTCCACGGCTGTCCACCGTAATTGTAGAGGTAAATCATGTGCTGGATGGGCTGGTTGCCGTGGGCATAGTTGCCCATGTTCATGATCTGCATCTCGCGTATTTCATGAATTGTGTAGCCGTAGTAACTGTCGTCAAATACCGGGGGAACGGCAAACACCGAGTCGAGCATCTGGCAGAAGGTTTTCTTGCCGCCCATGAGGTCGATAAGTCCCTGTGGGTCATGGAATACGCTCCACGTGTAGTGCCAGCTGTTGCCCTCGGTGAAGGAATCGCCCCACTTGAGCGGGCTGAAGGGTTTCTGGAACGTGCCGTCGGCCAGGCGGCCACGCATCAGCCGGGTCTCCTTGTCAAACACGTTGCGATAGTTCATTGCCCGTTCTTTGTAAATCTGTATCTCACTTTCGGGCTTGCCCAGTGCCTTTCCCAATTGGTAGATGCACCAGTCATCGTAGGCATATTCCAGCGTCCTTGCCACGCTCTCGTTGATGCCCACGTCGTAGGGGACGTAGCCCAGCCGGTTGTAGTAATCGTGGCCCAACCGCCCCGTGGATTTCACCTGGGGATGCACAGCAGTGGTGCCGTGCACGACGGCCTCCCACAACTTGTCGATGTCATAGCCTCGCAGCCCCTTCAGATAGGCGTCGGCAACGATCGAGGCGCTGTTGTTGCCCACCATGCAGTCACGATGGCCGGGACTGGCCCACTCGGGGAGGAAACCACTCTCGAGGTAGGTGTTCACCAGCCCTTCCTGCATCCAGGCCCCCATCGTGGGATACATCAGGTCAACAAACGGGAACAGGGCGCGGAAGGTGTCCCAGAAGCCCGTGTCGGTAAACATTCTCCCTGGCAGTACCTTGCCATTATACGGGCTGTAGTGAATGGGCTGTCCATCAGCATCTAACTCATAGAAACTGCGGGGAAACAGCACCGAGCGGTACAGGCACGAGTAGAAGGTGCGCAGGTGGTCGATGTTTTCGTCCTCAACGGCGATGCGGCCCAAGATGTCGTTCCACCGCTGTCGCCCTTTCTCCTTGACGTTTTCCAGGTCATCCTTCCCCAGTTCCCGCAGGTTGAGACTTGCCTGCTTAATGCTAATGAACGATGAGGCCACGCGGGCGTTGACACGTTCGCCACGGCGGGTCTTGAAGGTCAGGATAGCTCCCGCGTGGTTGCATGAAACATGGGCCTCTCCCTGCTGTAACACGCTGTCTTCCAAGATGCAGAATGCGGTAAACGGTTTGTCGAACTCGATGACAAAGAAGTTCTTGAAGCCGTCGGGAACACCGCCGCTGTTACGCGTGGAGTAGCCGACGATGCGGCGCTCCTTGGGCAGGATGGTGAGTTCCGACCCCTTGTCAAAGGCATCTACCACGATGTTGGCCTGGTCGGTCTCGGGGAATGTGAAACGAAGGATGGCGGCCCGCTCGGTGGGCGCAACCTCGGCCGTCACGTCATAGTCGGCGAGATAGACCTGGTAATAATAGGGCGTGGCCACCTCGGCCTTGTGCGAGAACCAGCTGGCGCGCTCATTTTCATCAAATACGGGCTCGCCAACCGTTGCCATCAGCGAGAACTGGCCGTAGTCGTTGATCCACGGGCTGGGCTGGTGCGTCTGCTTGAACCCTCGAATCTTGTTGGCGCTATAGGTGTATTGCCAGCCGTCACCCATCTTGCTCGTTTGCGGCACCCAGCTGTTCATGCCCCACGGCATGGCGATGGCAGGGTAGGTGTTTCCTGTCGATAATACAAAACTCGACGCGCAGCCCACCAGCGTGTTCACATAATCCACAGGCTCAATCGATGCGCCTGCTGCAGCCATCCATGTGGCCAGTATCGTTATCAATCCAAATATCTTTTTCATTGCCTACAAAAATACTATCAAAATCACACTTTTACTGCATTTTTGCCTCCAAAATTCACTTCATTGGGGATTTTATGGTACTTTTGCGCTCAAAATAATCATTACAAGTCTTATGAAAAATAATATGAAATCACGACTCTTTTTGAGAGACAGCCGCTTGAGTGATCTCATCACGGCCCATCCTTCCCTGCTGACATTATTGCCCAGGTTGGGCGTATCGCTCGGTTTCGGCGACCGCTCTATTGCCGACGTGTGCGAGGACAGCGGGGTGGATACCGATTTCTTCCTGCTCATCTGCAACGTCTATACCTTTAACAATTACGTGCCCTCGACGCCCACCATCCTCGGTACCGATATGACCGGGTTGGTGCCCTACCTGGAGAAATCGCACAAGTACTATGTGAATAAGCGCTTGCCGCACATCGAGCGACACCTGGATGCCATTGCGCAGCAGTTGCAAGGGCGCATCGGACAGGTCTTATCCAGTTTCTTCAAGGAGTACAAGCAGGAGGTCGAGGCTCACTTTGCTCACGAGGAGCGCGATGTGTTCCCCCACATCCGTGCCCTGATGGCGGGTAAGCGCGACACGACCTACAGCATCGGCATGTTCCTGCACACCCACAGCGATATCGAGGGCAAGCTCGATGACCTGCTCAACATCGTCTTCAAGTACCTGCCCCCTCAGGTCGATGACGACAATGTGCTCGACGTGGTTTATGACATCCTCATGCTGAGCGAGGACCTCAAGAAGCACACCTTCATCGAGGAGAAAATCATGGTTACGTTGGTTATGCATCTCGAAAGCGCCCTCTTGTCATGAAGCAGCGACTGTTGATAATGGAGCCCTCAGAGGTCATCACCGAGGGCCTCAAGGCAATTCTTGACGGGCAGATTCGCTTCAAATTGCTGGAGCCCGAAACCGATGTTGACCGTTTGCAGGAAAGACTGACGGCATCGCGCCCCGACATCCTGCTCATCAACCCCACTGTGGTCGATGACGTGACCGGTTTGCGCGACGAGCGTCCCATGGCGATAGTGGCCCTGGTCTATCAGTATGTAGAGCGTGATGTTCTCAAGAACTATGACGCGGTAGTGGACATCCGTGACAGCCGTGCGGTAATCATCGAGACCCTGGCCCAGGCCTTGCCCGGCGAATCGGCCAGCAGGAACAACTACGAACTCACCAAGCGCGAGACAGCGGTGCTCGTCGAGCTCGCCCAGGGCAAGACCAACAAGGAGATTGCCGATGCCCTCAAGGTCAGTGTGCACACCGTCATCTCGCACCGCAAGAACATCACCCACAAGACCGGCATCAAGAGCGTGGCAGGCCTTACCGTCTATGCCCTCCTCAACAACCTCCTCGACGAGTCCGCCCTGCTTTAAACGAGAGTGCTGGCCTTCATGGGCGGCACAGTTATGCTCAAGAGTTGGTTGCACTAAATCCTTAGTGACCAAAAAACTATAAACTAAGAACTAAGGACTTAAAACTTTTTACTAATTTTGCAGGTTGTAAATAATTGAACGTATATGATATTGACTAATATGCTGGAGAAGTTTGGAGACTACTGCATGTTCATGTGGAGGGTCACGGCTATCCCTGACAAGTGGAAGGTATTCTTCAAACGCTATTTCAACGAGATTTATAAGTTGGGTATCGACTCCATCCCGCTGATTATCATCGTGTCGCTGTTCATCGGATCGTTGTGTACCATCCTGATCAAGCTCAACATCTCCAACCCGCTGCTGCCGCGTTACACGGTGGGACTGACCACGCGTGAGATCATCCTGCTGGAGTTCTCATCGACCATCCTGTGCCTGATTCTGTCGGGCAAAATCGGGTCGAACATCGCCAGCGAAATCGGCACCATGCGTGCCACCGAACAGATCGACGCGCTCGACATCATGGGCATCAACAGTGCCAATTTCCTGGCTATGCCCAAGATTCTGGCACTCGTTACCATCTTGCCCTTCCTGGTGGTTATCTGTATGGCTACCAGCTTGTTTGGCGGTTGGCTTATCTGTATCATCACGGGAATCGTGGAACCCGATACTTTTATATTTGGCATCCAGTCGCTGTTCATTGAGTGGTATGTGTGGTTCGCGTTGATCAAGTCGCTGGTGTTTGCCTTCCTGATGTCAACCATCGCCTGCTACTACGGCTATTCGGTGAAGGGCGGTTCGGTCGAGGTGGGCCAGGCCAGTACCGACACTGTGGTGATGAGCAATATCATGATTCTGGTAGCCGACGTTATCCTCACCCTGCTGCTGCTTTGACAGTTAACAGTTAACAGTTAACAGAGAACAGTTAACAGTTAACAGTGAACAGTTGGCATCCAATAAAATCTAAAGTCTCTAAAACAAATGATTGAAGTCAAGAATATATCCAAGTCTTTCAAAGAAGAGGGCGGAGTCCGTCAGGTGCTTTATGATGTGAGCTGCAAGCTCTATGACGGCAAGACTAACCTCATCATCGGTCAGTCGGGATCGGGCAAGACGGTGCTGGTCAAGAACATCGTGGGCCTGTTTGATCCTGACCAGGGCGAAATCCTGTATGACGGCCGTGACATCACCAAGATGAACCGCAAGCAGCGCAAGGAGTTGCGCAAGGAGATTGGCATGCTCTTCCAGGGCTCCGCACTGTTCGACAGCGAGACGGTGATGGGCAACGTGATGTTTCCGCTGGTGATGTTCGGCGGCATGTCCAATAGCGAGATGCAGGACCGTGCGCAATTCTGTATCGATCGTGTCAACCTCACGGGCAGCGAGAACAAGTTCCCCAGTGAGCTATCGGGCGGTATGCAGAAACGCTGCGCCATCGCCCGTGCCATCGCCCTGAACCCCAAGTACCTCTTCTGCGACGAGCCCAACTCGGGCCTTGACCCTAAGACCTCGATCGTGATTGACGAACTGCTGAGCGATATCACCCACGAGTTTGGCATCACCACCATCATCAACACCCACGACATGAACTCGGTGATGGGTATCGGTGAGAACATCGTGTTTATCAACAAGGGTCATGTGGGCTGGATTGGCACCAAGGACGAGATTTACAACGTGGAAAACGACGACCTGAATAACTTTGTCTATGCCACCGACCTGTTCCGCGACGTGCGCAAGTACCGCCGCGAACATGGCTACAAGCCCACGAGGAAGAGTTAGGGATTAGGAGTTAGGAGTTAGGAGTTAGGAGTTAGGAGTTAGGAGTGAGGAGTTAGGAATTAGGAGTGAGGAGTTAGGAGTTAGGAATTAGGAGTTAGGAATTAGGGCTATCGCATTCCATCCGTTCCATCCGTTTCGTCCGTTCCATCCGTTTCGTCCGTTTCGTCCGCGCGTACACGACTGCCAACTGAAAACTGAAAACTAAAAACCAATGAACAATAAAGAATGTAAAGAAGAAATCCTCGAGTTGCTCCGTTCGACCGAGCGTGAAGGCATCGAGGACGTGATTTCCGACCTGGAGGCATGGGGCTTCTTCACGGCTCCGGCTTCGGCAGGGCATCACCTGAACGTGGAGGGCGGCCTGGCGCTGCACTCGCTCAACACCTGCAAGGCTGCACTTGCCGTTTGGGAGGCCATGAAGCCCATTGAACCGGGCCTGGAGCGCGAGGTGAAGCGTGACAGCATCATCCTTGCCAGCCTGTTGCACGATGTGTGCAAGTGCGACATCTACAAGCGTTCGGTCAAGAAGCGCAAGAACGCGCTGGGAATTTGGGAAGACGCCGAGGGCTACAAGATCACCTATAAGGGCTTCCCGATGGGACATGGCGAGAAATCACTGACCCTGCTGCTGTGTAGCGGCCTGCCGCTGAATGATGACGAGATGCTGGCCATCCGTTGGCACATGGGTGCCTGGGGTGTGAATCAGAACAGCTATGAGGACGTGCGCAATTATGACGCTGCCCGCAAACTCTATCCGCTCGTGACCATTATCCAGACGGCCGACGGCCTGGCTGCCAGCATCATGGAGCGTACCGGCGAAGAAATCGACGAGCTATGATGCAACACTTCAACATCCTGTTGTGTGACACCTTCCCTGGCCGGCTACCCGATTTCATCCCGAATTACGAGTCGCTGTTTTTCGACCTGTTTGCCTCCATCGGCGAGCGGCCGACTTACACGATTTATCAGACGTGGCAGGGCGAGTTGCCGCCCCGGGTCAATACCGATGAACTGTATCTGATTCCAGGCAGCCTCGACTCGGCCTACGATGACAAGCCATGGATTGTGGACCTGCTGCGATGGGTTGAACGGGCCTATGCCCGTGGAGCCAAGATGATGGGCGTGTGCTTCGGCCATCAGGTGATTGCCAGGGCGCTAGGTGGTGAAGTGAAGCCTTACGATGGAGGAATGGGCGTGGGTGTGCGTGCCTCGCGCGTGCTGGACGAGACGATGAACCGTTATTTCCCCAATCAAGAGATGCGCTTGCTCTACAGTCACCACGACCAGGTGACGGCTTTGCCCCAGGGGGCCGAGCTGTGTGCCACCAGCGGTTTCTGCAAGAACGAGTCCTTCAGGATTGGCCGTCAGGTCATCACATTCCAGGGGCATCCCGAGTTTACCGTGGCCTATAGCCGCCACTTGCTCACCAACTGCAGCGACGATCTGGACGAGAGCGTGAAAAGCGCTGGTTTGCAGACCCTTGACCAGCTGTCGCCCCAGGGTCCCGAAGCCGCCCGCTTTGCCCTGGACCTGTTATTCGGGGAATAATCAGAATGGGTTAGGCTTATTTTCCTGATAATTGGCTGCATCTCAGCCATTGATGCTGCCACAAGAAACAAGAAACCAAAGACAAAACATAAAGAATTATGTCAAGAACAGATCAAGAATTAGAGGGTGTGACGCTGCTGGGCAACCAGGGCACGACCTACGAGTTTGATTATCGTCCTGACGTGCTTGAGACCTTCGAGAACAAGCACCCCGAGAACGATTATGTGGTGACGCTCGACTGTCCCGAGTTCACCTCGTTGTGCCCCAAGACGGGTCAGCCCGACTTTGGCCACATCATCATCAATTACATCCCGCGTGTGCGCATGGTCGAGAGCAAGAGCCTGAAGTTGTACCTCTTCAGTTTCCGCAACCATGGCGATTTCCACGAGGATTGTGTCAACATCATCATGAAGGACCTGGTCAAGCTCATGGACCCCAAGTACCTCGAGGTGATCGGATTGTTTAACCCGCGTGGCGGCATCAGCATCAAGCCGTTTGCCAACTATGGCGACAGTGACCACCAGGACATGGTGAAGGCCCGCCTTATCGCTAACTTCCACAACGATTGATATGGCAAAGGATGCTGTAATTATTACCTCGGGCGGCATGGACTCAACGACCATGCTCTATGAGTACAAGGACGAGATTGCCATGGCCATCACCTTTGACTACGGCAGCACCCAGAACGGCCGTGAGCGCCGCTGCGCCATCATGCACTGCGAGCGCCTGGGCATCAAGCACCTGATTATCCCCCTGGATTTCATGCACAAGTACTTCAAGAGTGCCCTGCTCGAGAGTGCCGACGCCATCCCCGACGGCAACTACAACGACGAGAACATGAAATCGACGGTGGTGCCTTTCCGCAACGGCATCATGCTGGCCATTGCCTGTGGCATTGCCGAGAGCAACGGCCTCAAGCGCGTGATGATTGCCAACCATGCCGGCGACCACAGCATCTACCCCGACTGCCGTTCCCCCTTTATTGAAGCCATGAGCACAGCGATGATGACAGGCACCTACGAGGGCGTTAAGGTCTATGCCCCTTATACCGACCTGAGCAAGACCGAAATCGCCCGTCATGGCGCGGCCCTGGGACTGGACTACAGCGAGACTTACTCCTGCTACAAGGGCGGTGAGAAGCACTGCGGTACCTGCGGCACCTGCACCGAGCGCCGCCAAGCCCTGCGCGAAGCCGGCATCGACGACCCCACCGAGTACTTGGCGTAGGCAGTTAACAGTGAACAGTTAACAGTGAACAGTTAACAGTTAACAGTGAACAGGTAACAGTTAATAGTTGGTTGGTAGTCAGTCAATTAGCGCTTTGTGTAAAAATTGTTCACTGTTCACTGTTCACTTTTAACTAAAATCTGTTCACTGTTCACTGTTCACTATTCACTAAAAAGTATTACCTTTGCAGCCGTTTTGAGATTTAGAAACATCATTAACTACTAATAAGTATCTAGAAATGAAAGCATTCGTATTCCCCGGTCAGGGTGCGCAGTTTGTCGGTATGGGCAAGGACCTGTATGACAACAACCCCCAGGCCAAAGAATTGTTTGAGAAAGCCAATGAGGTGCTGGGTTTCCGCATCACCGACCTCATGTTTGAAGGCACCGAGGATGACCTGAAGCAGACCAAGGTCACTCAGCCCGCTGTATTCCTGCACTCTGTGATTCTCGCGCTCACGATGGGTGACGAGTTCAAGCCCGATATGGTTGCCGGTCACTCGCTGGGCGAGTTCTCGGCACTGGTAGCTGCTGGCGCACTGCCCTTTGAGCAGGGCTTGAAGCTGGTCGAGGCACGTGCCCTGGCCATGCAGAAGGCTTGTGAGGCCGCTCCCTCGACGATGGCAGCTATCATCGGTATGGACGATGCCAAGGTGGAGGAAATCTGTGCCACCATCGACGGCATCTGCGTTCCTGCCAACTATAACTGTCCCGGTCAGGTGGTCATCTCGGGTGAGATTGCCGCTATCGAGGCCGCTTGTGAGAAATTCAAGGAGGCTGGCGCACGCCGTGCGTTGCCCCTCAAGGTGGGTGGCGCCTTCCACTCGCCCCTGATGGAACCTGCCCGTGCTGAGTTGGCCGAGGCTATCGAGGCTGCCGACTTCTCGGCTCCCCGCTGCCCCATCTACCAGGATGTGGACGCTAAGCCCCACACCGATCCTGCCGAGATCAAGGCCAACCTGCTGCAGCAACTCACCGCTCCCGTTCGCTGGAGCCACATCGTTGCCAACATGGTTGCCGACGGCATGACCGAGGCCGAGGAACTGGGTCCCGGTAAGGTCCTCCAGGGCCTCATCGCCAAGACCAACCGCGACGTCGTCCTGTCAGGTCGCCAGTGATGCTCGCTGTGCTCGCAGATTAGAGTTTAGAGATTAGAGATTAGTGAAGTGTCCGCATTCCAGCCAATGGAGTGCGGACGCTTGTTGTTGTGACGGATAGCCGTTTCGTCCGTTTCGTTTGCGTGTGCACGTGTGACCTCACGCTAAGTCGCTAAGCCGCTAAGCGTTGATGCTATTGCTAGTAAGGAACCACAAAAAAACTTGGCGGCTTGGCGTGGGGAAATGTGTGGCGGATGCCCTCAGAAAATTCAGATAAATCAGTTGTTTGAAAACTTAGCGGCTTGGCGGCTTAGCGTGAGGGTGGGTGACGGATTGTTCCGCTCTTTCCGTCCTTTCCGTCCATTCCGCACATGTGCGTGTGTGGTGTCCACACTAACGGAACTGTGCGTGCACACGCGGACGGAACGGAAAAGGCGGAAAACTATTGATGTGTGAGATTATATAAATAAATAAATTTTTTTTGTGTCAGTACTTGTGATGACAACAATGTTTTCCGTTTCTTCCGTTATATATATATAATAGGCGGACGGACGGAAAACACAGCAAGCCAATATTCGTTCACGCCAAATGAAATTGTGTGTACTCTTTGGCTCGGTTTTTGCTTTTCTCAAAAAGAAATGATAACTTTGCACTCAGTTAAAACACAATAGAGATTATGACTACTGCTGAATTAAATGCCGAAGTACTCCGCAATCTGAGTATTGTAGCCGAAGATGAGAATCTGCTCAAGCGAGTGGCCAAATATCTGCGCCGTATTGTTGCTGAGAAACAGAAAGACCCGACCTTGATGACCGAGGAGGAGTTCTTTTCTCGTGTTGAGGAGGCCGAAGAACAGTATCGTCAAGGGCATTATACAACCTTGAATCCTGGCGAATCGGTAGAAGACATGCTCAAGAGAAGTGGATATGATGTATGAGCTGAGGTTTACCGATTTAGCCAATGAAGGGTTGGCCAGTCTTGCCAAGAGCGAACCCAGGGCTTTTAAGAAGGCATTGCGTTTTATTGAAGAGTTGCGGGAACATCCC
>Ga0310694_10002984_pt1 | contig 16802 bp, 19 predicted proteins | sample 174DNAGHGhighgp2_FD_203884 | JGI IMG/M metagenome (GOLD analysis project Ga0310694, IMG submission 203884) | Sheep rumen microbial communities from Palmerston North, Manawatu-Wanganui, New Zealand - 1742 DNA GHGhigh gp2 (v2) (version 2) | ecosystem: Host-associated > Mammals > Digestive system... | reverse complement strand
AGCTGCCGTATTTTTCGGAGCTTATGGAACTGTTTTCATGAATGGAGGCGGCGGATGAAAACAATCTATTATGAACCGGCTGAACTCTGGGATTTGTACAACAAAAACAAAGATGAGCTGGTTACGAAGACAAGAGTGATCGCTGAAAATCCTGATTTCGATGTCATGGTATTCCTGACAAGCGAACAGCGCGGGAAATTCATTCTTCCAAACATCATCGTGTGGGAAGATTGTACGGAAATCTATAACGAATGCGCAGTCGGCGAGGATGACCTGGTTTCAACTGCGGAATCCATATACGCCAAATATCTTGATGATGATGCGATTCTGAAAAGGCATTTTGGCGAGGATGACGCCGATGCAGATGAAGATAAGGAAGAAAACGAGCAAGAGCTTGAGATCGACCGCCGCGAAAGCGAACTGTACGATGCAGCGGAGGATTTCCTGTTTACCGTAACAGGCGGACAGCTTGAAAAGATCGCAGGTTTCTCCGAAACCGATAAAATAATCGGCGATCTGATCAATCGAACCTGCGAGTGGCTCTCAATGGAGCACGGTATTTCCGTGTTCCGTCCAATGATGCTCGAAGACGAGGACGGCGAGGAATTCTATGATGAATATCCGTACGATCTTCTGACATTCGAAGACTGATATTGCGCTGGAGAAGTATCTTTGCTCCGTCTCCTGTCGCATTCCTGACCGAAAATCACCGGTCAACAGAGCAAAGCCGCCGGGATTTTGCCTCCCTCCCGGCGGATATGTCGGCCTCAGCATCGGCTCACCGGGGAAACCCAAGCGGCTGACGGGCAGCGTCCTGATTCTTCAGGCGTTGGCAAACGGATGACTATACGAACAAAAGGAGTTCGAAAGTATGGCAAACATCAAGAAGTTCGGGCAGGCAGTCGTGATCACTTCCGCGGCGAAGCTGGAGGAGATCAAGAAGATCGCGAAGTACAACCCCGATGCCCTGGTTCTCAAGAAGGAGAACGAGGACGGCGTCAAGGAGCCGGTTTTCTGTGTCGGCATCTCCGCCAAGGATCGCTCCGGCAGCGTTGGCACCTATGGCATCGAGTTCGGCAGCGCCGATGAGAACGGCTACGCCCAGGTCACGCTGGACTACACCGGTCCCGATGTCGGCGTGAAGGAGGCTCTTGCCGACAGTCTCGGTCGTCAGGTCGTGATGCTGAACGCGCTGGAAGCCACCTTCGGCGACGTGCTCGATCAGATCGACCGCGATGTCGCGGCGATCATGACCAACATCGAGGTTGGCTGATCCCAGGTTCCACTAACTCCGGCAAACCGGGCTCTGCGGGATGCTCAGCCCGGTTTCTCATCCACAAAACAATAAAAAAATCATGAACAAAAGGAGAAACTGAAATGATCAAACTCACCATCGGATCGAACGTTAAGAGAGAGACCAAAATCGTCAGCGCAGATATGACCCTCCGCCAGGCTTTCGAGGAGGCCGGCATCAACTACGCCACCGGCGTCTCTACCCTCGACGGCGCTCCGCTCGGCCCCGGCGACCTGGACAAGACCTTTGCCCAGCACGGCATCGCCGACCGCACCTTCCTCTACTCTATCACCAAGGCGGATAACGCCTGATCTGTCGAATTCCGTTCCAATACTCGGCAGTACATACAGGAGGGGTTTTCTGACCCCTCCTTTCTATATGGGTGAACGGTATTTCGGCGGTTCAACTCCGCCGGCACCCGATTTTTGACTGCGAAGAGGAGGCTCGTAGTATGTTCAGCAAAATAATCACGCAGACACCGATGACATCGCCGCCTGCAACAGAATATTTCAGAAACAGGATCACAGGCGATCTGATAAACGGCGACGTTTCGTTCCTGTCAACGCTCCGCGCTCTGATCGACAGGCGTATCCCGAAGGATGAGCCGATCTGTCTGAAATACGGCAGGTCGACCTATCAGAAGTCCAGCCTGTCCGACATCTCCGAGAGGGACGTCGTCAAACTGATCTGCGACGAGATCGTCATAAACTGCAATACGCTCTATATCCACAACTTTTCCTGCATGGACGGCGGGGAATCCAACAATGCGTACATGGATATCATCGAAAAGAAATTCGTGGATATCTATCCGGGATGGGGCAGGGTGGAAAAAGTCACGGCCTTTTACCGCAAGGTTTTCCGTGCGATCTGCTTCATCAACCCCGAGCAGAAGACGTCGGTCGTATTCGTCAATCTGTCAACCGACTCGACGCCGCTGGATATGCGGCGGCTCCACTATCTCCAGTGCGGGATTTTCGCATTCCTTCCGTGGTACTTCAATCCGGCCGACGGGGTAACGGATCTGGAGCGTGAACTGATCGATTCTCTGCGTGATAAGTCGGAAGGCCCGTATCTCAGCTGTCTCACGAAGATCGCCGACGCCTTCGATTTCCGCTCTTCCAGCATCAGAAGGATGCTCGATGGTTTTGAAAGCCGGTATGAGAGGAACCGCTGCGATCAGATCAAGAATGAGCTCGACAGAATCCGCAGGCAGATCAACAGCCTCAACCAGCAGTTCGCCGAAGTTCTGGAGAAGAAGCGGGATTACGAAACGAATCTGCTCGGTCTGGAAACAAAGATTGCCGCAAGCGACGGGGAATCCGAGGTTATGGATTATTTCCTCGCGAACAAGAACATGATCCTGAGACAGGTAAGCGGCACTGTGATGGAATTCGTTGTCAAATCCGACCTCGAGTTCTTTGACGAGGATATCGCCGCGCGGTATCTGAACAACGACGGCAGTTTCTTCTACCGCTACACGGGTGGACGCGACGTCTTTTCGAGAGAGAATGTCAGGATGCTGATGAATGAGATTTTCGTCACGCAGCGTCTGAAGATCAGGTTCTGTGCGGCATACCGCTTCCGTATCGAGGGCAATGTCGAGGGCATTTCAGACTACGGCGCTTATGATGCGGAGTGCTCCGACTGCACGCCGAACCCGCACATCGACAGATATGCATGTATCGGCGACTACGCAAGGCTGATCGACAACTTCTTGGCCGAACGTGATTATATCGGCGCGCTGGAACAGTGCAGGGCTTCCTGCAGATCCCTGAACATTGCGGATGCCCCGGTCATGGATGAGTTTATGAAGCGAATCTGCGGCCAGGCATCCAGGAATAAGAATATGCGCTGCATCGTTCTTCCGGACGGCAGCGTGGTCGAACCGAAAGAAGCAATCAAGTGGCTCCTGAACGAGAAGAAGGAGAAAGAGGAGGCAGAAGCACATGGCGAAACTGATTAAGATCGGGCCGGAATGCCTTGAGGAAGTCCGCAAGGAATTTGAGGAGAGCCTGAAGAATCTCAAGCTCTCCGACGGGAAAATCTCATTCACCAAAACGCTCGGAACCATTCAGAGCCGTGCGGATCTGAACTTTACGGATATCGCATGGCAGAAAATGCAGGCGCTTGTCCGGGAATTTGACAAGGAAGTCGCATGGCACGGCATTGCGTTCCGCGACGAAGACCCGGACAAGAACGCCTACACCATCACCGACATCCTTGTCTATCCGCAGGAAGTCACCGGCGCGACGGTGACCACCGACCAGACAAAGTATCAGACATGGCTGATGGATCATGACGACGACGTCTTCAACAACATCCGGATGCAGGGTCATTCCCATGTCAACATGTCGGTTTCTCCGTCCGGCGTGGACACCAGTCTGTACGACCGGATTCTCAATCAGCTTGACGACACGATGTTTTACATCTTCCTGATCTGGAACAAAAGGGGAGAGAAGACGGTCAAGATCTACGATCTGGCAAAAAACATCCTGTTCGAGACATCCGACGTCGATGTTCATATCCTCGGAGACGGGTTCGATATGAACGCGTTCCTGACGGATGCCAAAGGGAAAGTGCAGACAAAGTCAGTCACGCAGGGGAATTACGGCGGTGGCTGGGGCGGCTGGGGAGGATATGCTGGCCCTGGCACATCATACGGATACGGCTATGAAACGCAGAAGCCGGCGCCGTCCTACGGTCCGTCATCTCCCGTCAAGCCAGTCAAGGAATCCGCCGCGGAAATCAAGCAGCCGGAGAAAAAGGAAGATAAAAAAAAGAATAAAAAAAAATACTCCGGTTTTGGCATCGGCGGAAATCATAAAAAGGGTCATCGGCGCACGGCAGTGAACGGTGTTTCCAATGCTTCATCCGCATGGGAAGACGAGGAGTACCTGTCCGCTCTCGGCTACGATGACGACTTCTATATGGAATAAGAGAACGAAAGGGGAGGCAGTATCATGACACGTTCTGAATTCTGTAACGAAATGCAGGGGATGTGGGATCTCCATAGCTTCTGCGTGGATAATGACTGTGAGATCCTCAGTGATCTCTGGTCAGCCGAGGATTTTGATGATTTTGTCAACCAGGAAGTCGTGGACTACGCACGCAACGACAACTGGCACGACCTGATCTCGCGGCTGGAGGAATACGACAGCCTCATCAATAATTACCAATACATCGTGTACGATCAGGAAGAATATGAGTACGCCGGTATTGACGAACAGGATTTCAACCACTTTTTCGACGATATCCTGGAGTGGGGCGATGAAAACGAAATCTGGGACGCCGAGGAAGACGAGGAAGAAGAGCAGGAAGACGAGGCAGATTTGCCGCCGCTCGATGATCCTGACGATCAGGACTGTTCCTTCGAGGACCTCTGCGCGTCCGGTGTGGAGTGCGCATCCGCCGTACGCAACCGCTGCCAGCGTGACGAACCGGAGACGGACGTCTGCTGGGATGAACTGCTGTTCTGAATATTCTGAAACGGAGGCATAAGAAATGGATCTGAGCAAATCGTATGAGTTCTTCAAGCCCGAATCCGCAGACGCACGGATTCATATCATCGGCTGCGGCAGCGTAGGAAGCTCGCTTGCCGAACTGCTGGTTCGCTGCGGTCTGACCAAGCTTACGCTGTGGGATTTTGACTATGTTGAACCGCACAATATCGCAAACCAGATGTTCCGTTTCAAGGACATCGGCAAGCTGAAGGTCGACGCGCTGAAAGAAATCCTGCTCGACATCAATCCGGAAGCGGCCGACGATATCGTCACCAAGCCGGAAGGCTGGCAGGGGAAAATGCTGTCCGGCTATCTGTTCCTGTGCGTTGACAACATCGATCTCCGCCGTGAGATCGTGGAAAAGCACATGGACAACATGAACGTCCGTGCGGTTTTCGACTTCCGCACCCTTCTGACCGGCGCGCAGCACTACGCGGCGGACTGGGGCGATATCAAGCAGAAGAAGAATCTGCTCGCATCCATGCAGTTCAGCCATGATGAGGCAAAGTCAGAGACACCTGTATCCGCCTGCGGTGTGACGCTCGGCGTCGTGACGACTGTCCGCTCGATCTGCGAGCTCGGCGTGGACAATTTCCTGAACTTTGTAAAGGGCGTGGGTCTGAAAACCTATGTCGAGTTCGACGGGTTCGCGTTCTCCATGCTCGCGTTCCCGATGAACGAGGATTTCTAAGTAAGTACGGCGGCTCAGCCGTCATATAAATAACCGTAATGCAATGTATCTTCATTGAAGATAGCTTCTGCTGTCAGCGGAAGTAACAACTTGAGAAGATGGGGAACCAGCGTGCGATGAGGCTAAGCGCAGCCCGACGAAGGCGTTGCGCGCACGTCGCCGACATCCAAGAACCCGGAACGGCCTCCCAGCAATATTTAACGGGTAAATTCCCCTCTTTCTCAGAATCAGGTCTTGACATCTTCGGGTTTTCGTGTCAGATGCATCCAATTCTCGATAAGATTTCGTGTCAAATGTATCCAAACTCGACAGGAGATCTGACGATTTCTAACGAAAAACCAGGAAGACTCAGTCTCTGGACATCGTTACACCCGGCGTAGATTACGGTTTCATAGACTGGAGGAAAGGAAACGATGACGTATATCACGGTAAGACAGAGCCCCATGTATCATCAGATGACGCTGGAAGAGTTCCTCTTTCAGGATAACGCGCGTGATGTTCTTCTGAACGACAACACAACGAATACAAGAACCTATGAGGTGCCGTTCCTTACCGAATATATGGAGCGGAAGTTCCGTTTTGATATCCATCATCTCGTAGAGAAGCTTCGGGAATTCAATGATGCAACCGCGTCTCTGCGCAGCGTTCCGCGTCACAGTCTCTATGAGGAATTCTATATCCCGAAGCGCTCCGGCGGCCTTCGGCGGATTGATGCCCCGTGCCCGGAGCTGATGGACGCCCTGCGCAGGCTGAAGACGATTTTTGAAGAGGACTTCCGCGCCCTCTATCACACGGCCGCTTTCGCATATGTCAAAAAGCGCAGCACAATCGATGCGGTCAAGCGCCATCAGGCAAATGAGAGCCGGTGGTACGCAAAATACGATCTCCACAACTTCTTTGGCAGTACGACGCTGGATTTCATGATCCGTCAGTTTTCCATGGTCTACCCGTTCTCCGAGGTTGTGAAGAGCGAGGACGGGCTTTTGCAGTTAACGACGGCACTGGAGCTTGCAACACTGGACGGCGGTCTCCCGCAGGGCACGCCGATCAGCCCGCTGATCACCAACATCATGATGATTCCCATCGACTACAAGCTGTCGAATAAGCTGCGGAATTTTGAAAAGCAGCGCTTTGTTTATACACGGTATGCCGACGATTTTCTGGTATCGTCCCGCTACGATTTCTCATACCGGGAAATCGAAAAGCTGATGGTCGATACGCTGCAGGAATTCGGCGCGCCGTTCAGCATCAACACCAAAAAGACGCGGTATGGCTCGACGGCAGGAAGCAACTGGAACTTAGGCGTTCTGGTTAACGCCGACAACGAGATCACCGTCGGCCATCAGAAGAAGCGCCAGTTCAAGGCTATGCTGACATCCTACGTGCTGGACAGACGCAACGGTACGGCGTGGGATAAGCATGACATCCAGATCATGGAAGGGCTCCGCAGTTACTACCGTATGGTGGAGAAGGATACTATCGACGAGATCGTATCCAAAATCGGTACAAAGTTCGGGGTGGATATCCCCGCTTTGATAAAGGAAGACTTGCGCGCGGAACCGTAATGCCGTGCGCTGATCTGTAATGCATAACCGTTTGGGTTTTACCCTACGGTGCTTCTGCTGTCAGCGGAAGTAACAACTTGATCGGACGGGAAACCACGCTGCACCCAGTGCAGCTGCACCTCCAGAAAAGATGGCCGGCGAGGCACCGCGAGGCATCCGATCAGAAATCAGTGGAATTCAGCTCCCAAGGTCAGTCGGTGTGACACGAAGCCCGAGCAGAAACATCAATTTCCGAGCACCAAACCATAAGCCACCGAACCAAGAACAGAAACGACGCCGACCGAACATGACCAGCAGGTTGCGCAACGGTACCTGGCCAACTTGGCAGGTGGGACAGCTACGGATACCGCCGGATTACAGATCATTTCCGCATTCTTTTACGACCCGGGTTTTATCTTTCCTAACCGGGCCGTCTCCCTTGAAATTGCCGGGTTATCCCGTCAATCATACAGCCTGTAATGCAATAATAACGGTTTTCACCGTTATGCTTCTGCTGTCAGCGGAAGTAACAACTTGAGAAGCAGGGGAACCGGGTAGCTGGAGAGCCCGCGGCCGGAAGGAGGCAGCCCGCAACCCAGAACTCCAACAGCGCCAGACACTCCAAACTGTCAATCTCAGTCCCAAACAGGTGAGAAAGGCCGAAGTTGCAGAAAACACGGAACCAAAACGTAATTCTGCACGGTATCAAGCCGGGTAAAAGGTCGTCCGAGCAGATCATCGAGACACGCTCCGTCGGCGATCGCTAACCAGGCTGCACCTCACACCGCACGCAGATTACAGGTTCGCATACCCATTCTGATTCTCTGGAAAGGAGTGTTTCATGGTTTACGTCACCGGCGACTGCCACGCAGACTTCCGGAAGTTTTCAACCGACAGATTCCCGGACCAGAAAGAGATGACGCGCGACGATATCGTGATCGTCTGCGGGGATTTCGGGATCTGGGACAACAGCAATGAGGAAAAATACTGGCTGAAATGGCTGAATGAGAAGCCGTTTACCACGGTTTTCGTGGATGGGAACCATGAGAATTTCGACCGCCTGTACGGCACGGAATTTCAGACCGTGGATTTTCACGGCGGCAGGGCGCATAAGATCCGTCCGCACATCTTCCATCTGATGCGCGGATATATGTTCACCTTTGACGGCAAAAAATTCTGGTGCTTCGGCGGCGCATCCAGTCATGATATCGACGACGGTATTCTGGATGCCGATGATTTTGAGACGCCGCAGGCTTTCTACGCCGCCATCAAACAGGGTTATAAATACGGTAAACGGTTCCGCATCAACCATGTTTCATGGTGGGCTCAGGAACTCCCGTCTCAGGAAGAGATGGATTTCGGAATGAAAACGCTGGAGGAAAACGGATTTGAGACGGACTTCGTTATATCCCATTGCTGCCCGCAGGATGTGGCTTCGGCACTTGGCTTCCACGGGGCTGACAGGCTCACGATGTATTTCAATGAGGTTGCCTCCAGAACAAAATTTAACCGTTGGTATTTCGGTCATTATCACGGCGAGGAATCCGTGTGGGGGAAATTCATCCTGCACTACGACAGGATCGAACGAATCGTATAAGGGAGGTATGGCATAATGCTTGACGAGAATGGGATTTTTTACACGAAATTCAACATCGGCGACAGGGTCGTAATCGCAAGGGATCATCCGGACGGGAATGAGGATCTTGTCTGCGGCGTGCTCGGCACGATCACAAAAGTTCCGATTGCGGAAGGCTACTGGTACAGCGTCGACTACGACATCGAGATTGATGGCGGCCACGACTGCGACGGCACAAGCAGAGATGGGCACGGCTGGCGAACGCCGGAAGGATATCTGGAGTTCGCGACAAATGAAGCAGAAGACGAGATCAGCGCGGAATCCTGCCAGTCCGTGATCGACTTTCTCTGCACATAAAACGACAATTATATGGAGAAACGGACGATATACGCGGAAGGCGCCAGAGTCAGGCTGCTGGTCGACAATCCTGAAAGAAATATGTATCTTCACGCCGGTGCGACGGGAACCGTTGTCGTATGCTCCAGGCGCGCCGGTGTCAAATGGGATGACTTCTGCAACGGCAACTCGCTCAACAACAATCTGACCGGCGACGAATGCCACTCCGGCTGGTTCGTGGACGACGACATAATCGAGCCGATCTGCGCCGACATCAGCGACGAAGACATCGCGGATGAGGTTGAGCTCTTCGCCTTCATAGGGCTCTGAGGTTTTTCAAAACATGGGAACCGCACGTAAAAAGGTATGTTCTCTTCAGGAACTGGGGCACAGAGCTCTTGCTCTCAGAGTGGGCGTGCGCGGCGGAGGTTGTAGGGTTAGACCGCCGGCCTTCTATACGGGGTAGTACTGGCTTCGACAGGCCTGGGAAAGGACAGATCACACAGGTATGCTTCCGCCTCAAGGGGCAACTCACAAATCAAACGACACTACTGTTGTTGTACTTCATCCCGCTTTCGCCGCTCTCACTCTTCAGCGCGCGGCCTGAGTAAGGATAGCCGTCCGCCAACCTTCCGTTCGGTGAACGCGGTTCGGCTGATCTCATAGAACGGAAAACGGTTTCTCATCTGTCCGGCGGTGCATGTCCGAAACAGGTGAGTGGTGGAGGATGTGGCCGACACATCCCTCTTCGCCGGCAGCGAAGCAAAACAACAAAACGGAGATGGCAAGCTCCGCGCCGCAGGTTTCCTATTGTGTAAGAATGATCTTTCTGAGTACACGGTTTGGACAGGGGTTCGATTCCCCTCTACTCCACCATTCACTCCGGTGGTGCAACTGGAAGACACAGCGGATTTAAGCTCCGCGGTCTGAGAGTTCGAATCTCTCCCGGAGTACCAAAACAAAACATAACGGAGGAAATATGAGAACACTGCTGATGCTCCGCGGCGCACCGGGCTGCGGGAAATCTACATGGATTCGCGAGCACGGCCTGGAGCAGTACGCGCTGTCTGCTGACGGCATCCGCATGCTCTGCGCCGGTCCGAAGCTGACGCCTGACGGCGGGTGGATGATCGACCCGACAAACGACAACGCAGTTTGGAAGATGCTTTTCGAGCTTCTGGAAATCCGGATGCAGAACGGGGAATTTACCGTCATCGACGCGACGAATTCCAAATCCACGGAAATGAACAAGTACAAGGCGCTCTGCGATGAGTATCGCTACCGGATGTACTGCGTCGACATGACCGACATCCCGATCGAGACGGTCAAAGAGAGAAACGCCGCACGAGATGTGCTCAAGCGCGTTCCGGAAAGCGCGATCGACAAGATGTATTCGCGCTTTGCTACCCAGAAGATCCCGTCCGGCATCACGGTTATCCGTCCGGATGAACTGGACAGGGTATTCCTGCACAAGATCGATCTTTCGGAATATGAAAACGTTCATGTGATCGGGGATATCCACGGCTGCGCGACAGCGCTTTTCGAATATGTGACCGCCGACACGATAAACGAACGGGATTTCTACATCTTTACCGGCGACTATATCGACAGGGGCATCGAGAACGACCGGGTTCTGGATTTTCTGCTCCAGGTTATGGATCTGCCGAACGTCCTGCTTCTGGAGGGCAATCACGAGCGCTGGCTGTGGAGCTGGGCAAACAATCGCGTCTCTCCGTCCAAGGAATTTGAGCTTGTCACACGTACACAGCTGGAGAATGCAGAGATCGACAGGAAAAGCATCCGGAAACTGTACCGCAGGATGGGGCAGTGCGCATGGTTTGATTACCGGGGCAGGGAATTTCTTGTAACCCATGCCGGGATTTCCGCTCTCCCTGATAACCTGACGCTGCTTTCGACGCGTCAGATGACCCACGGCGTCGGAAGCTACAATGACTTTGAGGCGGTGGAGAACGCATGGCTTCGCACGACAGGAGAGAACTGTATTCAGATTCACGGCCACCGCAATACGAAGGAGCTCCCGGTGAAAGCCAACGAGCGCAACTACAATCTGGAAGGCCGCGTGGAATTTGGCGGCTGCCTCCGGGCAATTCAGATTAAGCCGGATGAAATCAGGACATTTGAAATCCGGAACACCGTTTTCCGTCCGCAGGAGGAGATGTTCCAGTACAAAAACCAGGCACCGAACCAGAAGCTTTCCATCCCGGATATGATTCTCGAAATGCGGAAGAACAAATATATCTCAGAGAAGAAGTACGGGGATATTTCGTCCTTCAACTTTACCAAATCTGCCTTTTACGATAAGGCGTGGAACGATATGACTACCAAAGCGCGAGGGCTTTACATCAGCATCCCCAAGGCGAAGATCGTTGCCCGGGCTTATGATAAGTTTTTCAATGTTGGTGAGCGGGACGAGACAAAGCTTGAGAACCTTCGTTCCGGGCTGGAGTTTCCGGTGAGCTGCTACGTAAAAGAGAACGGCTTCCTCGGTATTGTCTCCTGGAGTGAAGAAGACGACGGGCTTTTCATCACCACAAAATCCAATCCGGATGGCGACTATGCCGCCTGGTTCCGTGAGGATCTGTATCGGATTCTCGGCGAGGATAAGCTCGATCTGATCAGGATGTATTCCAAAAAGCACAACTGTTCCTTTGTCTTTGAGTGCGTCGACATGGAGCGTGATCCGCACATCATTCAGTATGAGGAATCCGGCGTCATCCTGCTGGATATCGTCTACAATGAGATCCCGTTCCGGAAGCTGCCGTATGAGGAGATGCGCCGTGTTGCGTATGCATTCGGTATTCCGCATAAGGAACTGGCCTGTACGCTGGAATCCTGGCAGGAGTTCTTCGACTGGTATAACGCCGTCACCGCAGAAGATTACCTCTATAACGGCAAGCACATCGAGGGCTTTGTGATCGAGGGCTTCAACGGTTACATGGTAAAGGTGAAGCTTCATTACTACCATTTCTGGAAGTATATGCGCAGCATCGCACATGAGACGCTGCGCAAGGGTTATCTGGAGCACGCCAAGCTTGCCTCGCTTACAACTCCATGCGCCAACTATTTCTACGGCTGGCTGAAAGAGTACCGTGAACAGCTGCTCGCAGCGAATGACGATCCGGATGCGACAGTTCAGGATATTGTCAGTGTAATCCCGCGGGATATTGTTACGCTTCGCCGTATGTTTTACGAATCAGAGACGGGAAAACAATTTAAAGAATGAAAGGAATCTGAAAGGAGTACCTATGAAGAAAAGCGCGGGCCGCAGACTGCGGCGTCAGATCACAGCCGCCAACAGCAAGGGAGACAGTGATAAGAAGCAGGCAATCAACGAGCGGAAGCTTCTGCACTTCTCCAACATGAACGGAGAATTCAAAAAGAAACCGCGGTTTCTCAGCCTTCTGAAAGGAGCGAACGCATGAATCTGAAAGAGGCTTTCCGCTACCAGAAGTTTCTGGACAGCATGATGTACAGCGCAGCCGGAAGCATCCGACAGCGTGAGCATTCCCTCACGATGAAGAAGCTGCACCGGATCAATGAGGTTAACCCGGATGTGCCGGATAAATCGGAAGAGATCCTGCCGGATCACCCGTTCTTCCAGAACGATGACGTAATCCGTTTCATGGTGTGGCTTTCCGACGAGAAGCAGAAGCTTTCCATCGCTATTGGCCGGGCAAAGGCCGACGCCGGGTTTGACATCGATGCCGCCATCGAGACCAACAAGTTCCGCCAGCAGATCAATGCCGCCGTCCGTTCCATGCTGAATTTCACCGGCTCTACCCGTGTGGAAAACGGCAAGGGCTTCAAGTTCAACAACGACGGTGATCAGACGGCCTACTATTACGATGTCGAGGTCACGACGGCCGAGGCATTCGACCGCGATGCGGCGAAAGAGGTTGCGCGCCGGATGATTCAGGACGCCGACAGGGTTTCCGCCAGCATCGACGCCGCTCTCATCAATCTCCAGGTTTGTTACGAGCATGTTTTTGACGTCAACGAGTCCTTCGAAGACGTCATGACCGGGTTTCTCTCTCTGTCATGATGCAGGGGGCTTCGGCCCTCTGTTTCGGGCGGAGGAATTGAAAAGAACTGTCGGTTCGGACGCCGCCGGGACGTTTCCCGGTGACCGTGAGCGATCACGGCCTCCTGTCTTTGAATAAAAATGGCTTCGGTCATGTTTATAGAAGATATCATTCGGTTTCTATTGAAGAAACAAGCCGCGGACGCCCAGTCCGCTCCATTAGAAAGAGGACATTAACCGCTGCACGCTTCGGCATTCGACAATGTGCTCCGCGCACTTCGTGAACAGCCATGCGCCATGTTCTGCGGGGCATTCCGCGCCAGCTTTATAAAGATTTCGCCAGATGCTTCGATCCCCGCAGCCGATATTAAATTTTTTAGGCATGCAGCACGCTGTGTGCACAGAATACTTGAGTTTGCAACATGTTGTTGTTCTTTTCCGACTGACATTCCGATCGTTTCACCGCCTGAAACAGAAGGCCGAAACCAAAAAAACAAGGAGGCATTTCATGGGTTACTACGCAGATGTAAGCGGGCATATCGACTTTGCGCGAAGTCTGAAACCGGACGAGGCGAAAACGCTTGAAGAGCTTCTCAATTCCGGGTGGTACGATTTTGAGGATGGCCTGAACAGGTCAACATCCTGCAGGGATGTGGATTTCTGGTCAGGCGACAAGTATTACTACGACACGGAAGACATGCTGAACAGAATCGCGGAGAAGCTCCCCGTGAAAAACGGCGTCGTGGAATGCCACGGCGAAGACGGCGAGCACTGGAAATTCCAGTTCAAGCCGCGCATCCAGCACGGGATTTTTCAGGAAGTGCGCGGCCACGTCGTGTACGAGGATGAACTTCACGTAGCAGAAGACGACCGCGTGGAACTGATCGGTCAGTTCATTGATGTGTTTGAGGATTTTCTGGACGAAAAAGGGATCGTCATTCCGAATGAGGACAGGGATAATGATCCGGGAGAGGAACACGCGAATATTTACGGTGACGATTATGACATGCTTCAGGAAGGAATCGAGGATACTCTGATAGCCTGGCATATTCTCAAACCGCAGAGGGAGGTTTTCGCATGAGATCGGAGTTTTTGATGAATGAAAGCCAAATTTTATTACACAAGCGTTGTCTCAGTTGAGAAGGAAATTCCTGATAAGTTTAGACTGATTCTTTCTCATCCGGATTTACGTTCAGCAGATAAGCTCTATGACGAGTTCAGTGATTTTCTGGATACAGTATGGCAGGAAATCAAAAGACGAGATGAAGAGTTCCGCTATCCCGTCGGGGTTTATCCGACTGACGGAAGCGGATACTTTGCAGAGTATTAAAGCATCATGAGAATCCTTGATAAGAATACAGATTTTTACGACTACCTGCAGAACGTTTACTACGATCCGTCCGTCACCTTCGACCGTACGGATTCCTTCGAGCTGACGAAGGAAATCTTCTGCAATCATCTCTATGCATGGGATTATATGCGTGTCAGCAATGAGAAGTACAAGTTCGCGCTGCTTCAGGTCTGCAATACCTTCTGGCTGTTTCTGATCGAGGTGACATCCAAAGATGACTTCGGAAAACCAAAGGCCTATACCGCTGAGCTCGTCCGCACATGGAAGAATTACAGCCGAAAGCGCCAGCTGATCCGCCTGGACGTCATCGAGTTCGGATTCGATGTATACAGAATCATCAGCGACACCTACGGAATGCGCACCCGGTTCAACCGGGAAAAGATTATGGAGAAGGCGCAGACGCTGTCCGAGATGGTGGACAACGGGGATTACAGGATCAAAAGCACCGTTGACCGGCACATCATTTACCACGGCAACAACAATGTAAAAGTGGAAAAGCATCTCCCGCTTCTGAAGGCGAGCGGCCTTGCAGGGTGCATCGACCCGCTTGATATCTATCTTTCATTCGAGGAGTACTTTTCTTTGGAAAAACAGGCTCTGGAAAGGACGGCGTCCAAAGACATTACGGATACGGAGAGGCTGGAAAACCACGGCTTCGACCGCAAAAAGTCCTTTCGCGGAAAAGCGCAGACGAAATGATCGGAGGCTTTCCATGACGACAAAATTTAAGCCCGGCGATGTGATTTCCTTCGCCGTTACCGGCAGGGTACAGCGGATCACTGTTGACGAGGGCGGCATCTGTTATACCGTTCATGTCAGCGACAACAGAGGACGCGTGCTGGATCTCTATGTTGACGAGGAACTCACGCAGTTCGCCGATAAACAATAAAACGGGAGGAATCGCATGAAAAAGATTCTTTTGCTTTTGATGGTTCTTGTTCTGTGCCTCGGCTGCCTGACCGGCTGCAGCGAGGCGGACCGCGTGAACTACAACGTTTCCAAGGAGGCCGACAGTTTCAACGTCGCCCGTCGTCTCACGGTTTTCAACATCCGTACCGACACGGTGTTGATGCAGATGACCGGGCGTTTCTCGCTGAAAAACAACTCCACGAACGAGCTCTGTGTGATTGTCGAGGTGGAGAAGGGCATCTACCAGAAGCACTTCGTCTATCTGAACGACTATACCATGTACACGGTGGAGGATCTGTCCGGCACAGCGGTAAGTCCCTATGCCTATGAGATGGAATTCCTTCCACAGACGCTCGTTCCGGTACGGATTACGGCTCATGAGCTGCGCGAGGATATTGTCGGCAACGGCTGATGCGGAATTGCAGACAATCGGGGGCATCACTTCTGCTCATAGCAGATGATTGGGGTGGTGATGTAGCACAGAGATGTCAGAGGGAACGCTGTGCATTAAAGCAGACATATGTATCCGGTGGCGGAATAAGTAGACGCTTATCAGAATAAGAAACGCTACTCGTAGAAAACTCTGTGATAGCTTATCGACAACAGACTATGGTTACAATGCGTTACATGAATGGTGTAAATCCATTCCCGGATATTCTGAGTTAATTTAAAGCAGACATTTAGTTAAGGCAAACGAAAAGAGAAAAGATATGGGGCCTTTTTGGGATTTTTGGGATATGCCACTATGGTATAAATTGTTGGCATTACCAGCTTGTTTTGTTATTTCATATCTAATTGCGACAACGCTATTTACTTAAAGGCGCAGTAGCTGAAGCGTTACTCCCTTTCCATGCGAGTTTCGTTTATATCCATTCAGCACTGAATAACGCCGTATTGGATGCGTGGTGTGTTGGTAACTTGCGGTGAGCGGGTTCGATTCCCGTACCATGCTCCAATGGTTGACGTTATTCGGTAAACCGCTTTTCATAAGCAGTCATTCATCATGCAGATCTGTCGGGAATTTTACATACGATACCGGCATCTTCTGCTGTCAGCGGAAGAAACACAACGCCTCGGTTTTTGTGCTCAGGGCGGCGGGATTTCAGGCCGCCCTTCGCACAGAGAGGAGAGGTGCTTTCATTCGAACCGCTTGCGGATCATATTTATTCCACACCGGAATAAATACGATCCTTTCAGCGGGTTTCTCATGAACGGATGATGGATGATTTTTGAACCTTGAAAACAGAATAAAGGAGTGGTTGCATGCTGCATCTGAAAGTGTCACCTGGCAACGACAAAATGGGGAGAATCCCCAGCGTTTCTCTCCCTGCGGTCGTCACCTGCCGGAAAAACTGTCCATGCGCGGACAAGTGTTACGCGCACAAGCTGGAGCGTCTCCGGCCGGCCGTCCGCAATGCCTACAGGTCGAACCTTGAACTCCTGAACAGCGATCCGGATACCTACTGGCGCGAGCTGGAAGCCGCGATCATGACGACCAGGTTTTTCCGCTTCCATGTCTCCGGCGATATCCCGAACGGGGCGTATCTCCGCAAGATGGT
>Ga0310694_10002983_pt1 | contig 16803 bp, 9 predicted proteins | sample 174DNAGHGhighgp2_FD_203884 | JGI IMG/M metagenome (GOLD analysis project Ga0310694, IMG submission 203884) | Sheep rumen microbial communities from Palmerston North, Manawatu-Wanganui, New Zealand - 1742 DNA GHGhigh gp2 (v2) (version 2) | ecosystem: Host-associated > Mammals > Digestive system >... | reverse complement strand
ATTAGTACAATTCTTATACCTATTGTTTGCGATAACAGCGAGTTTACTTTATCTTTGCATCGTGTTTTTCATAGTATTAGATTTAAGGTTAACAAAAGGTTGGGACTCAGCGGAGCCCCTTTTTTTTGTCCCCTATGTATTATACTATTCTTCGATTTTATTCTATGTTGTAATAACCACCTTTTTCTTTACAATATTCCATAAGTTCTTTAAATAGTTCATTTCCTGTGAGTATGCGAGGATTACCAGTCATAATCATTTGCTTGCGTGCTCGGGTGAGAGCTACGTTAAGTTTTCGGTCTATAATTTGATTATCTTCTACGAAACAGTTACTTGTTAGAAATTCTAATTGATAGAAATGCTGAATAGTAAATGAGTAGATGATAACGTCACGTTGGCTACCTTGATAGCGTTCTACAGTGTCAATACTGATGTGTTGTAGCTCTGGTATACCAAGCTTATCTATTTCCTGGCGTATCATAGCAATTTGGTTGCGATAAGGTACAATGATTCCAACTGTTTTGTCGGCATCAAATTGACCTTCGTAGAAGCGATAGATGCGATGAAGCAGATTTGCTACAATTACAGCTTCGTCAATATTGGCCTTGTCGGACAAGTCTGGACGTACACAGAATTCGGAAGGTATAAAGAGCATACGATGCTGCTTGAGAATGTCATCTAAGGTATCTTGACTTTTGGCTGTATAGTTCAGTGACTTTTCCAACTGATGTGCACATGGTACGGGCTGTAGGTTCTCATGAAAGTAGAATTTCTTATTTGGAAATTCTGCAATTTCGGGATGCATGCGTCCGTAGCGTTGTAAGATACCTATAAAGTCTTCTCGTTCGTTAGTATATTCCCAATGGATGAGTCGCTCAAAGAGACTGTTACGACAGTTGGTGAGTCCAATTTCCAGAAGTGTTGGGTCGGTTACCTCCGCATCCTGCTCTCGTTGTTGTACCACAGCAGGTAGCTGCTTGTAATCACCAATCAAGATACATTTATTAGTAAGAGTAATCAAACCAATAATATTGGGTTCGAGTATTTGAGATGATTCATCTATAATAGACAAATCGAAATGCTTAATATTAAAAATATATGGTCGTGAAGAAATCATGCTTGTTGTACCCACGATGATGCGAGCTTGCTGTATTTGTTTTTGAAGAGCCTGCATCTTCGGAAATTGTTCGATGGTTTTTTCTAACAAATAGGGTAGGAATCGTTTGTCACAAGAATATGCATTACCGATTCGAAGAAAATCGATGTTGTTGTCGACAAGCATCTCGCTGATTTCATCTACGGCACGGTTGGTATACGACATGAGGAGAATGGTTTTTCCACTAGCCAAAGCTTCTTTTACCATAAATTGTAGGGCACGCGAAGTCTTACCTGTTCCTGGAGGACCCACTAGCAAAAAGTAATCTTGTGCTTGTTTGGCTTTTAGTAGGATAGGGTCAAGTATTGTATCGTAAGAGCGAGTAAGTTGTACTTGTTCATTTTTACGAGGTGCTCGCTGGCTTAAATACAGGTCACGTTTACTCTTGTCGGCTGAGATGAAGGCATGAAGTGCTTTAATTTGGCTTGAGATAGAACTGTCGCTTGTTGCATGCTCGATGGCATAGGTGGTATCAACAAATACTTTTTCATTTTGTTGACCATCGTTGAGGTGTACTGTTAACTGTTGTGTCGTGATTTCCTGTAATATACCTTTATAAAGTATCGCTTTGCGAATATCTGGAGTGGAGAATGGTTCTCCTTCTATGTCATTCTGCTTGTGTCCGTAAGCATAAAGATATATCATATCGCCTATGCGGAAATTAGGAAGGATGTCTTGTCCTTGTTTTGGAATTTCAAGGATAATGGTATCATAGCCATTATATGGTGAACTCTTTTTCTTGTCGATAATACGTAGGTCTGTATAAATATTTCCAGCATCTTTTTTCTCGGATAGTGGCATATTCCAAAAATCAGCTATAGCATTGCCTTGCCCTTCTTGATAACCGAGTTTAGCAACGATTTGTTCTTGTAGTACAAAGGTCATCATTCGGGTATAGTAGCTTCGTTCTATTGTCGATAAGCTATGAAGTGGAGTTGTGGCTTCTTCTAACTGTGGTCGAAGATATTTGGTATAGAAATAATCTTGTAATCCTTTTGTATTGAGTATTTCGGGTTTAAATAGGTTGATGTACTTTTCAAAACCTTCTCGACCGATGTCCATCAGGCTGGATACCAGTTGATTACGATATTTTAGGGCTTCACGAAATAATTCTTGATAAAAGGCAACAACCATAAGTCCGTCTGCAGGTGGATACTTCGAGTAAAGCAAACGGATATCAATGGCATTATTGGCCAACTTGAAATTATAGTGGAGCACACCATAGTATAATAGTAGCTGTATGTAATGCGGTTCTAATTGCATACTATGATACTGAGGATTGGGTTGATGGTGCTCGATGTTCATATTGCGCCCAGATTTCTGCTCTACAAGTAGTTTCATGTCTGTAGTCATTAAGTCGACACGTCCCTGTATACCCAAAGCCTCGCATACAAATGAAGGCTCCAAAATAGCTTTATCTTTATCATATACGATGGTTTGATCTCGCTGATCAAAATAGCGTGTACCTTTGAAGAGTATATCTACCACTTCTTTTAGATTGTTTGCCTGTGTGGTAGCATCCTTGTAAAATTTGGCTGCGTCAAAATGTGGACAAGTACAGTATTCCAGAGCTTTCTCTTTGAAATTATTTTTGATGGTATCTGTAAGAATATATTCATGTTTGCTGTTGATGATATCATCGAGTGCACTACCAGCGAAATTACCAAGGATAGTTGCCTGATTATTAGCTCTTGGGCGCATCTGATGAAGAAGATAAAGCAGTGGATGATGACCATAATCGGCAAAGCAAGTAGCTATAGAACTGATATCGATAAGAAAGTCTGGTTGGAAAATGATTAAGCGTGGCAATACCACCTGCATACGCTTTTGATGGTCACTAGAAACCAATGCATGGTGGGTCATAGTACAGTCGAGAAGATTAAGTTGGCTGCCTTCTTGAATGAGGCGAGTTATGTATCGATGGTCGATATGATTCTCCTCATCATAGAGCTTTACGAGATATTCATCAGTATCAGTTTCCTGATCGATACTTACCGTCAGTGTGTCTTCTGTCCATTGGTTCACAGAGCAGCGGATATAACGACGGTTAATCGTAAGATGAGGAGCTGATGGACGGTTATGATGAGGAATAATAGGCGTCAGAAAATCCGGTATGTCCTTAGAAAAGATAGCTGAGATAAAGACGGCGATAGCCCTACCATCATAGGCAAGATCTTCTCTCGATAAAGGCTCGTTACTGTTTGAATGTCGGCGAGCCGTTTGTATGCTCATTTTGTCGGCTATACTAAGATGATGCTGTTTACAAAGAAAATCCACTTGAGAGAACAGGTTACCAAAAGCTTGTTGCGTATTTCGGATACCCTCATGACAAGTGAGCACAATAGTATCGTGCATCATCTTATTACGCATTATGCCACTAACTTCCTCGTCAGTAAGGAAGTCTTTTATCTTATAAAAAAGTTCTTCTGCTGTTATAACTTGCTTCATTGCGTGCAAAAGTACGAAAAAAGAAGCAATATTATTTTGTAGCGAGAAACTTTTTGTTAACTTTGCAAGCCCCCCTCTTTTTAAGCATTAAGAAAAAAATATTGTTATGGAGAAAAAAGATTTTATGCGCAGAGCTATTGCGCTTTCTGAGAATAGCGTGAAGACAGGTGGAGGTCCTTTTGGAGCTGTCATTGTAAAAGATGGTGAAATAGTTGCAGAAGCTTCTAATAGTGTAACTATAGATAATGATCCCACAGCTCATGCTGAAATCAACTGCATCCGTAAAGCTACCAAAATCTTAAAGTCATTTGACTTGGCAGGATGTGATATATATACCTCTTGTGAGCCATGTCCGATGTGCTTGGGAGCTATTTATTGGGCACATTTGGATCATATCTATTACGCTAATGATCGTAAGGATGCTGCAAAGATTGGTTTTGATGATGATTTCATTTATCAGGAAATTGTACTGAAACCAGCTGACCGTAGTAAGCATATGGAGATTATGCTTCCTGAAGAAGGTATCCGTGCATTCCAGATGTGGGAAAAGAAGTCTGATAAGACTGAATATTAATTGATGACATCTTAGCCGTTATTTCGTCTGTTTAGTAAATAAAGTAAAAAGATGAAACAACGGCTTTTTAATACTCTTTTATTTATAATTACTTGTATGAGTGGCTTACAGGTGCAGGCTGCTGATACAACTTTGTATGTTTCTCCAGGTGAAGGGGGCATACTTCAGACGGCATTGCGTCAAGCACGTGAGTATCGTAGACGGCATGATGGAGGTACTGCTGAAATTCGTTTGTCAGCTGGCATTTATCGCCTTTATGAGGCGTTGCGTTTTCACCCAGAAGATAGTCATTTACAGTTGACGGGTGAAGAAGGTACTGTTATTGCTGGTAGTATTCAGATTAAGGGATGGCGTAAGGAAGGTAAGCTTTGGGTAGCAGATGTACCTGATTTTAATGGTCGTCCGATAGACTTCAGACAGTTATGGGTGAATGGTAAGAAAGCTATTCGTGCTCGTAGTGTAGCTGATTTTGAAAAGATGCCTCGCATCTTGAACTATGATAAGAAAAAGCAGATTCTTTGGGTTCCTTCTCGAGCAATGAAGGTTCTTAAGGGTGAGGTTGGATATACCGAGCTTGTGCTCCATCAGATGTGGGAGATTGGTATTCTTCGTGTGAAGTCTATACAAACTTTTGGAGATAGTACAGCTATTACATTCCATCAGCCGGAAGCGCGTATCCAGTTTGAGCATCCTTGGCCATCACCGATGTATCATAGTAAGCACGATTCTCCTTTCTATTTGGTCAACTCTTTGGCTTTATTAGATGAGCCGGGTGAATGGTATCATGATATTCGCAATCATCGTCTCTATTATATGCCTTTGCGTGGAGAGAATATGATGCTGGCTGATGTTGAAGTTCCTGTTCTTGAAACATTGGTAGAACTGACAGGTATGTCTCATCGTAAACCTTCTGATATTACTTTTAATCATATCACATTCTCCTATACCTCATGGATGCGTCCAAGTTATCAGGGACATGTTCCTTTGCAGGCAGGTATGTATCTTACCGAAGCTTATAAGCTCCGTCCACAGATAGATCGTAAGAATAATCATAAACTGGATAATCAGGGCTGGCTCGGTAGACCAGAAGCTGCAATAAAGGTTTATTATGCTGATAGCATCCATTTTAAGCAATGTACTTTTTCGCATTTAGGAGGTATGGGCCTAGATTATTTAGAGGGATGTAAAGGTGGGGTAACTTCTTATAGTACCTTTACTGATATTGCACTGAATGGCTATGTGTCTGGTAGTTTTTCACCTGCAGGACTGGAAACGCATCTCCCTTATCGTCCTGACCTCAAAGACGTTTGTGAATATCAGGAAATAAGTAGGAGTCTCTTTACTGATGTAGCCAACGAAGAATGGGGATGTTTGGCTATTGCAGCGGGCTATGTAAAGAATATCAATATTGAGCATAATGAAATACATGATGTTCCATATTCTGCCATTAGCTTGGGATGGGGATGGAATCGTGATAGTGTGTGCATGAGAAATAATCGTGTACATGCCAATTTGATTTATCGTTATGCCCAACATATGTATGATTGCGCAGGTATTTATACTTTAGGCAATCAACCCGGTACAATGATAACCGAAAATGTGGTGAGAGATATTGCTAAACCATCGTATGTACATGATCCTAATCATTGGTTCTATTTATATACTGATGAGGGAAGCTCTAATATAACACTTCAAGACAACTGGACACCTTCTGATAAATATTTGAAGAATGCCGTTGGACCTAATAATCAATGGCTCAACAATGGTCCACAAGTGAGTGAACAAATCAAAAATCGAGCAGGAAGATGAAAAAGACGTTTATAATGATAGGGGCTTTTGTTGCTCTAATGTTGAGTTCGTGTGGAAGCAATTATTATGTTTATTCCAGTTTCCATGAACCAGCAACAGATGGACTACGATACATTTATAGTAAAGACGGCCTTCACTGGGATAGTATACCTGGGGTATGGCTAAAACCTGAAGTCGGTAAGCAGAAAGTGATGCGTGATCCAAGTATCGTACGCACTCCAGATGGTATCTATCATCTAGTTTGGACTACTAGCTGGCGTGGTGACAAAGGATTTGGCTATGCCGAGAGTAAAGATTTGATACATTGGAGTGAAGAACGTATGATTCATGTGATGGACGATCCGACGACCGTAAATGTATGGGCTCCGGAACTCTTTTATGATGAAGATCGTAAGGAATGTATGATTATTTGGGCGTCGTGTATACCTGGCAAATTTGCCCGAGGTATTGAGGATGAGAAGAATAACCATCGTCTGTACTATACTACAACCAAGGATTTTAAATCATTTAGTCCTGCAAAGTTGTTGATAGATCCTGGATATAGTGTAATTGATGCTACTCTTGTGAAAAAAGGTTGGAATGATTATGTGATGGTGGTGAAAGATAATACTCGTAAGATGCGTAATATTAAGATTTCGTTTGCCCATGATCCTCATGGTCCATGGAGCTTACCTTCTGAACCATTTACAGAGCCTCTAACGGAAGGACCAGCAACGGCAAAGGTCGGTAACGATTATGTCATTTATTATGACCGGTATGGTTCAAAGGACTTTGGAGCCCAAAAAACGCGTGATTTCAAGCATTTTGAAGAGATAACCCAAGAGGTACATGTACCCCCTCTACATAAGCATGGCACCATTTTTAAGGCGCCAAAGCGACTGATTAAGAAATTATTGAAGAATAGTAAGTAGAGTATATAATTACGATACGATAATAGAAAGAATAAAAGGTATTCGATATGAACAATAAACTATTGCCGATAGCTTTTGCTTTAAGCTTGTCTGTTTATCCTGTATACGCTCAGCAACTGGTACGCTATACAGGAACACAACTGAGCGATCCTAATCGTCATGACGGAGGATTGTCACCTGTTATGGGTGTACATAATATCCAGATACTACGTGCGAATCGCGAACATCCATCTGTAGCCAATGGTAATGGATGGACCTATAACCATCAACCGATGATGGCTTATTGGCGTGGTCGTTTCTACGTTCATTATCTTTGTGACCCAAAAGATGAACAGGTTCCGCCATCGCATACCAATTATCAGGTCTCTAAGGATGGCTATACTTGGTCTGACCCGATAGAACTGTTCCCTGAATATAATGTACCCGAAGGATTTTCCAAGAAAGGTGTAGATGGTGTGGCTCATAACATGAAAGCTGTCATGCACCAGCGTATGGGGTGGTATATTAGCAGTGAGGGTAGACTCTATGCTTTAGGATCTTATGGTGTATGTCTTAATAAAAAAGATCATAATAATGATGGTAATGGTATCGGACGAGTAATTCGAGAAGTAAAGGCCGATGGTAAATTGGGTAAAATTTATTTTATCTACTACAACCATGACTTTAATGAGAAAAATACTGATTATCCATTTTATACTCATGCAGATAAGCATTTAAAGAAGGCTTGCAAAGAGATTTTAGCTAACCCTCGTTTGGTGATGCAGTGGGTAGAAGAAGCAGACCGTGAAGATCCTATCTTGCCACTGAAGAAAGAATATAAGGCTTATAATGACTATACACTTCCTGATGGTCGTATCGTTGCCCTTTGGAAACATGCCTTGACTTCTATATCGTCTGATGGCGGTAAAACTTGGCTGGAACCTGTAAATCGTGCAGAAGGGTTTGTTAATAGTAATGCTAAAATCTGGGGACAGCGCTTGTCTGACGGTTCGTATGCAACTTTGTATAATCCATCAGAATTCAGATGGCCTCTTGCTATTTCATTGAGTAAAGATGGATTAGAGTATACCACGTTGAATCTTGTCAATGGTGAAGTTCCACCTATTCGTTATGGAGGTAATTATAAAAGTAGAGGTCCTCAGTATGTACGTGGTATCTTAGAAGGAAATGGTGAACCGGCTGACAGTAATTTATGGGTATCATACTCGATGAATAAGGAAGATATGTGGGTAGCCCGCATACCTGTCCCTGTACTGACAGAAGCACACGCGCAAGCAGATGATGACTTTACTACTTATAAACGGCTTGCAGATTTGACCACTTGGAATATTTATTCTCCTAAAGAGGCGCCTGTTAGTCTCGATGGTGAATGGCTTACACTAAGTGATTCTGATAAATTCGATTATAGTAAGGTTGAGCGACTTATTCCAGCAAGCAAGGATCTTACTGTAGAGTTTGATTTAAAAGCTTTGCAGAATAATCATGGTACACTTGAGGTTGAGTTTATTGGTGATAACGGTATAGCTGCGGCTCGTATGGAATTAACTCCCGATGGACTTATTCAACTCAAGAATGGTGCCCGAAATGCAGGCAAGAGTAAATACGAAGCTAATAAGGTATATCATCTCAAGTTAACCCTTTCTGTTGCTCGTCGTCGTGTAGATCTCTATAGTGACGGTAAACTCATTGCCAAGAGTATGTTCTTTGCCCCTGCTCATACTATTAATCGAGTACTTTTCCGTACAGGTGAGTATCGTACCTTCCCAACCGTTGATACAGAGCCTGATTGGTATGGAACACTTGAACAGGCTGGAGAGAGTGATTCTTTGGCCGTGTTTAAGATTGCTCATTTTAAGACAACTAATAATGATATCGATGCAGGAGCAGCTCTGCTTCAATCTGCAGATTATAAGCATTATGTAGACTATTTTAATGGGATGGAGGATGAAAATATCGTTCAAGCCATCCCAAATAGTGAGTCTTGGAAATGGATGCAGGAAAATATACCTCTTTTTGATGCTCCAGATAAGAGCTTTGAGCAGATGTGGTATTATCGTTGGTGGACACTTCGCAAACATATTGAGAAGACGCCTGTAGGTTATGCTATGACTGAATTCCTCGTGAAACGTAGTTATGCGGATCAGTATAATTTGATATCTTCTGGTTTAGGTCATCATATTCATGAGAGCCGTTGGTTACGTAATCCTATTTACCTTGATCAGAATATTCATACTTGGTTGTTTGGTAATAATGGTCAGGCGATGAAGAAACTCAATTTTTATAGCAGTTGGCTGGCTCAGAGTGTATGGGACCGTTATCTTGTTGATGGAAGAAAGGATAGTGTGGTGGCTCTCCTTCCAGCTTTGATTAAAGAAGTAAATCGTTGGGATGATCATCGTTGGGAAAAGAACGGTAAGGCCGACCTCTATTGGCAATACGATGTAAAAGATGCCATGGAGGAGACTATTAGTGGTGGTCGTAGAGCCAAGAATGCTCGTCCTTCTATCAATAGTTATATGTATGGTAACTTTCGTGCTATCGCTAATATCGCCGCATTGGCAAAGCAACAAAGTTTAGCAAAAAGTTATACTCTGAAAGCAGATACTCTCAAGCGACTAATTGAGACAGAACTTTGGAATGATAGTTCACAGTTCTTCGAAGTAAAATATCCTTCGGGTGATTTTGCTAAGGTTCGTGAGGCTATTGGTTTTATGCCTTGGTATGTGAATATGTTTGATACTGACTCTAAATTTGATATAGCCTGGAAACAAGCAGGTGATTCAAAAGGCTTTTCTGCTCCTTACGGACAGACAACAGCAGAGCAGCGTCATCCACAGTTCAGAAGTCATGGTACAGGTAAGTGCGAGTGGGATGGAGCTGTATGGCCTTTTGCTACAGCACAGACGTTAACAGGTATGGCTAACTATCTGAATGTTTCTGATAAGCCAGTAATTTCAGACAGCCTTTATTTTGTGGAACTTGAGAAATATGTTCAGAGTCAGACACATCGTGGTAAACCATATATTGGTGAATATCTAGATGAACAGACCGGCTATTGGCTCAAAGGTGATCAGGAGCGAAGCCGTTATTATAATCATTCTACCTTTAATGACCTAGTGATTACAGGACTTTGTGGACTTCGTCCTCGTGAAGATAATAACGTTGAAGTAAATCCACTTTTACCGCAGGGTAAATGGTCTTATTTTTGTGTAGATAATATCCTTTATCACGGTCATCGTCTTGCCATTGTATGGGATCAGGATGGTAGCCGATATCATGTGGGAAAAGGGTTAAGTATCTGGATTGATGGGGTATGTAAAGCTCGTCGTCAAAATCTTGGTCGATTATCAACAGCGCTCTAAATGAAAAGATTTTTTGTATTCATAATTTGTCTAGTTATGTTATCCGCCTTGATAACCAGGGCGGATAATGTGTTTTCGAATGCTCAGTGGATAGGTGCTACGACAAATCAGGATGATTCTTTGGCAGATCGAAGTATTTGGTTGCAGCATGTGTTGAAATGCCGGAAAGGTATCAAAAAGGCGCAACTTATGATTTGTGGTTTGGGAGCATACGAATTTTATATTGATGGAAAGAAGTTTGGCGAAGATTTGATGGCTCCAGCCTGGAGTGATTATCGTAAGTCTATTTTTTATAATACTTACGACGTAACATCAGTTTTGTCTGCAGGTTCTCATTCGATAGAGGTATTGCTGGGTAACGGATTCTTTCATGAGCGTGGACGACGCTATCATAAGTTGAAGACTAATTTTGGTCCTTCTACTTTATTGTTTTATCTTGATATAGAGTATACTAATGGTAAGCATGATATTCTGAAAAGCGATAAAACATGGAAATGGAAACGAAGCCAGATAGTCTATAACAGTATCTATGGTGGTGAAGATCATGATGCAACTTTTATTGACCGGTGGCATTCTGTGGTAGTACAGAAGTCTCCTCAAGGTAAACTTTATCCACAGTTATCTTATCCGATACGTATCTATAAAAAATATCCTATAGCTAAGCGCCTGTCTGCTCATGTCTTTGATATGGGACAGAATTTGGCAGGATTTCCTCGATTTTCTATTCAGGGAAAGGCTGGTCAGAAAGTTAAAATTATTTTAGGTGAAACCTTAAAAAATGATGGATCGGTAAGTCAGAAGAGTATTGGAAGTCCTCATTATTATCTTTATACATTAAGTGGAAAGGGAATAGAACTGTTTCAACCTCATTTTACCTATTATGGTTATCAGTATATCCAAATAGAGGGAGCTGTGTTGAAGGGAGATGCTAATCCTAATAACTTACCGGTTATTGATAAACTGGAATCATGTTTCATTAGTAATTCAGCTCCTAAAATAGGAAGTTTTGCTTGCAGTAATCCGCTTTTTAACCGAACTTACGCTATTATAGATGCTGCAATTCGTAGTAATTGGCAACATGTATGGACAGACTGTCCGCATCGTGAGAAGTTAGGCTGGTTAGAACAAGATTGGCTTAATGGACAAGGGTTGGTTGATAATTATGATTGTAAATCAATGCTCGAACAAACGCAGCATGTAATAGCTGATGCCCTACATGCTAATGGGTCGATGCCAGAAATAGCACCTGAGTATATCCGCTTTGAAGGCAGTTGGGCGCCTCCATTTCAAGAATCGCCAGAATGGGGTGGTGCTCTAGTGGCTTTGCCTGTGCTTTATCTGCACCGTTATGGTGATGATAGTTTACTGAAAAAATATCAGCCACACATTCGTAAATATGTAGATTATCTTGCTACACGAGACAGTGCCTATATTCTTAATATCGGATTGGGTGACTGGTACGACTATAATGGAGAAAAGGCCGGTTTTGCCAAGAATACTCCTGTAGCATTAGTTAGTACTGCACATTATTACTTGTGGACCAAACTAGCAGGTTTGGAGCAACGGGCAGACAGTATACGCCAAGCCTTTATTCGTAATTTTGATCTTAAGAGTCAGGCTGCTTTAGCTATAGCCTTAGATTTGAATCTTTATCCAGAAGGAAAAAAACAGGATTTATTGGATAAATTGCTAGAAGATATTCACCAGCATGGAGATCGATTGACGACTGGTGATATCGGAACTCCTTATCTTTTCCGGGTATTGATTAATAATCATCAGCAAGATCTGCTCTATACGATGCTTAATCATGACCAAGAGCCAGGATACGGATTCCAGTTGAAAATGGGAATGACAACTTTGACAGAGCAGTGGGATCCACGTAAAGGTGCATCCCGTAATCATTTTATGTTGGCCCATATCAATAATCACCTTATACATGATATGGTGGGTATTCAGGTTAAGCGTGATACTGTTGTAATCTCTCCAAAACCTGCAGGAAACTTAACATGGGCAAAAGGCTCAACCATGGCTAATGGTGGCAAAATAGCAGTAGACTGGACTATTAAAGGAAACGTATTTCAAGTAAATATACACTCAGAAGGAAAAAATAAAATTAAGATAGATTATGATGAAATCAATCGTTTTTGTGCTCAGCGCCATCTTCGCTTTCAATACCAACTTGTCGGCGCAGAATAATTATGCTGGTCAGTATACACGTAGTCTCCATGACATCATGGAAGACGTTTCTACTCGTTTTCATGTTCGTTTTAAATATAATGTGGATACAGTAGGCAAGCGATTGCCTTATGCTGATTATCGTGTTCGTCCGTATTCCATCGAAGAGACCCTAACTAATATTTGTAAGTATTTCGATTTTAATTGGTGGAAACAGAGTGATAATCTTTATAAAATAAAACCTTATGAGTATCCTCGCCGTCATACTGATGATGGAAGTAAAATGTTGGCCTATCTCAATACTTTGTATAGTGACAAGGTGCAATTTGAAAATCGTAAGGATAGTGTGCGAAAAGAAGTTCGTCAACTTCTTGGTATAGATGCTTATAAAGACAGTCTGGTACATAAAAAACCTATTTTAGGTAAGGTTCGTAAGTATGATGGATATACTGTTCAGAATATTTGTTTGGAGACTTTACCTGGAGAACATGTCTTTGGTAGTATCTATACACCAGCCAAGAAAGGCAAGCATGCTTTGATTATCTGCCCTGATGGACATTTTAACGGTGGTCGTTATCGTAAGGATGAGCAACAGCGGTTGGCTACTTTGGCTCGTATGGGTGCTATCTGCGTTGATTTCGACTTATATGGTTGGGGACAGTCTGAGCAAGAATATGGTAAAGATAGTCACCATACAGATCGTGCTCATGTTATCCAGGCTCTTAATGCAGAAGTGCTGTTAGATTATATGTGGAATAACCGCAAGGATGTAGATAAAAAGCGTATTGGTGTAAATGGTGGTTCTGGTGGAGGAACTCATACTGTATTGATGACCGTGCTTGATGATCGTATTACGGCTGCTGCGCCAACTGTAAATTTGGCCAGCCATTTTGATGGCGGATGTCCTTGTGAAAGTGGTAAACCTATTCAGACTGCAGGTGGTGGTACTTGTAATCCTGAACTTCTTGCTTTCTTTGCACCAAAACCTCTCTTGGTTGTTAGTGATGGTGGTGACTGGACTGCTTCTGTTCCAGAGTTGGAATTTCCTTATTTACAACGTGTATATGGTTTCTATGGCGCTCAAAATAAAGTAGAGAATGTACATCTTCCTCAAGAGCGTCATGATTATGGTGTAAATAAGCGCAATGCTAATTATGAGTTCTTTATTAAGGTGTTTGGTCTTGATCGTAAAATGTGGGATGAAAGTAAGGTTACGATAGTAAAACCTGAAGTCTTACAGTCTGTTCTAAAATAATATTTATAGGTATTAAAAGTTCGATTATTAATATATAGAAGTTTGGTTGCAATGAGGTGTACTGGTCTTATCCGGTGCACCTTTTTCTATGCATTAATATCGGCTTTCAGGGCTTGATGATTACAAATATTTTTTGTGGGCTGAATAGTATTAATGAAAAGAGGATGTCCCTTTTACGGCGACATCCTCTATTTACCTCTCACTTGATTTAATACAAACTTATTGAACTTTGATGTTGATGCGTAACATAAATCACTTGTGTCTTCTAATCTAATGCGAATAAATAACCTATAACCATTATGTGAGATTCACATCTCTTTTTATCTTTTAATGTTTGCGAATAATCAACTTTGTTTTTTTGATATTGCAAAGATACGATAATACGATTAATCAGACAATATTTTTTTCCCCTTTTATGCGACAATAAAAGTATAATATGCGACAAAATAATGATAGTTGCTCGGAAATCATTCAGTAATAGTTGAAAAACTTTCAGAGTTGAAATTTTGCTTAAATATTTTTTGTTCCCAATAAAAAAAGCCCGTTTCACAATATGGATTTTTCTCTCATTTTTCAGTGACAAATACACATCTTATTCGTCTACAGAATATATAATTTTGATGTATATGACTATTTCAAAAGCATTTAGTGCCCTTGCGGGACTGTTTCTTTCGGTGCTGCCTATGTATGGCCAATATAAGTTGTGGTATAATGAGCCGGCACAGGTGTGGACTGATGCCCTTCCATTAGGTAATGGTCGTCTAGGTGCTATGGTATATGGTATACCTAGTACAGAACATATCCAGTTGAATGAAGAGACAATCTGGACAGGACAACCTAATCATAATGCCAATAAGAAAGCTTTGAACGCAATACCCAAGATTCAGCAACTTCTTTTTGAAGGTAGATATCATACAGCTGATAAAATGGCTAACGATAATGTCATGTCGGCTACCAATTGGGGTATGGCTTATCAAACCTTTGGCGATGTATATATCACTACTCCAAATGCTCTAAGATATACCAATTATCGTAGAGAATTGAGCTTAGATTCTGCAATTGCTGTTACTACCTATACTGTTGATGGCGTAACTTATCGTCGAGAAGTTATTACGTCTTTTGATAGCAACGTTATTACTATTCATCTTACAGCTTCAAAGCCAGGTAAGCTGACTTTTGGTGCTCATTATTCTACTCCTCAAGAGGAAATATTAATTCGCAGTGAGAAGAATGAAGCTATTCTTGAAGGTGTAAGTGGTAAGTTGGAAGGCTGTAAAGGTAAAGTGCGTTTCATGGGGCGTATGCTCTGTGAGACCATGAAGAATGGTATTCGCCAAGAAGCTTCTTCGCGAGATGGAGAAATCACGGTAGAAAATGCGGATGAGGCTACCATCTATATTTCTATTGCGACAAATTTTGTCAATTACAAAGATATCAGTGGTGATGAAGTAGCCAAATCTGAGCAGATTCTCCGTCAGGCTATTGCTAAGAATTATGAGCAAAGTAAAAAGACACATATTGCAAAATTCCAGAGTTTCATGAATCGTGTGTCACTGTCTTTAGGTAAAGATTTATATCAGAATGAACCTACAGATCAGCGTATTATCAATTTTGCTCATCGTGATGACAATGGTTTGATAGCCACCTATTTTAATTTTGGCCGTTATTTACTAATTTGTTCATCTCAACCAGGAGGACAGGCTGCTAATCTGCAAGGTATCTGGAATCATCGTGTATGGCCATCATGGGATAGTAAGTATACTACTAATATTAATCTGGAAATGAATTATTGGCCATCTGAAATTGCTAATCTTTCAGATTTGAATGAACCTTTATTTCGACTCATTCGTGAAGTGAGTGAAAGTGGTAGTATCAGTGCCAAGATGATGTATGGCAAAGACGGATGGGTATTACATCATAATACTGATATTTGGCGTGTAACTGGTGGAATCGACCATGCTTCCAGTGGTATGTGGATGTTGGGAGGAGCATGGCTCTGTGCTCATCTCTGGCAACATTATCTCTACACTGGCGATAAGGAGTTTTTGAAAAAGGCTTATCCTCTGATGAAGGGTGCTGCTACTTTCCTAGATGAAATGTTGATACCTGAACCTGAGCATGGTTGGTTGGTTATTTCTCCATCGGTTTCTCCTGAGAATTATCATCCATCTAAGGATGGTAAGATTGCTATTACTTATGGTACAACTATGGATAACACGCTATTGCATGAACTCTTCAATAGTGTGTCGGTTGCTTCACAGATTCTAGGTGTGGATGATACGCTTAAAAGTTATTATGCAGAGCGATTAAAGAAAATGGCTCCGATGCAAATTGGAAAATGGGGACAGTTACAAGAGTGGCTTAAAGACTGGGATGATCCTAAGGATACCCATCGTCATGTTAGCCACCTCTATGGAGTGTTCCCTGGTAATCTGATATCTCCATATCGTACTCCTGAATTATTTGATGCAGCTCGTACCTCTTTGATACACCGTGGTGATCCGTCAACAGGATGGTCAATGGGATGGAAGGTATGTCTTTGGGCACGTTTCTTGGATGGTAATCATGCTTATAAATTGATTCATAATCAGCTTACTCTGACAAATGATAGATTTGTAGCTTTTGGTACGAACAAGAAGAAGGGTGGTACTTATCGTAATCTTTTCGATGCTCATCCACCATTCCAGATTGATGGTAATTTTGGTTGTACTGCTGGTATCGTAGAAATGTTGATGCAGAGTCATGATGGTTGTGTCGCACTTTTGCCAGCTTTACCAGATGCTTGGAAGGATGGTGAGGTAAAAGGTATCGTTGCTCGTGGTGGTTTTGAAATCGTAGATATGGCATGGAAAAATGGCAAACTTACCAAATTGGTGATCAAGTCTAAGGTAGGTGGTAATTTGCGTCTTCGTCTTAATGCCCCAGTCAAAGGTTTGAAGAAAGCTAAAGGTGAAAATCCTAATGCTTTATTCTGCTTATATGATAAAAAAGAGGTTCTAAATTCTGCCCAGGTAAAACTAAATAAAGTGGTTTTGCCCAAGAGTTACCTGTATGATATATCAACAAAAGCTGGTGAAATCATAAAAATACTGTAAACAAGAACAAATTATAAC